>ERZ778029.2979-NODE-2979-length-10951-cov-3.390877_pt1 | contig 10951 bp, 14 predicted proteins | sample MGYA00375759_ERZ778029 | MGnify/ENA primary metagenome ERZ778029 (study PRJEB29350, sample SAMN05389819) | bioreactor metagenome | isolation source: Ammonium sulfate bioreactor | place: South Africa: University of Cape Town | collected 2014-04-04 ...
TCAGAGATGTTGAAGTATGCGTTCGATTTGATTCAAATCCGATTGACTTATTGGCAAACAAGTTCGAAAGATGTTAGCTGATTTCTCGAAATAGGATCTGGCTTGTTGAATATCATTTTTCTTTCGATAGATCAACGCCATATTTCGATAAATAATCGCAATATCTCGTTGTCGTACAGAGATTTCAGAGAAGATTTCTAATGCTGAATTGAAATGTTCGAATGCAAGATCGTAGTGTTTAAGTGAATAATGAATATTTCCAATGCACATATGAGATTGCCCGAGAAGACAATGATTCGATGGCAAAGATTTCTGTCGAATATTCCATGATTTATGATAATATTCAAGTGCTTCCGAATAATTCTTGACTTGCTGATAAACAATACCGATATTATTAAAGCACATGGCAACATCTAAATGTTCGCTATCGAAATAGATTTCGAGAATTTGAATGGCTTTTTCGTAGGCTTCTAAAGCACGATTGTATTCCTTTTGTTTCGTATAAACAACACCGAGACTATTGTATGACAAAGCCGCATTGGCATCGTTTGTATTCAAACATTTTTGAAAGTATTTTGCACTTTGTTCGAATTGATTTTGTTTGAGATGGAGCTCGCCGAGAGCATGATGACATCGCGCGAGATTATGTTCATCATTGGTTAGCTGTTTGATTATTAAAACGAAGAAATCTTTCGCTTGTTCGTAGTGTTGATATTCATCGAGAAGAAAACCAAGTGATAATTGTTCGAATGAAGTTCGTTTTTGTTGAAGAATTCGTTCGAATTGATCGTCTTTAGTTGATGTTAATGAAATTTGAATATTCCAAATATGATCGAGATCTTTTTCGATATGAACAAGTTGAAATATCGAACCGATGGGAAAAAGATTTTGTTCATTTGTTGAAATGATTTCGAAGAGAACTCGTTCGTTATTCTCCGAACAAATCGACGAGAGAAGATAGTTTCGAATCGATTGACGATTCGAATTTGTCAAAAGAAATGTATTCATCGATAGGAATTGTCCAGTCGATTGAATCAATAGATTTAAATTCTCTTTCGACATCAATTGACCACGGTAGACTTTGATTATTGTTGTTGATGTCGATTGATTTCGAGTTAATTCTTGTTTTAAATCTCGAATAAAAAAATTCAAATAAAGTAATAATTCAAGATTTCTTGTTCGCAATGATTGACTCAATAAACGCGAGAGAAATGTTGGTTTTTTGATTAACCACAATCGAGCTTGATCAGCTGAATAATCTCGTTGAAATTCATTGACAAGATTCAATTCCCATGAATTCGTTCGATAATAATTTCGACAGAATTCAATGAAATCCAATTGTTGATAAGATGAATTTGAAATTAAACAACGAAAGAATAATTGAATGAAAATACATTCATCATTCGGTGCTGCCGAATTGAATACGGTCCAAGGAAGAACTTCATCGATTTGAAAACATTCTCGTTCGTTATGATCGAGCCGAACACGTTGAATAAATTCATCAGATCGATTGAAAATACCTTTGATCTAAAACAAAATGATTTCAAACACGCAAAAATCCCCATTTCGAATTCTACTTTTCGATGATTTATCGTCCAAATATCATTTGTGTAAATATAAACAACGAGAATCGATTCGAAATCGATGATTTGTGAAATTAAATCCGAATGATTTTTATCTTGAATCACGAAAATAACTCGTTGATCATCGATTGTTGTTTGTAAATAATCGAAACATTGTTTTTCATCGTGAAACTGAATTATCGAATCACAAATCGATCGAATTTGCTCATTGATTTGTTCACCTAACCAAACAATTGAATAGAATTCAAGATTATTCTTTCGCTCAGACATTCACAAAAACTTATTCGCTCCAAATCATTGCTATTTAAGTTTCTTTTTTTTCGAAAATGGCGACATATGTGCGTGTATGTGTGTTTTCTCCTCCCTTCCTTTCGTTTCTTTAGAATGAATGAGATATGTCGTTTGTTATTAATTCTTCTTATTTTATTTATTTTCTTCTTGTATTTTAGTAAGAATGTGTACATGTCGACATATTCATTTCGTTTCGAAACGAATGAAAATGAAACCGTACACAGACAATACACGTGTTGACGTTTTTGTTGCAAAAGAAAACGAATATGAAAAGAAAAACAAAACGAAAACGAAGTTCAAATTCGTTCGATTGTTTACGATGATTTAACGGTTGTTTTGCTTGTTGTTTTTGTTGCTTGATTACCAGTTTTAGTTGTTGATGTTTTGGTTTTTTTGACAAGATTAACACCTGACAAACGTTTGGCACGTAATGATGCATGCGAACGAGCTTTACGAGCAGCAGCCTTAAAAACGAAAATGTAAAAAAGAAATGAAAAAGGCAAATTCGTTCGTACTTTGGTTTCAGCTGTTGTACCAGTTCGTCGGCCTTTAAGTTGAGTTAAAAGTGTTTGACGTTTTTGTACAGCTGCATATGGATTGAGACGAGCCAATAAGCCGATGTTCTTCAATGGATTCTTCTTGACTTTACGACGAGCTTGACGTTTGCTAAAAACAACGAAATGATATATGAAAAATAGTTGTTTTTGTTTTTGTTGAGTTTTACGTACATTGGTGCACGAAGAACACTTTGGATTTCGAAGGCTTTAAGTAAACGACCCAAATCGCTGTTGGTCATCATTGGTTGTGGAAGACTAAAATGAAAATTTAGTTGTTGTTGTTGTTGTAGAAGAAGTATATTTGATGAATTTAACGAAAGAAAATGAATTCAACCAAGTGTGTCTTCTTCGAACTCGATTTAGCATTTTACTTTTAACGATAGAGATTACTCGAAATCATAGATCGTAGATCGAAATGCGGTTAATAAGAAGACAAGAGTTGTGTTTCGAAACATTATAGGAAGATATTTCACATTGAAAGTGGTGACATCATCCGGGAATGTTGAATAGGAGGTTTAGTTTAGCCGCATGGAATCAATCCGATGAAATTGAGATTTTATGGAAAATGAAAATCTCAACTTCTGTTGCCTTATGAGGCAAAAAGCAAGGAGAAAAAGAAGAGAGTGGTTTCGTACTTGAAATCAGTCTTGAGTTGAGATTTTTTACTCCATGTACCGTAGAGTGCATCGAGTTTGGCAAGAGCTGATTCGGTCCAGATAACAAATCGACCGACATGACCACCTGCTGCGAGACGAAGTAAATTAAGTCGTTCGACACTTAATAACGAAACACCTAAATACATACAAATTCGTTTTCAGTTCGATCGAAAATGAAAATCTATTCGTTACCGGGGATGTTACGAAAAGCTTTCTTAACGCCATTGTCTTTGTCGTAGATGATGACTGGACCACGTTTCGTGACTGTTCGTCGATTACGCATTTTACCTACACCAGCACGTGTGTGTTTCGATGCATAAACTTTAAGAATATCGTTCCATGCGCCGACTTTACGTAGAACAGCGACGGCTTCTTTGGTTTTCTTTAAATCTTGAATTTTATCGGATAAAACCAATGGAACTTCGGGCACAGTTTCAATAGCATGACCACGAGCTAAAACAAGCGATGGAACACCTGTAGCAGCAATGGCACTGACGAGAGCGTAACGTCGTTGTTTCAAGTTGATCTTTCGGTGCCATTTACGCCAGACTTTCAATGGTGCGTACATACGACCACCACGACACATATTACCGAACGCACCTTGACCGGATCGGTGTGTACCACCACCACGAACACGTGGAATACGAGCTACGGCTCGGCCTGTACCCCAGGATTCGGCTGATGTTTGTTCGCCAGCTTGGGTGCTGACGGCATGTGCTTGTCGTTTGTTTCGTCGCATTTGATCGTGAACGAAATTGACAATATCAGTACGAATTGGTGCACGAAAAACGGCAGGTAAGACGATTGATTTGCCTGTTGATTGACCTTTTTCATCGTAAACTGTAACAAGAGGTCGCGATGCGGCCTAAAATTAATGAACAAAACGAATTTGAACGAAATCTAGGCGAGATTTTATTATTTCTACAAACCATTTTTCTTAGTTATTCTATCTTGATTTTAAGTTTTATTCAAAAGCGAATGGATACTGTTGATTCTCGTCGACCCCCACCGAAAAAAATGGACTTTTTTCGATAAATATTGGAAAAACAATATAGAATTTACAATAAATTTCAACATTTTTTTCTTTTTATCAATTCGAATTGCATTTTTTCGATCGAATTTCTTGTTGATTTTCTTGAAGTTTTGAAATAAAAATTAATTTTTCATCTTTCAATGCATTAATGCCTTGTTCGCTAGATGTCGTATGTTACTTGACACGACAAACCAAACCAATCGAAACGACAACAAAAAAAAAAGAAGATTTTTATCAATGAACACACTGTGTTGTGTGTGTCTATCTGTCAGATGATATGTCCGTTCAAGTCAATCTTAATCAAACTCAAATGTTCGTTTTAGTAATTCGAAAACAACAGAAAACAAAGATTTTCTTTTCATTTAGTTTACCAACATCTTCGCTACTTTTTCGTTTACAATTGATCATTTTTTTACCATGTCTACTGGCCGGTTTAGTTGGTTTCTTGATGTTCATTTATCTTCTCAAATGTTTGATTGTTTCTCTTCGAAAATCTCGATTACGAACTCAATCTTTTGACAGCAACTGAAATGACTTTTCTTTTTGTTTCTATTTGTAATTATATTCGAACGAGAAGAAAAAAAAGATCTCGGTGCGCATGTGGTATAAGACGATGTTATTTGAATAAACTAAATCTCAAATTTACAAAATAAAGAAGAGCAAAAAATAGATAGTAATGAATTCATTTCTTATTTTGAAAAATGTCAACAACAACGGCGATAGTCCTTGTAAATGCAGAAAAATATGTGTTTCTTTGTTTGTATACATTTGGTACAATTGGTTCGCTATTAAATATTTACATATTCGTTCAAAAACGTTTTCGAATTAAATCTTGTTCGAATTATTTTCTTGCTAGTTCAGTCACTGATTTGTTCTATATCAATTCATTTATACTCCTTCAACTTCTTTCTCTTTTTCAAGCTCAAATCGGTCGTTCGATAGGTTCGACTGTTCTCTGGTGTAAATTCGGTAGTTATGCGTATTTTCTTTTGCCTTGTCTCGCATCGACTTACATCACATTTGCATCTATCGATCGATTTTGTGCAAGTTCAAGCAGCAATCGTCTACAACAGTTGAGTCGAAATAAAATCAGTTATATCGTTGTTTTAAGTATTTTTCTTTTCTGGGCATTATTTGCTCTACACATTCCCATTGCTTATGATCGTGTTCGATTAAATCCAAACAGTTCAACTACATCATGTACGCCAACATTGAGTATTGGTGCAACAGTTTTTATTATTATCGATGGATTTTTCTATAGTCTATTTAACGGATTGATTAATCCGTGTTTTTTAATTCTTTTTGGTTTATTAATCTATCGAAATGTTCGACATTTTCATCGACGTATTCATCCGAATGCCAATCAAATTATTCTACAAGATAATCAACATTTAATTCGAATGGTTGTATTTCAAATTATTATTACAATTTTTCTACAATTTCCATTTATAGTTCTTTATCTCTACGGAATTTATCATTCGACACCAACGAATTCTCTTGCTTTAACATTTTATCAAATATTTTCGTATATTGCTCGATGGTTTTTATCGTTGAATTATTGTAAAGCGTTTTATGTAAATCTTTGTTCGAGTCAAACATTTCGAAAGCTTTTTCAACGAAAACTTTTCTATTGGATACCATCGACTGTTCATCAGCTTCCAAAGCAATCAATGAATCCACGAGCAGTCAAAACCAATCTCAATTCCGATTTAGTTCTAACTCGAAGTTAAAAAAAAGACCATTTTTTGTTCTTCTTTTATTTATATTAATGAGCTTAGCAGAAAAATAAAAACAAAAAGAAAAAACAAAACTTTGCGGGTGTCGATGTAGGCATTAATAAAAAAAAGTTGACTTTATTTCGGTGCTATTTGATTATTAAGTGTTCGTGTTGGTCGAATTCGATTCCAATGAATTTCAATTAGAACATAAATTAATTGACGACGAAATCGTTCGGATACACATAGATAAATATAAAATGGACTCTAAATACAAGACAATGAATCATAGTTTTTTGTTTTCGAATTCACTAATGCTACTTACAGCAAACGTGAAATAGTAAACGAATAGACATATGGTGTAGGCAAATTGTAATTGACTTGACATGCTGGAATTGTTGGTACGAATAGCTGCGATGACATTCGATGGTAGAAGTGTGAGAGCATTAATTGCTACTTGAACTAAAACCATAATTGTCAGTTGTTTGTCTAGTTCTCGACGAACAATCGGCACACCTAGACGATTTGTATGACGAATATTTCGAAATGATAAAATTGCGAATAAGACTTTGATTGTAATCGGTAAAAAACCAGTTAAAATCAGAAAATATCCGTACGCATGATACCTTGTGAATATTGAATTTGTAATCAAACAAGTCTCTCGTCGTAATCCAACCGAATACATTCTCGTGAAAAAAACAAGATAAACTATTCCATGTAAAAACCAAATAAGAATTGTGATTAAGACTGCTCTATGGGCAATTTTCAATTGATTCCATTGTCTTCGTTGAGGATCAGATGATGTAGCAAAATATTGATCGATTGTTGCCAAACAAATACATGTCAATGAAACCAGCGTACAAAATTGTAAAAGAAAATAACGAAATTTACAATAGAATGCTGACGTTTCAGTCCAATCGATATTATAACCACTAATAAGAATTCGAGATAATAAACCTGTAAATAATTGTCCAATGTTAACAATGGACATAATGAGTAAATAGAATGCACAAGAATTTTGTCTGAATGTTTGAAGACTAAGAAATACGATTATATTCAAGAATCCACCAACGATTCCACCAACAAGAACAGGAATTCCATAATAAAAACTCACTTGTTCTATGAGATACGTATATGAAGACATGATGAGGATATTTTTGTAAAAAAAGTGACGCCTTTCAATTGTTTGTTTGAATGGAATATGAACTTTTTTTTTATGGGAAATTTTTCTTTTCAGAATTATAAATAAGCGAAGCTAATGGCAAAATATTTTATTAATTTTTCTATAGTTCAGAAAAGCCATCTCACTCGGTTTATTTTATTAGTCGTTAAAATTAAAAGTAGATCTCGAATTTTCATGTAGCAAAACTTTTATTTGTGCATATTTGTACAGTTATTGTCTTTAATTTGCGCGTAACTCGAAGTTTTTCGTTTCTATTCGATGTATTATATATCTCGCATAATTATTTTTAAAATAGAAGTCATTAGTTTCTCCTATGTCAAGCTGATTACGTAGATGCAGTTTTTTGACACACCTACGGGAACGGGAACACTGAAATATTAGACGTAAGGATATCAAAAGGATATCGTCATCGTTTTGTTTACAAATTATGTTTTCCAGCAACTTGATTAATATTTGATGGCAGAGATGTTAAAGAGTTGAAGAAGTTCCTATCGTCTAAATTAAATCTATTAATGAAATCTCGAACAACTTGTTTCAATGTCCACAAGCGATGTTGTTCAATAAAAAAAAGTTAATCGAATGAGTATTTCAACAAGTGACATCTGTGCGTATGTTCTTGTAAACCCTCGATTCACTCTACCAATCAGATATTATGAATATTTGTTATTTCATTTCATTTTATAAATCATGAATCGACGATCGTTAAGTGCCGAAGCACTAAATTCTTCTCCTTCGTCATCCTCCAAACCTCAGCCAACTTCAACAAAAAAAACATCCGATCGATGGACAATCGTCTGTATGATTATCGGTCTAACTAACGTTCTCAATGCTCTATGGATGCTAATTGCTCCTGCACATTGGTTTTACAATTTACCTTTTAATGTTCCTGCATTTGGCCCCTTGAATTATCATTTTATTCGCGATCTTGGCGCTATATTTCTTCTTACTGGTGTTGGTCTTCTTCATGCTGGATATTATCCTATTTATCGTGTACCATTGTTTACTGTCAATACAGCATTCTATGTTCTACATATGTGTGTACACATATTTGAAGTTGTCAGTGGACGTGTTGAGCTAAGTATGTTCTGGACTGATTTGCCTGGTGTCTATGTTCCGGCAATAATTTGCTCGATTTTAAATATTATTCTAATCCGACAGAATCAAAACAAACGTACGCTATGAACGAAACTTTTCTTTTTTGTATTTTTAAAAACTAAAATAAAAATAATGTGATCAATTTTTGATCGATCAATGGCGATCGTATTGATCACGTTGATAATCGAATCAGCCCATGTTCGATCTTGATAAGTTCGACCGAATACACATGACGTTGCGCCAGCTAATCCATCGGTTATATTAGCAATATCTTCACGTAGATATTCATCATCTTGTACGAATGTTAAACGTATGAGTGAATTATGTGCATGTGTTGTTGCATAGATTGTTCCCAAATGATCAATTGTAAAATCATCACAAACAAGATTTCGAATAATTGTTTCTAATTCACCCGTTGGACGAGAATCAAATGAGCTGATTTTAAGACGAAGAATTAGCGCACGATCGGTATTTGTGAAATAAAGTGAATTATCTACTGAACAATAACGAATACCATTGATACCAGGCACAAATCCATCATGTGTACGAGCTTTAAATAAATCATTTTCATACCATAATTCGACTTGTTTTGTTCGAATATTTATTTTATAGATCCGACCGAGTAAAGAGTCAACAGAAAGAAGTAAACCGTGTTCATAAGATAGAACACAAAGACCATTGAGATATGAAGCTGAATCGATGTCAACGATTTTTTTAACTGATACATTCGAAGGAGTTCCATGATGTAAACTGAGACAGTAGATACTCCAAGTTTTTCGTTGACCAATCGAGCCAACATTAACATAGAAATGATTGAAATCAACTTCAGCAATACCCGTTGGACCGTAGGGTAATGTTGTTAATAAAGATCGATTAGATTTAGTTGAATAGGGATTGATTTCATAGATTTCATTCGTTGAATAAACCGTTACAATTACATGACCATCATGTTTAACAGCAAGATTTTCAACTAATGATCCATGCGGCCATTCACTAATAATTGAAATGTCTGGTAAACGATGCAGACTGCCACGTTGATGTTCACCACTTGTTGATGAAACATCAATTGGATCTGTAACGATATGTGTTGGCACGTGAAAAGTTGAAAGAGTGAAATCTGATGATAACATTGTATTTATTGATTATGACAATGAGTAGAGTATTTATTAAGAGCACAAGAGAACGTCATTGGTACGCTTGAATGATTTTATTTACGCAAAAGGCTTTCGAAGTAAAAATATGCTTGAGTAGAAATAAAACAAAAAAAAAAGAGAATAGTTTAATGATGATGACGATGTTTAGATTTGAATAATTCTTGTTGAATATGATAATTCAATAGCAATTGATTGTTGGCATTTGGAAATAATTGTTTAAAAGTTTTGATCGTTGTTGAATCGAAGATTTCTTTCGATGCTGTATAAGGTTCATTTTCAATAAATTCTTGTGCTTGTTTATGATTATCTGTAGCTAATAGAATGACCATTGTTGATGCATCGTGTTCCGTATGATTCAATGTTGAACCACTGAAAACAATGAGATGTTGATGACGTTGTATGTATTCCAAATGAGCTAATTTCAAACGAGTGAATGAATTCGAATTAGTTGAATGAGCAATATGACATGTAATTAATGTTTTCGGTAGAGATGAAGTGAGATTCACTTGTTGATAATCATGCTGTGAACATTGTTGAAGTAATTGAGCGAAACGATGAGCTAAAAATTTATTCAAATATCATATATATGTATGCCTATAGAGTTTGATAGTAACTTGTGACCTCTACCGTTGAAATTGAACGGTAGATTTAATTCGTTGTCTATCTTGACCCTTGTCCTGCACGTGTATGTGCGTGTGTAGTAGCTGTGATTATTATTTCACAAATGTCATCGAAATTAAAATCTCAAGAAATGCTCATTGGAACACTATTTATTTGTCTTCTAGCGACAATAATGTGTTCATTAATAGCAATAAAAAACTATGATTTATATTTCAAATATCAAGATATGAAAATACAAGCTGATAGATTTACATTAATGATTCAATGTTATATCGAACAAATTCTTACACGTGAATATACAAATCCATATCAGAATCCTACATGGACATTTTTGAAGAGTAAATTTCTTATTTCAATTATTCATCCAATGAATAATACAAGAAAAACGTTCGAAGAATCATCTGTACCTATTTCACTTTACTATTCAGTTGTTCGTAGATTGATTTTCTTTTCAAATATCAAATAAATCTTTGTTATTTTATTTAGGTTAATCAATCTTATCCTTGTTATGTCGATCCAATGGATATTGAACAATTACCATTGAAAACTCTGCCAGATATTTTTCAAGCTCGTCATGAATTTCTCTGGCGTACATGTATACCAGCTTTGATTGCTACACCTGGTATTCTCGTTTTAATTGTCACATTAATCCTTGCATTAATTGATAAATGTCAAATGATTATTGAATCTCGTCCTCGAGGTTTCTTTCGTATTCGAACACATCCAACAAATACAACTTAAAACTTAAAAATAAAAAAAAATCTATACTTTTTCTTTTTGTGTGAATTTTAATGTGCCATATATATATATACGTACATATAAATAAAGTCAAAATAATGAAAGAAGATCGCATAATATATGATCTGCATTAAACTGAATTGTACTCGCGGAGTTCTGGCCCGTTAAGAGAAGACCATCTTGTAGGACATGTTCTTTGTCATGATTGACTTTGAGATAGATAGCACCTTGATCACGAAGTTTAGTTTCTAAAACAAATGGAACTTGTTCGACGAGATTTTCAGATGATGACGATAGTTCTTCTTCTAATGAAAATCCAGTGAGT
>ERZ778029.2987-NODE-2987-length-10941-cov-4.756844_pt1 | contig 10941 bp, 3 predicted proteins | sample MGYA00375759_ERZ778029 | MGnify/ENA primary metagenome ERZ778029 (study PRJEB29350, sample SAMN05389819) | bioreactor metagenome | isolation source: Ammonium sulfate bioreactor | place: South Africa: University of Cape Town | collected 2014-04-04 ...
CGACACGTTCGAGCCGCTACAAGACAAGTTTGTTCAGGAGGCGCAGGATTGGGCCTCTCCGGAACGTCAGGCGCAGGCTGCGGCTGCCGCGAAAGCCGACGTCATCGCCAACGCGACGGCACAGCGCGCCGCAGCCAACCGCCAGATGGCGGCGATGGGCGTCAGCCCGGCGTCTGGCCGCTTCGCCGGCATCAATCGGGCGGCCGATCTCGGCACTGCGGTCACGGCGGCTGGAGCCGAGACTAACGCGCGCAACGTGGTCCAGCAGCAGGGGCTTGCGCTCGAGGGTACCGCCATCAACGTCGGCAACGGCCTGCCGGCGCAGGCGTCGCAGGCGGTCGGGCTTGGAATCGGCGCTGGTACCAGTGCCGCGAACACCACCAATGCGGCGAACGGTCAATTCCTCGCCGCGGTCCCGATGATGAGCCAGGGCTATCAGGGCGCCATGGCCGGTTACGCCAACCAGGCCAATATCCTGAACGATCAGTACAAGACGCAGATGAGCGGCTGGCAGACCCAGCAGCAGATTCAGGCGCAGCAGACTGCGAGCATCATGCAGGGCATCGGCGGGATTATTGGTCTCGGTGCCGGCATGTTCATGCCTTCGTCGAAGAAATTCAAAACGGGCAAGCGCGCATCCAAGGGCAACCTCGATGCAGTCAAGGGAATGCCTGTGGAGAAGTGGCGCTACAAGCAAGGCGTCGGCGATAATGGCGCAGCCGAGCACACGGGAGCCTATGCCGAGGACTTCAAGCGGCAGACTGGTCATGGCGACGGCAAGACGATCTCGGTCGTTGACGCGATCGGCATCACCATGGGCGCGGTGCAGGAGCTCGCAGGCCAGGTTGATCGCATCGAGCACGCGGTTGGGATCGGCAAACGAAACGCGGCGCGCGCGGCGCCGAAGCAGAAGGAGGCAGCTTAATGTCTGGGTGGGGGATCGGCCTCGGCTCTTTCGTGGGCGGGATGCAGCAGGGCTATGGCCTGGGGCAGAGCATCCAGAGCAATCGCACCGCCAACCAGATGCGGCAGATCCAGCTTCAAGATATGCAGCGCACCGAAGCGCAGAAGCAGGAACTCGACGCCATTGGGAGCCAGGGTAAGGCTGACTTCGATAAGGCGGTCGCACAGGGGCAGGCCGATCCGCAGCATCCGGACGAGTGGTTTTCACAGAACTATGCGCCGAGGATGGAAAATTTCTTTCTGTCAAAAGGTGACGTCGAAAGCGCGGCAAAGTGGAATAAATGGTCGAACGATACCACCACCAAGAAGCAGATCCGGGCGATGGGGAATGTGGTCGGTCGGCTCTATGACGGCGCTAACACCGGCGACTATTCCGGCCTCGAGACCGAAATGGGGAATTTCTTCAAGACGCTGCCGGCCGATATGCGCAAGCGGGTGGGATCGTTTGACGGCCTGCGCGCCGAAACCGACGAGAACGGCAAGTTCATTGCGACGGCCTCGTTCACCGACGCAGGCGGCAAGGAGCACATCTACACATGGGACAGCCCGGATGCGTTGCGGCAAACGATCGAAGGCTGGGCCAATCCGTCGGCGCTCTATGCGGAAACGATGAAAACAGAGGAGGGCCAGAAAAAGTTTCAGGCTGAGGTCGGAAAGTATGCTGCGGAAAGGAACATCGATATCCGCAAAGATCAGAAGCTTCAGGAGCTTGGCCTCAAAGGCAAGACCCCGCAGGAACGCTATGCGGCCGCGCAAGAAGTCTTGACCAAAGCGAACCTCGACGGGAAGCCGCCGACCGATGCTGAAGTGCGCGCGTATCTCAAGGCGCAGGACGAGTATGCCGCGACCGCAGCCCCTGGCATCGCGCCCAGCGTGACACCAGTCGGGACCACAGCGCAGACGTCGGCTCCGGCTCCAGCCGCTGCCGCCGCCCAGCCATCGACACCGGCGACGGCGCCGAAGATCATCGTCAACCAGAAGGCCGCTCAGGCCGTCGATGCGACCGGCAAGCCATTGCCGTTGCCGTCCACGCCGAGCGCGGATGCCGCGTCGATCACAGCGCCGCCACCCGCCAGTGCGCCGTCTCAGCCCGCGGCCCCAAGCCAGCCGCCGCCGTCCGCCGGGCAGGGGATCGCCACCGGCATCGGACTGCCGGCGGTGCTGGCGCGCGTCGCCCCGCAGGTCGCCCCAACCGGTGCAGCCGTCGCCCAGCAAGCTCCGGGCCTTGGCGCCGCGCCGGTCCCGGCAGCGGCAGCGATCGCACCGGGCAAGGGCCAGCCGGTCTATGTCGCCACACCGCAGGCCCCGAACGGTATGCTCAAGCAGGGCAATGTCGATCTGAGCAAGCGCCCGGTGGTGAAGAACCCGGACGGCACGATCTCCACGGTCCGGTCGATCACCGTGACGCTGCCCGACGGCAAGGCGGTGTTGATCCCGACCGTGGTCGGCGGCCGCGTGGTCTCGAACCAGGAGGCCATCCAGCATTTCAAGCAGACCGGCGAGCACCTTGGGATATTCAAGGACGAGACCACCGCCGATCAATACGCAAATGCGTTGCACGAGCAGCAGGCGCAGGTTTACGCGCCGCAGGGGCGGTAATTCATGTTCAACAACTACGCCGGCGCCGGCCTCGGCAATTTCTTCGACCCGTCCGACTTGAGCCGGCAGCAGCCCGGCCTCGGGGATATGTTCGTCAGCGCCGAGGATACGAGGCCGTATCTTGTGCAGGACGTGTCGCAGCAAGGCGCGGCACTGACCGGAGGCACCACCGGCACCGCCGGCCAAAAGAGCCAGCCAGAGCCCGCGCCACAGGATTCCGCCGCACCGAAAGCGTCGGGGATCGATCGCTCGCGCTTCGCCGCAGAGCTCAGAGACAATCCGGCCCTGAAACAGAAGATCATGGCGATTGCCGCGGGCGAAAATCTCGACCCGACCGCTAATCAGGCCGTGCTCGAAACCATGATGAACCGGGCGGCAATGAGCGGGACGTCGCTCGCCGAGCAGGCCCGTTTGCACAAGAGCAGCGGCATAAACGAGAATGGTTACTACGCCGGTTACAATCCAAAGGCGCTCGACAGGCCCAAGATCGCCGGGATGATCGAGAACAACCTCGATAAGGTGCTGGCAGGATCCAATGTCTCGAACTATGCCACTGACAACGCTTCCGGCAGTTTCGCTCAGAAGCAGCAAGACAGCGGTGCCTTCAAGTATCGATCGTCCTACGGTGGCGAGACGTTCTTTTCTCCGGGCAAAGCCGGCGGCAGCGGCTCGCGCAGTGCGCAAGCCTATGAGAAATGGGTCAACAGCATCGGCGCTACGCCGTCCACGACGGCCGTTGCCAGCAACCGCATGTCCGATCAGGACTATCGGGACGCCTTTCCAAACGCACCACACATTGACACCAGCAGGGCGACCGTTGCGAGCACGCCGCAGCGGGTGGCATCCGCCGCGCCTCCACCTGGCGCAAACGTAAGCGACAGCAAGTTCTTCACCCCCGGCCTGTCCGGTCGGCGGCCGTTCTTCAATCCGTTCGGCGGGGTCAAGGCCCCGGAAATCACGGTCATGCCCCTAACGCGCGGGCCCGTCGCGAGGGCGCCGCAGATCGTCGATCCGAATGGCGTGGTTCTTCCCGATCCCTTGCCGATCCAGAATTGGCAAGGCTAGGGCAATCAGTTTATAGTTTCCACGTTCCGCGCAGGACGTGCGGCATCCCATTAACAAAGGGTGCCTCACGCCATGGCTGGTTTTGGTCTCAATCCGCTCGACTCCGCGATCAGTGACGCCGATACCTTCGGACTGCTCGGGACGAATACGGTAAACCCAACCGGCCCCACCACCGCCGCGCCCGGACTGGCGCAAGATCAGGTCGAGCAGCAGGTCTCCGCGCTCAACGCCAAGGAGCCCGGCACCTATGCCGCGATGACGCCCAACGAGTTCGAGGCGTTCAAGCAGAAGCAACAAGCGGCATCACCGGGCCAGACCCGGCCGTTCACCGCCGCCGTCGAGGCCGGTGTGATCCAGACCGCGGGATTGAACGGCAATTTCCTCCAGGCATTCGGTGTCCGGACGGGCAACCAGACCGCCTATGATGCCGGCAAGAAACTTCAAGACATATCGGCGCGCGGCACCAAGGGCCTCGAGCCCAAGGTCGGCAGCACCGCAGACATTCATTCATTTGGCGATGCATGGGAGTTCACCAAGTATTCGGCCGGCAACGCGATAGGCTCCTCGATTCCCAACATGGTGACCGGCGTGCTCGCCACCTTCGTCACCGAAAACCCGGTCCTCGGCTTCGTCGCCGGCGCAGCGGCACCGGCCTACACAGCGAACACCGGCGATTTTTACGGAATGGTCCGCGACAGCCCCGGCGTTGCCGAACAGGTCAAGGCTGGCAAACTTACGCCGCAGCAGATCGCCAACTATGCCTTCATAACCGGCGTTCCTCTCACCGCCCTCGACGTCATGGGCGATGCCGCGACGCTCGGTCTCAGCAAGACGCTGGGCAGCGCGATCGACAAGGCTACCGTCGGCGCGTTGAAAAAGTCGATCATGGGCCGTGTCGCGGCCGCGATGGCGCGAGGCGCCTTGGCCGAAGGCTCGACAGAGGGGTTGCAGCAAGTCATCCAGGAGGGCGTTTCGTCTGTCCTGGGTGACAAGACGCCGACGAGCCAGCGCGTGATCCGAGTCCTGGATAACGCTCTCGGCGGCGTGTTCGGTGGCGGTTTGACAGGCGGCGGAGCTCATGCGGTGCAGGCTGTTGCAGGCCGCGGTGCGGCACCGGCAGCGGCAGAGCAGCCCGCAACTCCCGATGCGACCTCGGCACAGCCAGCCGAGCCGCAGCCCGGTCCGGCACCCGCGCCCGCAACCCCATCCCCGCAGCCGGAACGTCCCGCAGTTGATCCTGCCACCGGCGCGACACGGGTTTATGTTGATACGCCTGCGGAAACGGCGCCGGCACCGACGGCGGAGCCAAGTGCAACGGCCCCGGCAACAAGTGCAAATTCTGCACAAGTTGCGCCTGTCACGGCTCCGCCCGCGGGCCCTCTCGGTCGCGCGATGGAGCGAGGCAAGGCGACTGAGACTGCGGCCGCAGCGGAGGCCATGGTGCCGGTCGGGACACCGGTCGCCATTTCAATGCCGGGCGTGCCGCCGATGGATGTCGTCGTTCGAGCCTACCACGCCGACGGCATGGACGTGGTTGATGCCAGCGGCGAGGTGCATACCCTGCCGATGAACGATCCGGAGGTGACGGTTACGCCACTCGGCGGCACCGCGCCTATGGTCGCGTCAGAGCCGCATCCCGAACCGTTGCCGCAAGAGGCGCAGGGGCAGTCTGAGAAAGCCTCGCCGGCCGGCACTGACGACTTGTCGTCTATCTCCGGCATGGCCGGCGGCATATCCGACAATATGTACAAGATGCTGTGGGGCAAGGTCGAAGCCGGGGACATCAAGGAGAACGGCCAGGTCGCGCCTTTGCTGCAAGCCGCGAAGATGGTGCGCGACGCCGGTGGTTTGCGCACGCGCGCTGAGTTTGAAGCGATGGCGCGTGATTTCGGCTCCAACGTCGAAGCCGGGACACCGACATTTCAGCAGGACATGCGCGCGCTGGTGCAGCGTCACATGCCAGCGCCCGAAGCCGCAGAACCGGAAACCGAGCCGGAGCCCGCGCCGGCGGCAGAACCGGCCAAGGGTGGCGTTCGCGAGGCGGCCGCTGCCGCAGCGCCAAAGGGACCGACCCCTGGGGGCGAGCGAGAGGTTAAGCCGGTCCCGTTCAGTTTCGATGTCGCCGGCAAGCAGGTCGCGTTCCCGAACGACGGGCTTGCATCGCTCTATGACGTCGGCCAGCGCCGGAACAGTTTCCGCCAGGCTGGCCGCAACGCTGGCGGCACGGATAAATTGATCGCGGCGGAACGCCAGCGCACCGCCGATCTGGTCGGCATCCCGCTCGAGGACGTCAACCAAGCGGCCGACGAATACCGCCGCGTGGTCGAACAGGCCGCTAAATCCGGCAAGGACGAGGCGCAGGTCGCGCCAACATTCGACCCCAAGACGCTCACGGCCGCCCGCGATGCGTGGAACGGCATGGAGCAGAAGGACCGCAAGGCGATCCTCGATCAGGTCGGCGTCAAGCGCAGCCCGAAGATGCAATGGGATGCGCTCGGCACCACGATCCAGAACAAGATCAAGCCGGCAATGGAGAAGGCCGCCGACACGAAGGCATTCCCGGAGGAATCCGGGACGCTCGGCATTCCGCGCGATGAAATGCCTCAGATCCCGACGGAATCGCATGGTGGGCTGGTCAAGCACCTCAATGCGAACGGCATCGATCACGAAACCAAGATGGTGCCGGCCGCCGAGCTCAAGCCGACGCAGGCCGAGTTTTCGCCATCGAAGGTCGAAGCCGCCAAGGACGCCGAGGGCGATCGGGCCGTTATCGTCGCCAACGACGGCCATATCATCGACGGCCATCACCAGGCACTCGCCGCCCAGGAAGAAGGCAAGGACGTCAAGGCGATCGTGCTGGATGCACCGATCGAAAAGGCCCTGGAAGCGGTCAAGAACTCGCCGAGTGCTCAGAATATCGAGAAGCAGGCGGCACCGGAGGAGCCAGCGCCGAAGCCGGAGAACACCACCCCGGTGCCAGAGAAACGGGAGCCGGAACAACAGGTTGAGCGTCAGATCAAGGAAGAAAAGGTCACTAAGATCACCACTCCGGCACAGGAGCGCGCTGAACCGGAGACGCCTGACACGAAGGCTTCCGCGCGAGTTGAGGAGAACCCAATCGATGGCGAGACGACTGACGAGGCTGGATCGAAAGTCGCCCCTGAAGAGAGGGCGGCGGAGAAGTCAGAGGCCATCGATACGATCCCGACACTCCCCGCGTTCCTCGACGAGCGATTTGGTCAGGGATGGGCGATCGGCCCCAGCAAGACCGCGAAGAATCCGATTACGCCGCAGCAATACGAGAATGCGTTCAGGGAGTATGTCGATCGCTACGGCGTGAAGCCATATTCGGACGCCTATTACGTGAGCGTGATGGGTGAGAGCCCGGCGCAGCGCTGGTTCAACATGACCATTCCTGCTCGGCAGGTGGTTCTTGATCGGGCTGGCGTAAAACGCAGTGCAAAATCGAAGTGGAATGGGCTCACCGCGCCGATCCGCGAAAAACTCTCCCGCCAGATGGAGATGACGCCCACCGATGCCGAGGCAGACAATATAGCGACGCAGGAACCGCCGGCAGAAAAGCCGAATAAGGCCAAGAAGGCGAAATCGCCCTTAGCCATCGACCGAGCCGAGAACTATTTCCGTCCAGGCCGAATCGTGAATGGTTACGCCGGTAAAGACGAAGTCGTTGCCTTCCATCGCGGCGAGGACGGCCATTGGTCTGTCGATGTTCGCGCGACGCATCCTGACGGCACGCCGAATCCTAGCGAGCGCGTTCGCAACCATTCAACCTTCCCAGAGAAGCGCGATCTGGCGCGATGGGAGAAGGAGCATTCTGTCGGCTCGCTGTTGAAGGCGAAGCCGGACCCGATCGATGACTTTGGTGAAAAGATCGGAGCTCGCAAGGATACCTTCACCGGCTTTCGAGAAGATTTGAGCAAGGACATAGATATCGCGGCCGAACCCCTCTCGAAATCGTTCCCACAACCTGACTACGAGAAACTTGCCGCCGCCGGTGTTGGCAAGCGCGTTCTCGCCACGATCGCTGTTCTGCGGGATTCGATCCCGAACAAGCCGCGCCAGCCCCACAAGGTGAAGCGATGGGCGGACGGCGTAGCGAGGGTGAGGGAGTTCGCCGGTAAGCTGATCGATGGTCAGATGGATATCGCTGCCTTCGAAAAGGCGGTGAATGGCGAACGCATCTTGCAGGAGATCCCGCTTACGGCACGAGCGATTGAGGATGTTGCGCCGGCGCAGATGGCACAGGCGGCAAAGTATCGCGTGAAGTCAGCGACCTATACGATGCTGAATGGCGTGCGCTATCCGGGAGGGAAAGCATTCTGGCATCTCGAGGGTGATGGGCGGCGTTCAGTTACCAACCCGTTCAGCAATGACCCGGCGATGCGCGGCACGCATCGTGATAGCCCCGATGAAGCGGTCGATCTCGCGAAAAGGATCGTGATCAACGCTCTTGAACAGAGACCGGAAACTCCGGCGCGGTCCCAATATACCGACGTCCAAATCTATCGAGATCGTAACGACAAAAAGGTCTTTCTCGGCTTTAAGGTCCGCTCGACAGTCATCCGGCTGAAAAGCGGGTTCGAGACCGCCAGAGAAGCACGCGAATGGCGCGATGAAAACCGCGACGATTTGCAGGCGCTTATTGATGGAATGCGCAAGGGGCCGAACGAACGGGGTGCAGAAAACCGTCCGCGCTCCGGCGAAAATCTCCGGGAAGGTGATGTCTCGCCGCAGATGTTCTCTGACGCTTTCGGGTTCCGCGGCGTGCAATTCGGTAACTATGTAGAGGGGGAACGTCGGCAGATGGATCTTAACCGCGCGTTCGATGCGCTGATGGATCTTGCCGATGCGCTCGACATCCCGCCGAAGGCGCTCTCACTGAACGGAGAATTGGGGCTAGCGTTCGGTGCGCGCGGTCGCGGTGGGGCACAGGCTGCCGCGGCCCATTACGAGCCGGGCAACGTGGTCATCAATCTCACCAAGGGCAGCGGCGCCGGATCGCTCGCGCATGAATGGTTGCACGCACTCGACAACTATTTCTCGCGGGAGGCTGGCGATAAGAGCGGCTGGATGAGCGAGCGCAAGGGCGGCGCTGGCGCCGCCCGCGAGGAAACCTATCAGGCGTGGAAGAACGTTGAGGACACGCTGAAGAAGGGCCCGTTCGCGCAGCGATCGGCGGAATTCGACAAGGTGCGGTCGAAACCATATTTCAGCCAGACCATTGAGAAGGCGGCCCGCGCGTTCGAGAAATACATTATCGGGCGCCTCTCTGAGAAGGGGGTCATCAACGATTATCTCGCCAACATCGACGAGAAGTCAGGCGTATACCCGACAACCGAGGAAATGCAGCAGGACGGCATCAAGGATGCCTATGATCGGCTATTCAACACCATCGAGGCGAAGGAGACGGACAAGGGGGTCCGTCTCGAATCCGTTCCTGCCTCTGATGAGGAGCAATTTGCGGCCGGGATTATGGCCGAACTCGCGGCCAATGACGATCTGTTCGCCTATCCGAGATCAAATGCGTCCACGCTGGAAGGCGTGTTCAAGGATGTTGACCCTGAAATCAAATATGTGGGCGAGACCACCCAGGCGGATGAGCAGGCGCAGAGCGGCGCCGATCGCAAACTCCTGCTGCGCACGGCTGCCGGACACGATTTCTATGTCTATGAGACGCCGGATCGTGTCTGGCTCGACGTCAGCCAGATCCCGGAGGGCGGCGGCGGCAACGCCATCTACGCGGCGGTTACCAACTATGCCCACAATACGAATCGGACCTTCATTGGCGACCCGGCCGGTTTGAGCGATACCGCTCTGCGGCGGCGCACTGATGCTATGTTGGCGTCCGCGCTCAAGTTCGGAACTACGGGGCACCTTGCGCCACATCCGTATCAGCTTAAGGGCAACGAAAAGCTCGGCGTACCACCTTTGCGCTGGAACGAGGGCGACCACGGTGGTAATATCCAAAGCCTCATCGAGACCTCGGTTGCCTCGCTTCGCCATGATGTCAAAGATCTCGACAGCGCCAGCTTCGACCACCGCGCCGGAACCTTCCGAGACGCTAAAGGCGCACCCCTATCTGATGAGGCTTTTAGAGAGTGGGCGGTGGACGCTCGCCGAAATGGAGCGGCAGGCGCGGGGCGCCGAACGCTTAAAAGAGGCGTTCTCCTCAACACCCTTCTACGCGCAGAGAGCGGCGAGCGACCCGGATTACTGGCCCAAGCTCTACGACAGCCGGATCAACTCGTAAATTCCTCCCTCAAGGGGACATTCTACAGCACCCCGAAATCGGCTGCGCGCGGGATATCGCCAGACGAGGTTCGCGCGCAACTTGACGCATCCCCGTTGGCCGAGCCGCTCGGCAAGCTGATCGACGCCGGCAAGATCGTCATCGAACCGAAGGCCGATTCTGCGGCAGAGGCTTATACCGACGCCGACGGTGCTATTCATCTGGTCGCCCCGAATCTTACACCCGATGCCGTGCAGGCCGCGGTATTGCACGAGGCATTTCATTCCGGTGTCCGTCCGCTGATTGGCGACAAGGCGTGGTCCGATCTGCTCGGACGGCTCAACAGCCTTTACAATCAAGCCCGGCGATCGGGAGGCGGCGCGCGGGCCGTCTACGACAAGGCGCTCGCCCGCATGGCCCACGCGCAAGCGACGTCGGGGCCATATTCGGCAGAACTGACGCGGGAGGAGTTCGGGGCCTATGTGATCTCCGAACACGAAACGATGCCGCGCGCATTCGGCGATTGGGCCCTTGAGGTGATCGGTGCGGTGAAGGCGTGGGCGCTGCGACGGTTTGGCCGGCAGATCGGGGCCGTCACTCCAGACCAGCTGCGCAGCCTCGCCATAGCGGCGGTTCGCGATCAGGTGGTCGGCACGGCGTCGCGTGAGGACGTAGCAGGGCACCGTGAATCAATTGCCGCGCCGACGGCCGAGATCGCCCAAGCCGGCCGGGCGATGCCGCGCACCGTCAAGGAATTGTCCGATACCGTGAAGGGACTGGCGGCCGATCTACGCCCGAAAGCGATGGGAATGCTCCCGCTCAATACCCTTGCGGATTGGGCGGCACCAAATCAGCCGGCGGTGCAGCAATACATCGACACCAAGCGAAAGATGGACACATACCGCAACAAGAAGCAGAACGCGGCTGATGCCATTATCCAGAAGTGGCGCAAAGCCGTCAGCAAGGGAGGCGAGAAGTTGGTGGCGCTGGCGGGCGTGATGCACGATGCCACGTTGCTGAAGATCGGAAGAGCACACGTCTGAACTCCAGTCACTAGCTTATCT
>ERZ778029.2993-NODE-2993-length-10911-cov-3.439020_pt1 | contig 10911 bp, 10 predicted proteins | sample MGYA00375759_ERZ778029 | MGnify/ENA primary metagenome ERZ778029 (study PRJEB29350, sample SAMN05389819) | bioreactor metagenome | isolation source: Ammonium sulfate bioreactor | place: South Africa: University of Cape Town | collected 2014-04-04 ...
GATAATTCATTCAGATTCGAGCAAATGTGAATCGTATTTACTCCTGTGTATGTATAATGAAGATTCAAACCCAATCCACCGAGAAATGCATCGATTGCTCGTCGATCTGCACTTTTGATGTGATTTACTGTGATCACTGCGTAGATTGTATTGTAAGCATGAAGTGTATTGAATAACATATAACCAGCAACTTGTACGAGTGCTAATTTTACAAATTGAACATCGGTTTTTCGATATCGACCTTTTGTACGTCCGACTTCAGTATTAATGGTTGTCATTGTTACTGGTACGATCTGTTGTCGACCAGGACGTCGAATATTGAATAAAGTCAGAAGACTAAAGAGAAAAAGAATCGAAAGTGGACCGAGGGATAATATTATATTATAAATCGTATTGAATAAAGCAAAAACAGGTTCTTTCGATGGACCACATCCGAGATCTTTGTCAATTGTATATCCAACTGACATGATTGTATTGATTAGAAGAAGAAATGAAATACCTCCGATAAGTAATCGTAAGGCTACTTTTCGTGAACTTAATTGTCGAATACGAACATGTTTTGACGTTGTCATCCAACGATCAATTGAAATCAGACAAAATAAATAACGAGATACGGTTAAACCATCAAGAACAAAATAGATTCGAGCTCGACAATAGGGTAGAGAATAAAAACTAAGATCATATTTTGTCCATCCCCATAGAACCCGTGTTAAACAACCTAAATTGAGATAGAAAAGATGACCAATTGATGCGCCAATAAAATACCACGAACAAATATGAGATCGAAGTGTATTTTGAGAGAAAACCAGAACATTAGCGATATTATTAATAGTTCCTATGACATAGATTGGCGTAAGTAATGATCGAATAATTGTTAATTGAACATTATTAAGATAGGTTGACAAAGATATACTTGTTGTTGTATTCATTTTTAAAATCAATTTATTAGGAATTCTTTGTAAAAAAAAGAAGAAAGTCTATAGTTTGCAAAAGAATTACTGATAATACTACAGATAAAATGTCAACGTTTTTTTTCTAGAAATGCCATAAGATGAAAGACTCTTCTCGGTACTCTTTCAGTAATTATTTTTTATTTTTCTATTTAATTATTACATTCCATAAGTACAGGTCTGAGTGCAACGATGATCTTCGTAATTTCATTCATTCGAAAAAACGTCTCGCATACAAATGTAAGAATATGTAATCAATTCACTTCAATAAAAGCGAATTCATGTTCTGAATTGACTAAATTAAAAAGCATTTCCTTATATTTAACGTTGAGAAATTTCATAGACTACAGCACGTACAAGAAGCAATGACATAGAGACCTACATGTTTGAAAATATTCAAGTAAATACCCGGAAATGTTAATTTCGTGTCGTTGATTTCTATGATAAATCAAAACACAAGTGCAAAATGTGAAAGAACGTGAACAATATAGGTAAATCTGACATAATTCTCTCTGAAAGTAATAGTTAAATCATGGATATTTACGTTTGAAAAACTAATCTTTCACAGAAGTCATACCTCGCTTTAGTAATTGAAAAGAAGACAACATCTGCCGCTAGATCAAATACAAAAATAAACACAATCGTATAATTATCTAGGAGTCATTTTGTATTTCATTTCAGTGGGTCAACAACACTATTTTGATGATCATCTTATGACGCCATTGATATAGACGTGTGACTACCGGTATTCACTCGTGAAAAAAACACACACAGACACAAACTATGTTTATTTATCAAGTAAATATCTCATGAAACCTTGAGTTCGATGAAATGAATCTTGATAAATGAAATTCAACGATAATTAACCGCCCTTTTTCGTATTTATAAATGGTTTATTCCCGGCATAAACGAGAGAATTTTATACAGTTTCAAACAAATTTCGAAAGTTTTATTTTCGTATAAGAAATCACAATGCTGTACATTGAAAAGAATTGTCCAATTCTTCGTTCGTATTTCGATGGTCACTAGGAATAGGATTCATTCGATGAATCGAATTTTTTCTACTGAATGACGTATGTTTGAGTTGCATATGTTTTTGAATCGTTGGATCATTGAAATAAATTCGCACATCTTTTCGAATGATCGCATTCGAACCTGTTGTTTTTCCTTTCTGTCGTTTTTGTTCATATTTACTCGTATGATTAGCCGGTGCTGCTGTTGTTGTCGTTGTATAAAATTTCGCTGAAACAGGCGTATTCGATCTCAATCGACTCGATGAAATCGATTCTTGTGACGTAAAAATCGTATTTGGAATGCGTTTAGTCAGCGGCGATGACATAGCCGATGACGAATATCGACGTTGATAGTACTGTCGAAGTTGTTGTCCGTGCAACGGCGTTGCTTGAACGAACATGGGCGTGCCGTTTGTCGAATGAAGAATTGTTTTAGCTTGCGAACGAAATGATGATAAATGTTGATGACACCAGCGAACTTGAGCTTGATAACGTTGAAATAATGTTTGATCGTGTTCGATCGCGTACATATCGACGGAATCTCGAGCGTCGATTTCGATGAATGCATAGTTTTTCATGTCGAACGCGATTATTCGAGGATGATTTCGAACGAGACGATGGACAGTTATGCGCCGAAATGGATAACCAACTGTTGTCGGAACATTTTCTTCTAATGTTTGACTAACGATCAATTCGGTTATTAACGGATATTGGTCAGTTAATTGACTTAGTAGATCTGTTGTGTACAAGCCGTGAATTGCATTGGTTGAATGTGCTGATCGATGAGATGAGTTTACTCGTGGTATTTGCCGATAGATTGTCGCAAATTGACCAGCTGAATCGGCTTTTAATGTAAAAATATCATCGTGTAAATTCGATGTCACTTCAACATAGTCATGTAATGAATTTTGCTTTTTTAATGCACGTGTTTGTTGATAATTCGGTAGGAAATGTTTGTTCAATGAATGTGGAAAATTCGCAAATAATGTTCGTAAACGACTGGCTGCTATCGATGATGACGATGACGGTGGTGATAATGTTGATGATGATGATAACAGTGAAGATTTTTGACATGGCTCAAGAATTGTACCGGGACGAATTCGATGAAGTGATGAATTACTACAAGCTACACACGGTTGTAGAGTTGTAAATTGAGTAAAATCAGATGTTGTTGACGAAGGAGATTTTAAATGGGATTGTAATGAACGAATCGATTGAAGAACATTATAACGAGTGATACCACGTTCAACAGATGCGAATAAACCTTAGAAGAAGAAGAAAAAAGAAAAGAAAACGATTTATTAGTGATTGATAACGATGTTGTTCTTTCGTTATATGATCAATTAAGTACAAATCATGCTGTTTTTTCAAGGTTAAAACAATTTCTATTCAATGCAGAGGGCGAGAGAGTACTTCGAGATTATTGCTAACACCTACCATCGAATGAGATCGGAATCGAAAATCGCTCCGTTTCATTTGAAACAATTAAATATGGATCTGTTGTTTCACATAATAATAAACAATAATTGTCAATTGAATCATTGAAATCATCATTGACAAGTCGAACGAGACACGGCAATTCGTGTTGTTCGAGAAGTGCTGGCAGTGTCAATAGTTCATAATCCAAATCATTACGAAAACCATCTTGTTCGAAGAAATCGTCAGGTAAACGAGGTGTTACAGCCCACTTAAGCATTTAGCAAAAGAAGACGAAGAAAAAAACTGATCGAACGTTTTGTCAACTAGCAAGCAAGAGATTTTCTTCTATTCTCTCGGTTCTTTTTATTCCGCTTGAAATAAAATAGAGTTTATAATACATCGTATATGTATAGTTTCACTTTCTCCTTTTTTTTTTCTTCTTTCTTTTTCTTTTTTTTTACATTCGATCGATTGCTCTTTCTTTCTTTCTCGGTTCTCATTTGTTCCAAAGCGTACATCGATGCAAGCAAGAAAAGGAAATTATACCATTTTCGACAACCTTCAATCGCTTTTTTTTTCTATTCATATGCACGACTAAGCCAGAAGTACTCGAGCAATTGTTTGAAAACATGTTTTTTTTTCTCACTACTAAGTTTAAATAAATAAAAGAGAGACAGGAAAGTCGAAAGTGTTGTTTTCATTTTCGTTATTAAAAAAAAGAACGACAACGAATTTCGCTGTTAATTTCAAAGTTCTAATAACAAATCATGATTTGAAGTGTTCATGCACATTTAACAAATATTTTAATAAGGCTTCAGACGTTTTTTTAAAGAAACAACAAGTTATGTTTAAGTGCAATCGAAGTTTTTACACTTTATCTTTACATTTTTGAATTGCGACACACAAATATTTAAAAAGAAAAACGATAAATTGTTTTTGTGAAAGATTATTTTTCTTCATTTGATGATTGATCACATTTGAAATCACTCGGTGTTAACAAACCATCGCTAATCGCTTGTTCGATCATTCGAGATACGGCTTGTTTCATTGCACCTTGCCGTCTTTCAAAACCTCGAGCTTCACCAATAATCCCCGGAGCTTGATCAGCACATTCGAATTTTGCATTCCAAACCCATCGAAATTTCACTATTTGTCCGCTTAATTTTCGTGTGCATTTAAGTTTACAAATATTCATCGGTTGATCATCATACCACGTATATTTATTCCATAGGAAATTGCTTAAACTATTTGAACAATCACTCCAATCGCTCAGCTCATAGCCAATATCACACGACGAAGATATATGAAATCTATCGTCGAAGAATCGTTGTTCATCGGCGATAATCATTGTGACATTGATGATAGTTAAAATGAGAACAATACAGATTAAATCTGATTGAAATTGCATGATTTGTTTCGAGACAATAATTGAAGGTTGTTGTTCGTAGTAAAAATGAGAATCGTCGACCGATTTATATATACGCTCATTTGTATCGAAATAATCATGATTTTGTATTTTATCAGTTTGTGTGAATATATGATTTTGCTTTTTAGTTTAGCAGATGGAACGAGGATAATCTTGTTGAATCATAAATCCTATTTTTATTCGGATGAAAGTCCTTGTTTTCCATAAATATTTATTTAAAGATAGTGAACATTTGTTCATACTATTTCGGGATTAGATCATCGTCGGTTCGATGGTGTAGCGGTTTATCACGTCTGCTTTACACGCAGAAGGTCGCGAGTTCAAACCTCGCTCGAACCTCTTTTTCGTCAGTTTCTAAGTTTTAATTTGGATTTTATTTTTAACCTACACAAAGAAAAACGACACACGGATATTTCAAAATACATATTATCAAGTAGATTGCAAATTATGAAAGAAAACACGTTAATGAAATAAAATTTTGAGAGAATAGGCAAAAGTCACATTTCCCAACTGAACCATCAATCAGTGTTCATTAGGAAAAGAAAAGATTTGTTATTAGACAACAGACTCAATTATAGTTTTCGACTATTTTCGGTGTTGATTAACAACATATTTTCTCTCTCTTTTTTTTGTAGTTTTCAACCGATTGCTTCCATGCATGATAATCTCAATTTGTCTATCTATCAAATTTCCTTTTTTTTTCTCTCTCTGTCTCTCTACATATATATTAGTACCAACAGCACGTAGAAATTAAGACAAGCATCTCATTCTTTCTTCTCAAAACAACAACAATAACAGTAAATCTTCAATTCGAAATGAATCGTTCTGTAATAACTGTTTTCTGCGTCGTCTCTGCATTGGTTATGCTATTTGCATATCCAGTACAATCAAATGCAGTCGGTGAGCAATCGGACAGTGCAGCAATTCGTGATAAACGATGGACATTCAATACATGGCGTTTACACGGTCGTCGGCAATTGTTCAATAGTTAGGAAAAATAAAAAAAAAACTTTTTCATTTTTTCCTAAAATAAATCTTGTATTTTTTAAAAATTTTCTTTTGCTTAGATTACAATCCACTAACATCAACATCTGATGGTGATCAACCTGAAGAAATATTCCACAATGAAGATGATATTGCACATGCAATACACGAACGTTTATCAAATTTTTTTCGAGGATATAATCGTCAATAAGAACGATGATCTAATGACAGATTTAAGAAAATAAAACAAAAAATCCAACATATCCGATGAATTTGTTCTGATTTATTTTGATTTTATATCGGTTAATAAATAAAAAATATATATTTTACTCAATCAGAAATGAAGATAAACAAAGAAGGTTTACAAATAGACACCTTTATCTTCCGAATGATTATCTTGTTGTTGTTGTTGTTGATCGTAGAATTTCTTTTTCTTTTCTTGACATGATCGTTTTTCTTCTTCTTCCATTTTCTTATAATCCAATGCAATTGGTGACCAATGACTACTATCTGTTTGCTGTTGATTATTTTCTTTAATTAATTGACAGATTTCATTGATTTTTCGATGATATTTTTCAATGATTTTTTCATTTTCATCAATATAATCTTGCATTTGTTTATCTTCATGTAAATAATCTTTAAAAGAAAGAAAGAAGACAAGCAAATGAAAGTTCAGTATGATCAAGAAATAACTAGTTTTCATACCATACATTTCGTTATTCGACTTTTGTAAATGATAACAACGTTTACATAGACCTTCGATATCTTCCATCAACTGACAAATTGGATCAGACATTGTGTCTTTTTTTCTCTAGATAAAATAGATCGAATAAAACTCAAAAATGATGTTGTTTTTCATTCTTGATTAAGTTAATCTGATGGTATTTATTCCAAAAAAAAATACAAAACAAACAAAAATGCTCGTTTAGTACGTTTTATATACAGAGAAGGGAGAGTTAATCAAGAGTTTGTTTAATGTTGAGACCATTTGATACTTTTTAAATCGACACCTTCTTGAACCATTTCCCATAAAGGACTAAAAATCAAAAAGTTTAAAATAGAAAATGAAAAATAAAATTGATTAAACCTCATTTCTCGAAGACGTTTAACATGTGAAACAGTTTTTTCAATTGTATAGTCCACTTCAGCTTCAGTTGTAAAACGACCAATACCAAAACTTTAGTTTCAAAGAAGAAGGAGAAAAATCCGAGAAAGTATAATTAGTAATTAAAAGAAAAAGAAACGACATTTCCTGTCGTTGTTTTTCCTACCGAATTGATGAATGTGCGAGATCTTCTTCTGCACCAATTGCACGAAGAACATACGAAGGTTCAAGCGATGCCGATGTACACGCACTAAAACATCGTTGCGACTTTAATTAGATAGAAAAAAAAATCAGCGAACCTTCCGGATGAGAGAGCGATGTCTTTCAACGCCATTAATAAAGATTCGCCTTCGATATAAGCAAATGAAAGATTAACACAACCTGGATAACGTGACTCGGGATCACCGTTAAGAATAACATGTGAACATTGTTGAGTTATTCCATTGATTAATCGTTTTGATAATTCTGCAACTCGTTTTTCGTCATTCTGAAAGAGCGAACTTTTGTCTCTTTGATTTCTAAGGGAAATTTTATTTTGAATTTACGATTAGTTCTTCTTGAGCTATCTGACATGCAGCTCCCATGCCGACAACTAATGGCGTTGGAACTGTACCACTTCGAATGTTTCGTTCTTGTCCGCCGCCTGTTTGTATTGGATCGAGACGAACACGTGGTCGTCGACGAACATAAAGTGCACCAACACCTTTTGGTCCGTAGATTTTATGACCACTGATCGACATGAGATCGATGTTCATTTTATTAACATCGATCGGAATCTTTCCGACAGCTTGTGCACCGTCCGTATGAAAAAAAACTTTTTTCGATCGACAAATTTCTCCTAAAATCTTTGTTTTTCAACACAAAAAAGACAATTCTTTCGCAAAATTTGTCATACCAATTTCTTTAATTGGTTGTCGAACACCAATTTCATTATTCACCATCATCACCGAACATAAACTCGTCCCCGGTGTCAAAATTGATTCCAGTTCCTTACAAATACAATTTTCTCTTTTAAAACCTTCACTCTTTTCTTTTGTTACTTTCAAATCAATAAGACCATTCTTTTGCACTGGCATATAAGTCACCTTAAAACCTTCACTTTCCAGAACTCTCATAGAATCCAAAACACATTTATGCTCCTAAACATCCGACAATTGACTCGAATTTCATAAAGAATAAAATCGATCGTTACAGTTTGCGTTGTAATCACATGTTTCTTTTTGTCTTTATAAAATCTGGCTACGCCTTTAACAGCAATATTATTCGATTCCGTAGCACCACTTGTAAAAATAATCTCTTTTGGATCAGCATTGATCAATCGTGCAACTTTCTTTACAAACAACAACAGACAAGCTGAAAGAAAAACAATTCTATCGTTCGAATTACTTCACGTGCATCTTCAACTGCCTTTTCACTTTCCCAACCGAATGCGTGCGTTCTCGAATGTGGATTTCCGTATAAATGCGTCATGTACGGTAGCATTTGATCAAGAACTCGTGGATCCTCAAATTAGATCGATAATCTCAACTAAAGATTTACAAAATATTCGATTTTTGTTTATTTACCATTGGCGTTGTCGCTTGTGCGTCTAAATACAATGGTCGATATTGAAGTTTTTCTAATTCTTGATATTTTTCTTGTTTAACTTTTGTCTCATCGTTTTCCGTTTGAGTCGAAATCGAGCTCAATCGACGTGCAATCGATGAGTAAACTGTCGATTTCAACGAAGAATTTCGAATAAAAACTAACATCTAAAGTGTCAAATTATTCTTAAAACAATTTATTAAAACCAAAACAAGAAAAAAACGAAAACCGTTTAATCATTCGAATGAAAAATAATTATCGTTGTCAATAAATAAAATCAACAAAACAAGATAGTTTCTGTCTCGACAAACAGAGATTCCAAATAAGAAAACAAAACGTTCTATTGCATTTAAAAACTGATAAACAAAATGAATAACAAGAGTGAAAATAAAAAGTGAATATTAATTTGAAAACGATGTTTAAATCAGGTTGATTTCGTTTTGGTTTTAATTGATTGAAGAAACAAAAAAAAGAAAGAAAGAAGTCAAGGATTTCAATATTTTGCTAACTGTTAATAATTTCGAAAATTCTTATAAATATTTTCGTGAAACACGTTCTTGTCGACTTCTAAACAACAAACAAAATGTTAGTTTTTTTATATTATTCATATTTCTCTCGTACTTGAATGCTAAATATCCAATGATAACAGCCAATTGACCGGCGATTGCTATCAGAAACGTATACGGACCAAGACAGACTCCGCTAGTTCCAGCGGAAACACTTGGACATACGACTGGATTGTTCTAGAACATCGAATTGTTATGTTTGAAATCGAAAATCGAGTTTAAATATTTACAGATTTTTGCATTAGAGTATTTGTTTCGGATTTAATCATTCGAATCGTGTCTCGAACTTCGTTGAGTACGGATGCGTCAACACCTGGAGCTGCATTTGCAGCACGTGGATTGTTGAAATTCGTTTGAAGATTATTGACTTTCTGTTGTAAATCTGTTAGGACTTGACTGAATAAACAAACAAACAGAAATTATCGAATTTGCAAAATCTATAATCGAACATACGCATAACTTTGAATCGTTCGTGTAATTTCAGTGTTTGAGTTTATCACTCGATTAACATCTTGAACTCGTGCGACATCCGCTGGCACCACGCCCTCGAGAATCAACAAGATTAGTTTGTTTTTTTTTTGAAAATATTTGCCAATGATTTACTTGTGAACCTCCGCTGGCTACTGGCTGTTGATTGCCACCGGTTATTGCTAATCGTTCGACTCGACCCAAGAGTTCGGCCATTTTACGATCGATGTTTGTCAGCGAATTACGGATTTGATCTTGACCTTCTAAGATCGTACGAAATTCTCGATCGTATTCACTTTCGTACTAAACACAAAAGTTAAATCGTCGGTCGTCGAGAAAAAAAACGAGAACATACCAATGCCTGTTCGCTGATCGGTGTTGTTAAATCAGGATGTTCTTTTTTGTAACTAAAAGAAATCGAAATTAACGATGAAAAAGTAAATTAAATACGAACTCTTCTTGTTGTTTTTTTAATTCCTGTTCGTATTTTTCATATTCTTCTTTGTATTTTCTCGCTTGTTCATCAACAGCTGCTTGATTTTGTCCGGGAGCTTGTCGATCCGTAAAAGTATTCGTAATAAATTCTAGAACATCATGATCATCAGCCAGACCACCTGTCGCAGCCGTTACACCGAGATAACCCGATTTTGGCAGCTGAATATTATCAAGACGTGTACAAAATTCAAACGCATTGTCATCTTGTGAAATACCATTGTTTATATAAACCTATTTATGTTAATATTCGGAGAATTGAATTTCTTTCTTTTTTTTTTGTTTGAATATTTACTGTTAAAGCTTGATTGACATATTCGATTTTAAGTCGAATTGGCAATGGTTTATTTCGAAAATCTCGAATGCAACTGCCTTGAATTTGACCGCTGCCATCACGTTGATGATCGTACGATTTCGTGCCATCATTAACCATTACGGCAAGAATTGGATTGTTTTGCTAGGAAATACGATCGAAATTAGTTTATTGAAGAAAATTTCATAGAAACGTTCAAACAAAACAATAAATAAACGGTGCTCTAGGTGAACTTTAGTTAGTTTATTAAAGGTAAAACAATATAGACATGAAAAGCATGAAAACGTCGAACTTACGAGCTCAATAGTCTAAGAAAAAAGATTCGATAGATATTTAGTTTTATGTTGATCGAAATTCTCAGATCGTTTTTGTTTCGATTTAAGTTAAACTTACCAAAGCATCATTATCGAATGAATCAAGGAAAACACCTAAGCCTTTCCAATTATCATTCGAACCAAAAACTGGACCTTCGACTCCTGTTTGTTCTGTAAACCAAATCGCCTAGAAAAGAACAACAACATAAAGAGATATAAAAAAAGAAGAGAACGGAAGGTCATCTTTAGCTAGACATGTCGACAAAGAGATTAGTGG
>ERZ778029.3000-NODE-3000-length-10903-cov-3.295262_pt1 | contig 10903 bp, 9 predicted proteins | sample MGYA00375759_ERZ778029 | MGnify/ENA primary metagenome ERZ778029 (study PRJEB29350, sample SAMN05389819) | bioreactor metagenome | isolation source: Ammonium sulfate bioreactor | place: South Africa: University of Cape Town | collected 2014-04-04 ...
AACTATAATCAATATCAACTCATACCAGATATGCTTCCATCGTATATTCCACTTCAATTAGCTGAAAAAATTCTTTTCATTGGCGAATCATGGTTATTATTGAAGAATAATGATGATGAAAATGAAAAAATCATTTCAATTGATTACGATGAACAAAATCAACTTGTTCAACAACAATTGTATGCGTTGACATTGAACGAAGATTTCAATCTATTCGAATTCGATCGAATTATTGAACGAGCACGAATCGATCTTTCGTTAACATTACGAAATCTATTTGTTGATCGTTTTCATTTAATTGAAGAACTCGAACAAATACGAGGATTTTATTTAATCGAACGAGGCGAACTCTATACACTTTTTGTTCAACGAACAGGTCAATTATTATTAAATCTTAAAAAGTCAAGTATTGCCATTGAAAATGACGTCAATGAAGTATTTAAACAATGTCTTAATGATCTACAATTCGATACAATTTTAACACATGCTGATAAATTTAAATTAAAACTTAATTTTCCAACCAATGAAAAAGATATGAATACAACAAATCGTTTACTTTCACGAACAAATGAAATCAATGGTCCGATCGATATTTGGTCAACGGGCTGGGCTCATCTATCAATTCAATACAAAGTTAAATATCCAATGAAAGCATTTTTCAGTGAAAATTGTAAACAACGTTACAATGATATTTTTCATTTACTCATTATTCTACGTTATGTGCAAATTGAATTGAATAATCTTTGGTTAAATCTACGAACAATCAATCGAAATTCATTAGTATGGCATTTACGAAATGCGATGTCATTTTTCATTGATAATTTTCAATATTACATACAAATCGATGTGCTCGAATATAAATATCAACAATTAATTCGTTCAATACAATCGAGCCGTGATTTTCAACAAATCAAACATTTACATGAATTATTCTTGTCGGATATTCAATCACATTCATTTATGTTATTAGGTACGGCTTATCAATCGATAAGAAATATTCTTTCCATATGTGTTTCATTTTGTCAAACAATTAAACAAGATGAAAATGAAAATCTCTTGAGACAATATGGAAGAGATTTTAATGATGAAATTAAATTACTATTTGGTATCTTAGGCATGGTACAAAAACATAATGCTCTACCACATTTAGGCATATTCTTAACACGATTAGATTTTAATCGATTTTTAACAAATAATAATGGATCATTCGGAGATTTTTAAAGGACAAAGGAAGAGAGACAAAAAAGAATGAAAGCACAACACGTACTTTTTACTTCTTATCTCAGTACTTTTTGTTTGTTTGCTTGACTATGAAATAGATAAATAGATATGATTATATCAAACATTGCCTTCATTTCTGCGTGTCTTTTTTCTTTTGTTATATAAACTTCATTTGAATAAGTTCTGTAATAAAAAATATGAGTATACAGACGGATATTCTAACTTATTTGGAAGAGGAAGGAACTCCATTACTATCGAATGATTTGAAAACATGTATGTATTTTTAAAAAAGATCGAATTTATTCAGTAGAATATGCATTTCTATTTAGCACATATGTCATGGATCATGGCATCAGGTCTAATTATAAATGCTGCCATAGGTGTAAGTGAAAGAAAAACGTTTTTAATTACGAATTGAGGTCACATTCAGTTAGTACATTTTCTCATCTTGTGATAAAACGCAAAGATAATTATTTACCTATGATAAATGACAAGAAAGTGCGTCAGTACTACGAATTCTTTCTAGGCTGGCCTTTTGAATATTGCGAAGTCATTCGATGAAGCTGGTGGTATTGCTGTTAGTTCAATTATTCATGGCGTATGTTTTTTCTTTTTTTTAGCGTCACTTTTATATTCTTGGAATTGATTTCTAGGCTGTGATATTAGTTGTCTTAGGTGCCTATGCTATTCTATTCGTTTGCTCAGATCATACAACACCATCCTATGAAGAATTCGTTCTGAAAAAATGCGGCAAATTCTGGAAAAAAGTAGCATCAATTTGTATTATTTTATATTCGTAAATGAAAACTATTTTTTCTTTGCTCGTAAATCACAAGGGAGTTTTTGTTGTTTTTATTTAGATACGGTTTGAGTATTACCTATTTTATCATCATCGGTGATCAATTAAATCAAAGTAGAACTTACTTATCATTTTTCCTTATTTCATTAAAATTTTGTTTCTCTATTAGTTTTGACATTAATCGCTGGTGAGGATTATTGTTCTCATTGGTATCTTAGACGTGACGTCATGATTATCATTACATCAGTAGTTATCATTTTTCCATTATGTTTTGCTAATTCAATGAAATTCTTACAAATTCCCAGGTGAGATATTCATTCAAGAGAATATATCTCATTAGGATTTCATTTAGTATGCTCGGCGTATTGGCAATTATCTATGTTATTTTCTTAGTACCCGTTAAATATTTTATTTTAAAACCAGAACATGTCGAAGTTAAAACTGGGTAACTGGGTATTCATGTTGACAATGAATTTGAAGATAATCGAATGTTTTGAATCGTTTTAGACCGGATTCTTGGACTGATGTATTCTTAGTACTACCAACTCTCTGTTTTGCTTATCAAGTTAGTTAATCAATAGGAGAATCTATTCATTGAACTTTTCTTTTTATAATTAGGCTCATGTTAATGCAGTACCAGCGTTTGCTGCTCTCAAATCTCGTGGTGACTGTATCAAAGCTACATTGGGATCAACAATTATTTTAGTTCTAAGTTATTGTTTCGTTGCTATTTGTGGTTATTTAACGTTTGGAACGAAGATTCAACCTGATATTCTAGTAAGAAAAGAGAAAAAAAGGATTTATCAGTTTCTACTTTTTTTATTTTGAATTTAGCTGAGTTATAATGTCACAGAGGCTCCAGTTATCACTGCAGTCGGTATGGTTGCAATAAAAACTTATGCAGCTTATCCAGTGAATATCTATTGTGGAAGGTTTATAATAATTAAGCCATGTTTTTTTGCTCTCTTTCTAATAATATAAATATTTGATTTGGCTAGAACGGCTATTGAATCATTTATGTCTGCGAATCCAACAAGTTCATTAAAACGTCGTATTATCATCGTATGTCTCTGGTTTTTTAGCACTTTAGCAGGTGCTGTCTTCCTTCCAAATATATCCTTAGCCATTCATTATCTCGGGGCATTAGCAGCTAGTTTTATATTTATTTTTCCTGGTAAAAACAAAAAAAATATATACTTATGTCAACTTGATTTCTTCTTCTTCTTCTTCTTCTTCAGGTCTTAGTTTATTTTTTCATATACAAGAAAATTGGATCTCGTCTCGGCATAAGATCTTATCGATATCAATCGCTATATTTTATGTAGCATTAGGTGTATTTGTAACTGCAATAACATTAGTTCAATCTGTAATGAATGATATCAAACCAAGTGAAACAAAAAACGGCACATCACAGTGTTAAAAAATCAAACTATTATATTGTTTATTTTTTTTATTTAAAAAAAAAGAGAGAGAAATTTTCATATACGATATAAACGAGCAGATTGATCGGAATTAATCGATACTGTTTGTCGAAGTTTATTATGTTCATTTAGAAATGAACTTTCCGAGCTAGTTGTCATTGTTGAACGAGTTAGATTTGATGGTGATGGTCCCGATATATTCGATTGTACGTTTTCATGTTTACGTATAATATAATGTAACGGTTGACTGCGAGCTTTATATGAATTTGTCGTATGTGAAGTTGAATATTTCTTTCGGTTGAACGAATATCGTTCACTATGACGTCGATTGTAAACATCTTTGGGTTTATTTTTAATTTTTTTATTCGTAAAATTCGTTGATTTTCGTTGTTTATTCGATATGAACGATGATTTCATAGGATCGAATTCGCAAACCGAATATCGGCCGTATTTCAATTGAGGATTTGCTGTCGAACGAATATTTGTTAATGAGCCCGAATGAGGACATTTCGAATTAAAATTATATTCAGATGCGGATGTTTTCTTTCGTAATGGATCGATACAAGCATTTTGAAAACGTTTTTGATATTCCCATGAGTCCGTTTGAACGACCTGAAACAGAAAAAAAAAGAAATGAATTCTTCAGACAAGTTGTTCAATCATTTCCTTCCGATATTATTTTCCTGTTAATATAAATAAAATACTTACATCGAATTGGTTTTGATGAGGAGAACGGACATATGAACTTGTTCGTTTAAGAGATTGATTACTTAATGTCGGTAGAAAATTACTTCGATTCTTCGAATAAAAACAAACACGTGCTAATTCACGGCGAAATTTTCGATTAAAACAAGTAAATATAAAAAAATTGACCTAGAAAAAACAAGGAAATGCGCTATGGAACTTGTTTTTATTTTTATTTTCCTATCTTACGGCACTATTTAATAATATAAGAAAATTTGAAATATCATAACAAATATATAACCAATTGTGATTTCGATAGACCATATAAGTAAAATGCAAGATCGATGCCGGAACTTGACATAATATGAATAAAGCAATTAGACAAATTACAGAACGTGTTATCACACCTTCGCGGTATCGTATAGAATTAGATTCGCCACCTGCACGAGTGCTTTGCTCATAGATTGACGTACATCGTTTTAAAAATAACGAACTTGCATTTACACTTCGAATTAATTCAACATTAAAATACGATAACATAAGAAGCGGTAAAATACTTTGAAAAACACTATACAAAGCTGAAACAAAAAAAGCAGTTTTTTTTTAATTACAATATTCATCATTCGTTGTGAACAAGTGACATACTTAGATGTACGGTATATTGATAGATTGTACTATTAAGTAATTTATTATTAATAACAAGATAATTAATATTAATTGTCTGATTTTCTGACACAGTAAATGTTTCATGACGTAATTCAGTTCTATATTCAAAAAAACGGGGTAATGAGTATATAAAACCTAAGCAATAAATAGAGACAACAATGTAACTAAATTAAAAAAGAAAATTTCAATTGAAATTTTGTTTTTGTTTTCAAATAACTAACCAAGATCGTTTCGAACTATATGTATAATGCAACATTGGCCATTTAATTGCAAACCAACGATCAATAGCAAACGCACTTGTTATCCAAACACTGGTAAATTGAAACCAAATAATACAAGCATAAACATATGGAAATATACGTTTATGAATATATGACGAATAGAATCGTTCGTTTTGTTCATTGGGTGGTATCGATGCATTGAGTGCAAAGATTAGACCCATAAATAAAAGACAACTATCACTTAAACTCAAGCCAGTTAAATAGGTCGAAACAGCACTTCGCTAGAAAACCGAAAGAGAAAGAACGATATCATTGTCAAATTATATTGATAAATCTTGAATTTACCATGTGACGACGTGTAAATATGTAAACTGAACATAGAGCTAGAACAAGTCCAATTGAACAAATAACAGTGCCTAGAAAAAAACGATCGCATTTGACTTTAATCTTCTTTCATCACGTACAGATTCAGGTTGACTTACCAACGTAACCAAGCAGATAATGCGTAAATAACATTAAATATTTTTCCATTTCAATAATTTGAATGTAACTCTTCTAGCAAGAAAATAGTTTAGTTGAAGATTAACGATGAAGCAGAAGAAAAACAAAAACGAAGAAAAGAAATCTCGTCTTTCTTCAGATTATCTAAGTCAATGACGAGCTCTCTTTTTCCTCTGATGAAATGTTTGGAATACGAAATGTTTATCGATAGATAAGACGGACGTGTTTAATAGGATTTATACAAATCAAAAACTACATGTCAACTTTTGTGTCAGGTTAAATTTTTGCTCAAATACACTTCTCTTTCCACGTAATCGCATGAAGAGCAGTCAGTGAGCGACGTCAAACTAAACCAGAATCTAATAAAAATTGCCTGTTAGTAAAAAATAATTTTTTTTATGAAGAAAAATAAAAAGGATAAATTGTCTCCTTATCTAAACATCGGTAGTTGACAGTAATAACATGTGAAAGCTGCTAGTTCATAATTAAAGACTATGAAAGAAAAGTATTTTTTTCGTCATCATATTTAAATGAAAAAGATTACTAGGTGTAAATATATTTCTTTTTAATTCTATATGGAATAACAAATGTTTCTCTTTGCTTTTCAATAAAGAAAGGAAATGTGTTGAAAAATCATCAACTACGTGAATAACTCATCTGAATATGAGCTCAGTCGAAGAAATCAAAGTACAAAGATGAAAAATCTAGTCGTCAGAACCTTTAAAAAAAAGGTTTTTTTTTGATAATCAGAAATTATTTCTTCCAGCCAAAAAAAAGAGAGAAAAATAGATGTAATTGCCTTAATATGCGACTTGACTATATCAGATGAACTGATTTATACGGACAAAATAGGCACGCATTCGATTCAGTATTGTCTTTTCTTTTTCTTCGCTGGGATAATATGATAATTACGAACTCAGTATGATTCTGTCTGTTCAATGAATGTTGTGAAACTCATAAACAGATGTCTTCAAACGACAACATGAATAAGAAAAAGAGAACTTCTTGTTCGATGATTTTCTATGATTATAAAATGCGTTAACATAAGAACTTTGGAGAATTTGATATGATGACGACTAGTGTGTCCAATGAGACTGTTTTGATTATGTTTATTAGCATTTCTTTACGGTCTTATATAAAAATTTAATAGCAAAAATGTCATTGACGAATGTATGTTTAATCAAAAGAAAAAAAAAGAACGTTTTAATTGTTGATCTTGTTAAATAAAAACTTTTGTTCACACGAGCAAAAATGATTTATTGATCAAAATTAGAAGACAAAAAAAAAAAAAGAAATACGCTTCTCTTTTTTTATTTCATTATCGATTAAACATTTAATTTTCACAAACGAACCGGTTAATCGGATCAAGTTTTCATATGTGTGCGGTTTTTCTATATGTAAATACGTGTATATATATATATATATATGTATCTGATAGACGAAAAAGAAAAAGACATTTATATACGCGAAATATTTTCTGTTATCATCAGCAAAAAAAGGAACAACAAAACAACAACAAGCAAGAAAAAATGAACTGAATATTAAGAGACATACTAAGTCAAGAAATTATCCAAAGATAAGAAGAAAACGAAAATTCACATGTATAGAATAGGTAAATAATCACAATATGCAGCGCAGAGAGTGTATAGTTTTAATATGCGTGAATGTGTATGTGTGTATTGGTAGAATATAATATATGTGAAATGTCTATCAGCAGTGTTTTGGAAAAAGTAGAAAACAAAAGAAATCGAAAGCATCACAGATGGAAAGAAAAGAAAAAAAAAGTCTTCTTATAAATATTTAACTTTTATTTTATTGCACATTGTGCATTTTTATTTTTCCGTTGTTGAAGGCGTTTGAATTCGGCATATACGTTTTACTTTTGCACGATGATTTTTAAACCATAAACGAATATGTTTTGATTCGAGTTTAGGAAATTTTGTTCGATATTCTCCTTCGTTTAATTCCGCACAAATACGTTCAATAAGAACATGATCCGGATGTGTTTCAATGGCGAACCATTGTTCTAATTTCGGTACTTCAGATGTTGGATCAATAAATATACGATTACGTCTCGAACGATTGTAATCGAATGGTGTCGATAAATTATTGGAAATTTTATTCGAATTAAATAGAATTTGTGTTGGTGGCGTTTGTTCACTTATTGAACTAATATTATCTTCATCGTTACTTTCTTCAGATTGACTTGTTTTAGGTTTTTGTGTATTATCAGTTAATGATATATCAAATGCTCGTAAATAATTGAAATAATAATTATTTGTATTCGTTGATTTGGTTTTATCTTCACAATCATTTTCTTCTTCATCTTCATCATCGTCAATTTCATCGGAAGAATCAAGTTCACATTTGATTGTTGAATGAGTTGGTTCGATAGATTCAGAAGGAAAATCGTCTTGTTGAGCATGTTCAGGCGCACTTTCGGAATTTATAAAACGACGTTTCTTACGTTTTAAAGCTGCTCGAGCATTCTTAAACCAATATTGAATATTATACGGTTCGAGAGCTTTTTTACCTACGGAAAACAAACGAATTCAATGACTTTGTGAAGAAAAGAAAAGCTCAAATGTGAACCTTTTCTACACGGTAAAGCATTTAAACTTTCACAAATCGACGCGATTTGATATCGTGTCGGATGTTTTGTATCAGTAAAAATTTGAAGTAATCTCGGTGTTTCTTCGTGTGGATCGAATGTTGTACGTTCACGTTGTCGACGATTATATGCATAATCTTTCGTCGGTGACGATGATGGTAATGTATTGTGGTGATGATGCTGATGATGATGATTTGGAAGAGAACTGTATTGTTGTTGTGCTAATGATAATAGACTAGCAAATGGATAATTAAGAAATGATTTTGTTGAGTCAGGAATAGGTAGATAAGGTTTAGTTGAAAGATTTAATGGTGTATTATCACTGAAATAAGAGAAATGATTTACAAAGAAACAAAGACATATTTTTGAATATTCGATTTTACCCATCGTTTGTATTTGAATTTGATGATGCTATTGAATAATCATGAGGACTTGTTGTTGTCGGTTTAGTTAGTGAATTTTGCTGATTACCATCATCATCATCGATATCATCATGCATAACTTCACATAATTTATTAACGAGCTTAACAAAAAACAACAATTAGATAAATGGCAAAAAATATTCGTTTTACCCCTACTTCATGCTTATCTCGTTCGTCATTAATAAAAGGAATGAAATGTTTCATTAAAAAATTATTCGATCGTTTATCATCGCTACTATTCGAATATCTTAAGAATAGAACAAATCACAAACTAGAAACAAAAAAAAACGCATTTTATTCAATCTACTTTGATATTCGAATCTGTAGAATGGCAACATTCATAAGATCGCCAAGAATCTCTTGAACGGTTACTGTTCGATTATCTGTTACAGTTGGAATCGGTAATGGATTCCAGTTTTTTATCAGTATTTGACCTGATAAATAATAAAAAAAAAGAAAAGAATTCATAGAATTTATTTGCGAACATTAGATTGAAGTCTTTTTCAACTTGAAAATATTCTAAAGAATATTATTTTCTTTTTCTTTGCTTTTAAATCAAGAAGAAAACTTGTAAAATATTTATGTTTCCTCTTACCATCGGCTCTTTCATCTTGTTCAATTTTACCGAGATCGCCTTCCATCGTTCGAAGAACGACGGAGACAATCTCGTGAAATCGTGTTTGAGCTGGAACAATGACAAATCCATCTTGTAAAATACGTTGTGGACATTCGTCACGTGCAACCACACAATGTACAGGCAAGAATTTATTGCTTAACGCCAGACCTAGAACATCGACACACAAAAGTAATAAATGAATTTTCGCACATTTCTTTTGTCTTGTTTAATTATTTTCTTTGTTCATTGATTTGAAATTTACCTGCTGATAGTTTGTCTAAACGACGCGAGACCATTTCTTTCTTCTTCTTTTTCTTCTTCTTCTCCTCTGTTCTTTCTTTCTTTTTTTTCTTTATTAAATAAACGAGAGTTAAAGAAGATCGAGTTTAAAATAAGTAGAAAAAAGAAATGAGGAAAAAAAGAAACACTTTTCAAATGGACTGTCTGTTGTTGCTTGAATCAGTTAGTTTCTCTCTCTCTCTTCTTCTTCTCTCTCGTTTTTTTTCAATTAACAAATCCTTTTTCTTCTTCGCGCTTCAACGACGAAGAACGAAAAAAACGTACAGCGATAGATATGATACACGAAAGTGATCAGGAGAGAAGAGAGACAGAGAGAGAGAGAGAAAAGATGCTCCTCTCGCTTTCTTTTTCTCGCATATATATCTATTAACAACCAATCAGTTGACGTCAATGTATTCAGGGCTTTGTAAATCACACCATTTCTATTAGTCAATATTTCGTAACACTCAAGCCGCACTGAACCGAGACCATCAACTAGTTAAAACATAGAAAAGCAAAAACCTTGCCAATAAATCAAATAAGGGAGCATATACATATTCTCTTCAACGTAGTCTTGTGATGATAATAATTTTCACCAATTGCTACTATTTCGATTTTTTCTTTCGTTCTCATTGATAAGTGATTATTGCAATAAAACAAGATATCGATCATTGCCTCTCTATTTCTCTCTTATTTTTTGCTACTCTCTAATGTCTCTATCTTGATTTGTTCTTGTTCCCGTTTTATTGCACAACGTTAACCAAGCGTAACTACATGTACGTATGAGCTCGCATCCAATCGTACGAATACGAGTCGTAGTAGCGGCGTTGCAGCAGTGGCAAAAGTAAATTGACAAACGCCATAAAGTCTCGTTTCTTTCTTCTTATATTGTATCGATCTGTCAACATATTCTTCCGCGTCTTAAATCAATAGGACAGGCGTGCGCGAGCGCGCACAAATGCGGCTGCTGCTGCTATTGATTTACTCAATACCTCTCGTTAGTGAGATAAAAATCTTGCACTCCGATATTCAATTACACTAGCCGCTTCGCCTCATCCACTGTGATGAGTAACAACTGTTGCAAAAGTACTAATAGCTATTCAATCGTTATATCGACACTCAATAAAATAAAAAAAAAACGAAGAAGACGAAGAAGAATATGTAAAACGAAATAAAATCAAACTCAAATAAGAGATATGTATATATGCACACTTACTTTTTGGATTGAACGAGTCGAATGATGACATTGTGATATGTTGATATTAAGCTCAAAAAAACTTCTGTTTTTCAAGAGTATTAATCACAATGGCAAACAATGAGCTCGTGATTTCGAAATGAAGACGAAGCCGGCTGATGCCATTTTTCTCTGGCGTCTAAAATCTTGAATAAAAAAAGAAGAGAGAGAGAGAGAAAGAGAAGAGTATTTTAACTTAAGTTGACATACGGATGCATTATTTCTCAC
>ERZ778029.3007-NODE-3007-length-10885-cov-3.853463_pt1 | contig 10885 bp, 7 predicted proteins | sample MGYA00375759_ERZ778029 | MGnify/ENA primary metagenome ERZ778029 (study PRJEB29350, sample SAMN05389819) | bioreactor metagenome | isolation source: Ammonium sulfate bioreactor | place: South Africa: University of Cape Town | collected 2014-04-04 ...
TCGACATACAATGAATTAAATTGGATAAGTCCATCAGTAAATCGAAATGATGATTCCAATCGTTATGTTCTTATTCGATGTTTGCAAAGTGGAACTTTTGATTATTATTTTACGATTGATGGATCAGCCTCAAAAGAAAATCTCAATGGACAAGGTTATTTTCAAATTGAACCACAATTAATTTTGTCGACAGGAGAAATTCTTCGTCAAGAATGTTTAACTTGTCAATCAATTCTATCGAAATGTCTCGGTCCAATGTCGGAATGGTTGTCACGTCTCGAAGTAACTCGACATTCAGGATATAATATGATTCATTTCACACCGATTCAAAAACTATCGAAAATCTCGAATTCATCTTATTCAATCGAAGATCATCATCAATTGAACCCATTGTTTCACGGAACATTTGAACAAATCAAACAAATTGTTGATCAATTAGCTAAACAATGGCAAATCTTGTCAATTACTGATCTTGTTTATAATCATGTTGCCAATGATTGTGCTTTGCTACAACAACATCCTGAGGTTGCTTATAATCTAATCAATTCGCCACATTTGAAACCAGCTGTTCTTCTCGACTCCATTCTTATTCAATTTTCACGTGATGTTCAACAAGGCAAATTGATTTCCATTGGGATTTCATCTGAAATCAAAGAATATCATTTACAATTGATTCGAAATTATCTTTTCGATCAAGAATTTCCTCGATATCGTCTTTGGGAATATTACATTTGTGATGAAGATCGAGTTGTTGAACAATTTCGTAAATATTTATCTGAATTCGATGATTGTCCGTTGCAACCATTGATTTCAAGTGAACATAATCTTCTTCTTCAACATGGCAAATATCTTCGAATGCAAAGTCAAATTGATTTCGATTTAGCTGAGAAAATCTATTTCTATCAACGAACTGGTTTAACAACGAAAGATCAATGGATTTCAGCTGCTTGTCGAGCTTTGAAAGTTCGATTAGAACATTTAAATCAACTTCAAAAAACGAAATTAAATGAAAATCTTCATCGTGCAATTGAAAATTGTCTGTCAGCATGTCGTTATCATTTCTTTGCTTATGATGGTCCCAAATATGAACGAATTCAATTTCCATCAACACCGTTCGTTGGAACTTATTTTTCCTATCCAAATAACGAATTGAAACATCCCGATGAAGTCAATCAACTGATTGAAAATGATAGAAATTATCAATTGTATGTCATGGCTCATAACGGTTGGGTAATGAATGATGATCCAATGAGATCTTTTGCTGATGAAGGACAACAGATTTATCTTCAACGAGATTTAATTCAATGGTCGGATTTAATTAAACTTCGGTTTGGCAATCGAAGAGAAGATTCACCTGCACTCTACGATTACATGAAAGAATATACTCGATTGATTGCAACAACATTTCATGGTTGTCGATTAGATAATTGTCATTCGACACCTCTTTGGTTTGCACAACAAATGATGGATTATGCACGACAGATTAATCACAATTTCTATATCAATGCGGAATTATTTACAGGTAATTGGAAAACAGATTCTTATTTTATCAATCAAATTGGAATCAATTCGTTGGTAAGAGAATCTTATCGAGCATTTGATCCATGTGGATTAGGACAAATGACATCATCGGTGAGTGAAAGTGATCCCATAGGTTCATTTATTCAATCTAAAGTTCGTCCATTATTACCATCGAAACCCTATGCTTGGTTTTATGATCAAACTCATGATAATCCATCGGAAATTGAACGACGATCTGTCGAAGATTTACTTCCACGTTCGGCTATCGTTGCCATGGCTCATTGCTCAACGGGTTCGACACGTGGTTATGATGAATTAGTTCCTCATCATATCGATGTTGTTCATGAAACGAGATTTTATCCTCGTTGGGGTTATCAATCGAAACATGTTAACGAGAAAACAGGAATCATTCAAATTAAACAACTTCTCAATAAATTCCATATTGATCTTGCTCAACAAGGTTTCACTCAATTAATGGTCGATCAATTGTCAACATCGGCATTGCTCATCAATCGTCACAATCCACAAGCACATAAATCTGTTCTGTTAATTGCTCATACATCGTTCTTTCAACCGAGTGACAAATGGGAATATATTAGTTCGTTGTCAATCGAAGGTGTCATCGATGAAATTCTCTTCGAAGCATCGATTTCTCATCCACAAACTAAAGAACCAATCAATCAATTTGTCAAATCCAATGAATTTATCAATGGTCTTCAACAAACGAAAGTTTATTTAAAAGAAAGTCTTTTGATTGATCAAAGTATTTGTGTTCGTTTGACTTCACCGAATTCGCCTGATTATACAGGTTATCGAACAATTGAATTTACCGATGAATTTCGTCCTGGTTCGATCATTGCTCTTCAAATTTCACTTCTTCCACAAATTCGTCAATCGATAATCAATCTACGTGAATTAATCAATCAATTCGCCAATCCACAAAGTCAATTCCATCGAATCATTCAAAAATTGACGTTAGTCGATGTCGAACGAGTTTTATATCGAACATCGAATGAAGAACAATCCGATGGCAAAGGTTTCGATGTTTACATTGTGCCTGATTACGGTCCAATGACATATTGTGGTCTTCAAGGACAAATGTCAATCTTAGAAAAGATTCGTTTACACAACGATCTTCAACATCCATTCATTAGAAATTTGAAACAAGGCAATTGGTTGATGGATTATATCGCCAATCGACTTCTAATTCATCCGCAAACGAAATCCTTAGGTCAATGGTATTCAAATGCTTTTAGTTATGTCAGTCAATTGTCTCGTGTGATGATTCCAACTTATTTCGATTTAATTCTGACGGGTTCATATACAATTGTGATTGAACATACTTGGTCATTGATGAATTCATTTGTTCAACAATCATCGACATTTGTTCGTGCATTGGCTCAATCATCGGTTCAATTGATAAGTGTCATTCCCAATGCTCGATTGCCTTTGTTATCATCGAATTTACGTCAACCGAAACCTAATGAAGTAATTGACGAACAAACATTCGAACGAATTCAATTATGTCCATCGTTAGCTGCTGGTTTTCCTCATTTTGCATCGGGTATTTGGAGAAATTGGGGTCGAGATACATTTATTTCTCTTCGTGGTCTTCTTCTTCTCACTGGTCGATTCGAAGAAGCTCGTTATTTAATTTTGTCGTACGGTGGTTGTCTTCGTCATGGTTTAATTCCAAATCTGTTGGGTGATGGTAAAATCGCTCGTTACAATGCTCGTGATGCTGTTTGGTGGTGGTTATATTCAATTTCAAATTATTGTCAATTGGTTAGTGATGGTCATGAAATTCTCTCAGATAAAGTCTCACGTTTATATCCAACACATGAAAGTCCAATGCAATTACCAGGAGCACATGATCAACATTTATTCGATGTTATTCAAGAAGTTTTTCTTCGACATCTTCAATTATTAAATTATCGAGAACGAGGAGCTGGACATTCGTTAGACAACGATATGAATGATCAAGGTTTTAATAATCAAATTGGAATTGACACGAAAACTGGTTTTGTTTTCGGTGGAAATCGTTGGAATTGTGGTACTTGGATGGATAAAATGGGTTCAAGTCAAAAAGCAGGAAATAAAGGACATCCAGCAACACCACGAGATGGTTCAGCTGTTGAATTAGTTGCACTTTGTCGAGCGACATTAGATTGGCTTATTCAAATGAATCAACAAGGATTTTATCCGTACGATTCAGCGGAAATGATCTCATTTAACGATTTAGTCAATAGAATTGATCTTAATTTTGAAAAAGAATTTTGGATCGAGGAAAATGATTCATCGAAATTTGTTAATCGAACACAGATTTATAAAGACACAGTGAATTCGTCATTGAAATGGACTGATTATCAATTTCGACCGAATTTTCTCGTTGCTGCGGTTGTTGCACCTGAAATGTTCGATAAAAATCACATTTGGTTGGCTCTGAATCAAGTGGAATCGATTCTTTTGGGTCGATATGGAATCAAAACACTTGATCCATCAGATTTGAATTATATTCCCAATTATGTCAATGATGACGATTCAAATGATTATAAACGAGCCAAAGGTTTTAATTATCACAATGGACCTGAATGGTTATGGTTGATGGGTTTCTATCTACGAGCCAAACTCTATTGGGCCAAACAGCAAAATGATCCATCGATTGTTAAACAAACTGTTCAACATTTGAAAGAAATTCTTAGTGAACATCATCAATTGATATTTGGCAATGATTGGAAAGGTTTACCTGAATTAACTGATGCAAATGGACAACCATGTCCTCATTCATGCAATGTACAAGCTTGGTCGGCAGCAACTCTTTTAGAAGCTTTCTATGATCTTACACAACTTTGAAAACGAACTTTTCTTTTCTTTCCTAGATCAGTTTTAGAACCTTCTTCTTTTTTTTTTCTAAATTTAATAAATTGATCTCTCTGTCTCGTCTATTTGCATAGAATCCATTTTAGATTTCGTCATTGTTTGATGATTGAATATTTGTTGACTAGTTGTCTTATTCTGTTAACATTCATCTATGGAATAGTTCGATTTCGAGTAAGAAAAAGTGAAATGAAATCGAAATGTGTTGATTCACCACCTCCGTATCCGAATTGGTCCATCGAAAAGACTCGTCCATTGCCTTATCGACCATTTAAATGGGGACCGAATTATTTTGTTACAATGGGAATTTCTCGTTTAGATTTGAATGATTGGATTGAATTAGATAATCAATGGACAAAATATCATCAACATAAATTAGATCGATTGCAAGGTGAACGAGCGTCTCGTCTTTGTAAAACATCTCCACAAGCTTTGGATGCAGCCAAAGAAACGATTCAATTACTCTCGCAATATTTAGTTCATCGGTATCCTTCGTTGTTTCGATTTGTTTTCAATGAAAATCAACAAAAACAAATCGAAATCAAAGCAACAGGAGAAATCTATCCGATTGATTCATCAGATCCATTGAAATATGCTTCGTTATTAATTGAAGATGATTTAGCTCTGATGATGAAGAATGAGAATGATGGACAATATTATCTTAAAGCTGGTTCAATTGTTCTTCCAGGATTTTGGCGTTTAGAAGATAAATTTGAAATGTCACTTTCACAAATTCATCTGTCAGGTGATGTTCCTCAATTCAAAGAAAAACTTCAAAATAGTATGGACAAATATTTTCAAAAGATGACTCCTGACAATCCAATTGTTCGTTATAATTATTTTATTCAAACCGATGGTAAATTACCTTGGTCATCGTCGATTGGTGCTGAAGATATATTTGGAATTGGATGGCAAAATGCCCAACCAAATCCATCCATTCACGATATTCATCTTCGTTTCGAACGACAAACACTTCGACGTTTACCTGAAACAGATGCTATTCTTTTTACTATTCGACCATATCTTATTCCGGTGACTGAACTAGCTGATGAACCTTCGATTCCAGGACGATTAGCTTCAGCTATTCGAAGTTGGCCAGATGATGTTGCTCAATATAAAGGACGAACTGTCTATCAAAACATTCTTTTAGATTATCTCGATCAAAAACATCAACAACAATTACAACAAGGTTTACAAATTGACAATCAAAATTCATATCCTTATTAAAACTCATCTTTTTATCATCGCAATTCGAATTGTTAGTTTTCTGTATAGACTTTTTTTTTATTTCAGAACAAAACAAGTAATTACAAAAACATTTCTTGAAAATAACGAATAAAATATCACCCGTGATCGATTGACCGATTTTGACATCGAATTAAATACAAAGAATTTATTTTAAAAAAACTAAATGTTATCGGTAGAACTCATCAGGTCCAAGAATTTTTGGGCCTGGACCCGGTCAAATAAATTTTCGACACCCTCAACCAGTAATTACTAGTACTGAATGTATATGTAAAAGAAGAGAAGAAAATTATTCGTGTGATGGTTTAGAAATGAGATAGTTAATGAGCCAGTAAACTGGTACTGGTGCATATCTAATGATATATCTCCTTTGGAATTGTTAGACAGTTTCTTTTATTAATTTGTTCGATGTTGTTAATAAACTTATATAATCAAAAGTTTATTCTTCTTTAACGAGAGATCGTATTGAAAGTGAAAAAATCATCACATTCAAGTATAAAATAAATCATCGACCGCAAAAATGGAGGGGAAAGAGAGAGAATGTACGCTTCCAGGACGAACTGTCACAACAACAACAAATCATATCCTCATTAATCTGTTCATTTTTTATAATTCAAATAAATAGATTTTATTCAGACAAAAAAAAAGAGAAAATTATTGTCGACGTTTATTCATAATAGCAGCAGCAATAGCCAATGTTTTTAAACTTCGACGTCGCCGTGGTGGTGGTGATCGTTTTTCTTCTCCTTCGATTTTCGAAATAGTTGATTGTTTTCCAGGTTTAGCAATTGTTTTTGTATTGTTCGGAGGAGGAGGTTTGACAATTGTTGCTCGTTTCAGTTTCGCCAAGAATTCATTAGTTAACAATGTTGGATCATTTAATAATGGAATATAGGTTCCTTCTTCTAAATATAATCACAAATCTGCTCGTCTTTTTCTTTTATTGTTATTCTTTGTAAAAACAAACCATCGATTGTTGTGAGAATACAACGAACATGTGATGGAAAACGACGTTTCTCTGCAGATATGAGTTTAGTATCTGTTGGTGAAAGTCGAAAAGGTTCACCATTACTAATCAAACAAAGATCTAATTTGATTGTTGATGATAAACAACAACGATTTCGAAGATAGTTTAATAAATGAATTGGCTAATTGAACAAGATTTATTTATTAATCGAATTAGAAGAAAACAAAAAAGTGAAATTACCCGACAATTTCCATTGACAAGTAAAACACAAGCATCACCGTGGTGAACTTCAATCAACATTTTTTTTTTCTTCTTCTTCTGTTTATTGAATATTCATTAAAAATAGACGATCGAGATAATTGAGAAAAGAGGGTCGAGAGAAAAAAAAAAGAAGTGATTTCTTTTTCATCACACACGTATTCATCTCGTTTGTTTTTCTCGACAATAAAGTCAAGTGAAACTTTTCTTAAGTACAAATAGAACCAAAATTTGCAAATAATTTTGAATGTAAATCGAACAAGTCAATGAAGAAATATGTTCATCAGTTGATGTTGTTTCAGATGATAAATTCGAAGAAATAGTTGAACTACTCATAAGAATTGAAGAGGATTTCATAGTTTTGTTTTCGATCATCTTTAGAATTTGATATGTTAAAATTTGTCCACTACATTTACAAGTTAATTGTTTGACATCCATTGAATAACATTGATTTAATTGGATTTCATAGAATTTATTATCCATACAATATTTTTGACAAGTTGTTTTCCATTGTGGATAAATACAATCACCATTCATTTTATTCAATATCAATAGTAAAATAGCAAAAGAACGAAACATTTTTATAAAATGACGTCTCTTTGACATACAATTTGTTCGATGTTAATCATCTTCGTGTTTGTTGACTTTTGTCTGATCAATTTAATCTCTTTCATTCATCAAACAACACGGTCCTCAATCTTTTCTCGTTACCCATCTTTTTCAATAAAATGATGGGTGTACTTCTACAACAGTCACTTCTATTTGAGATCAAAATTAATTATGTAAAATAATCTTCTCAAACACGAAATAAGATAAATCTAGATTGACATTCCTGTACTTGCATAGTTTTGAAATATTTATAAATATATTTATCTAAAATGATCTACAAAAAGTATAAGAATAGATGATTAACTGAGGTCATTTTTATCGATATAATAAAGAAGAAAAATGTCGTTTAAAAAGGGAAAATGCACTTTCTTTCGTTCTGTAACTGTAATTAGAAGAGAAGAGAAGAAAAGGAAGATCCATGGTAATAGATGAATTTAATTTCTAATTTTATCATTCTGTGTAAACAAAATGATGTACTCAAGATAGTTTTTTTGATTGTTTTAGATTGAAAATATGTTGAATTCATCAAAAAAAGAAAGACAAAAATTATCTGAATGTCGAATCTGTGGTGCATGTGCATACTATGCTTATTTCGGTGTGATTTCATGTCAACCATGTAAAATGTTTTTCAAACGAAATGCAGAAAAGACAAATGTAAATTTGAATTTGTTGAATATTTGACAAAAATAATCATATTGAAGGATTTTAGAAATCATTGAAATGTCAGTTGAATAGTGAATGTGAAATCAATGTTTCTACTCGTCATATTTGTTCGTCATGTCGACTTTCGAAATGTTTCCGAAAAGGAATGCAAATCGAACGAATTCGACGATCAACAAGTTCATTTCCAACAATAAATCTGTTAAACAACGATAATTCAACATTAGATGATCATCAATGGACACTTCTTTCGAATCTAATTCATAATTACGATGAAACTGATTCGTTAACCATCAGTCAACAATTACAAATTGAAAATCGTTGTATCGATTCTGTTCTTTTCATTAATCAAAATTTAGTTACAAATCTGTTGAAATCATTTTATAGAAATGCAGGTAAATGTATTCGATCGAATGGTGATATCAGTCATTTGACATCCGATGATCGATCGATTTTAATTCATACAGCTATTGATAATATTACAGCGATCAGTGCCATCTTTTTTTTCATTCATTTTCATTTAATTGACGATAAAATACTTTGGATGTATCTTCAAAATATCTATGGAACAACTCTAATGGAATATCACCGATGGGCACCTCAATTTACTCTACTAGATCCAATTCTATTTAAATTATCAATGAATTTATTTGCTTTGTCAAAACATACGAGAATTCTCTATCAAAATATTTCATCAGAATATCGAAATCTCGGTGAAATTGTCAAAATTGAAAATAAATACGTTGAATTAACATGGAAATATCTTGTTTATAAATTGGGTTTTGATCAATCGATTCGAATCTTTGATAAAATCATTCGATGGTTTTTATCTTTGACTGTTTTTATGTCGTACGCACATCGTTTACAAACACATGTCAACGATATTCAATCGTTGGTTCAACAAACTGAAATGTTACTTGCTTTCGATGATATCGATCGCATTGTCAAAAACAATTGATTCGCATTTTCTTTTTTTTTGTATTTTGTTGTTGAATAAATAAATATAGACGTCGCTCGATTCTATCGCGGTAGAAGTCGAATCGACAATAGAGACGAGAAACCAATAAATAATAACTGCAAAGTTATCAACAACAACTGATTTCATTTCAAGTTGTGTGATGACGAATAGAAATCTGTTGTGTTTACCCGTTGAAATAGTTCATCATATCTTGGATAGATGTGATACTTATACAGTTTTTCATTCGATTCGTTATGTCTGCAAACATTTTTATGATTTGGTGAATAATTATCAAACACGGCAACTTGTTTTTCTTCCTCAGTTACCTTACAAATTGAAATTAATTTTTAGTTTATCGCCAATTGAATTGTTAACGTCATTGGAAATATCAAATGGAGAGAAAGGTCGATTAATTGAACAATGTATGTCTCACATTGGTAATCAACGATTAGTTAGACTTCGTCATTTGTCTCTTTATCAAGTTACTGAAAAGGAATTAAACTATTTCCTTGACAATCTTCTTCCTTCAACGTTAGTCTCACTTACAATCGAATGGAGATTTTATCAGTGTAGTTTGAATCCAATAATATCAATCATCAATCAAGTTAATCTCAAAAAATTATGTTTACTCAATTTTAACGATGTAATCAACAATCGAATCTGGTCGAAACATAACACAATCGAACATTTAACAGTTGGTTCGTGTTCATTTCGAGATATTGAAATCATATTGAATTCTATGCCTCAACTAAAACAATTGATTATCGGTCAATATCAATCACAATTCAACGCAACAGTTCTTTCGAATTCTGATTTCGATGTTCAATCACAATTACAATCTTTGATTTTGACTATTGATCATAGTTATTTGCATAAATATGACATGGAAAGATTATTTTCACTTGTACCGTCAATTGAACATCTCAAATTGATAATCAAACATTTGTCTTCAGAATGGATTTTCGATGGTCGATCTTGGGAAGATTTACTTTCATCGAAATTACTTCGATTGAACAATTTTGAATTCGTATTTTCATGTGTCTTGACTGAGAATGAACATAATCCATTACTTGGGAAGTACATCACTTCATTTCAAACACCATATTGGCTTGAGAAACAATGTTTTGTCACTGGTGAATATCATATCAATCCAAGACAATTTATCATTTATAGATCCAATGTTCCATTTGTTCATCAATCAATATTATCTCGACAGTCTTCACTCTTTTTTAAATATTCATCACAAGATAAGATTTATCAACTGATGAAACTAACTCCAGATGGCCACGTTTCATTTTCATCATTGAATATTTATGATTTTTCAAATTATGCAAATAGAAAAGGTATTATGCATTATATTTTCAAACTATTGGAAACAAACGAAGTAAATATGATTGCATGTTTTTGTTCGATTATTATTTGTGAATTGATGAATCTACATGTAGACAGTTCAATCATTGAATCTTTCCGGAAACCAATTGAATACATATGAAACTTCTCGTCTCGACAATGCATTAAGAAATAATTCAGTAGAATACATTTTTATTTGTCGTTTTCGATTGTTTCTTCTCTTTTTTTGTGATTATAGACATTGCAAACACTTGATTTGACTGGTAATCTAATGAAAGGAGGTCATATGAAATATCTCGTTAATATTTTAATTATCAATCAAGTAATTTCTCTTTCTACGTAAACAAATCACTCTTCATTTCTCTACACAAAATGAAGACACTCACTGAACTTACACTTAATTATAACAAATTCGGAACAGCTGACACGATTCTTCTTCT
>ERZ778029.3025-NODE-3025-length-10848-cov-3.670064_pt1 | contig 10848 bp, 13 predicted proteins | sample MGYA00375759_ERZ778029 | MGnify/ENA primary metagenome ERZ778029 (study PRJEB29350, sample SAMN05389819) | bioreactor metagenome | isolation source: Ammonium sulfate bioreactor | place: South Africa: University of Cape Town | collected 2014-04-04 ...
CTCGTCAAAAGATGCTAATTATTAGATTTTATTTGTATAGAATGTAACTGTTGATAAAGAATCTGTGAAAGAATGTGCAAAAACTGTTTTAATCAATCAAATATTCATTCTACTTCCCAGTCTTATTCTAACTTGTCCATTATTTCTTTATCTTGGCATTCAATGGTCAATACCATTTCCTCCATGGTTTGAATTCTTTCTTTAAACTAATAAACAACATATCGAATTATTTATTTAGGTATCGAATTCTATTGGAATTAATTTCTTTTCTTGGTGTAACCGAAATCTTTTTCTATTATAGTCATTTGATGCTAGTAAATAATAAATATCATTGCGTTTATGTATTTTCTTTTTCTTAGCACATTTCATCAATCTACGAATATATCCACAAAAAACATCATCGTTTCCGAGCTCCAATCGGTTTAACATGTGAATATGCACATCCCATTGAATTTCTCATATCCAATATCGGACCAGTCATCGCCGGTCCACTAATATTTCGATCACATTTATTAACTACATGGCTTTGGCTCGTTATTGCACTTATGGGTACGACAAATCATCATTCAGGTTATAAGTTACCAGGTATATTAGGAAGTGGCTTGTCAAATCCGGCGTTTCACGATTTTCATCATGCTCAATTTACGAATAACTTCGGTCTCCTAGGTATACTCGATCGACTTCATGGTACTGACAAAGCATGGCAAGCAAGAAAACAAGAACAAACACGAAAGACAACCGAATAATTGATTAATTCTGAATATTATTTTGTTTATGCTATGATTTCATTCGTTTAAATAAATTCAAGAAAAGAATTCGCTCGAGAAATCGAGATTATATTCTAGTTAATATTGACCATTATTATAATTATATTTTTTTTTTTTTGAAAAGCAACACGAAAAAAATAGACGTCATTTTTCTGTTTTGTTTTTTTGATGACTAGAGAAAGGCGAAAATACACGAGCGTGATAAAGAAAAGAAGTCAAGATTGCATACAAATATAATGTATATTAGAAGACAAAAAAATAAACAAGAAAAACGAACTAGTGAAGAGAAGAAAAGCATAGAAAAAAAAAGAAAGAATCGAATCAACTGCGATAAAATACAAATTCATTATAATGTAACCAACGATTTTCTTCGCTATCAGTTTGTTTTCCCAACTCACTCGTTGAACTACTGCACCCGCTTGCAGCACAGCCAACCTGAAATAGACAAAAAAAGAAAAGAACTGAAACGTTCTCAAAACTAAGTACATGAATAACTAACCATGTAGAATGATCCTTCGCTAAGCATATCGAATGCTTGTTCAAGAAATGTGTGTTTAAGAAAGAAACGGGATGTATAACGATCTGTTTGGCCATGATCAGGATCTCGTGATTCATTTAATGTTTCACCAAATACTTCTCGACAAAGATGTACACGTCCACAAACGAGTATACGAGAGATTTTCCGAAATTTAACATCGGCTAAACCATCACGACCGAACGCTACAAAGAAAAAAGAATCTTAAAAACCAGGGAGAGAAAACAAATCGCTTAAAATATATACCAAAAGTTCCTCGATAGCCAACAACAATATAACCACTACTTGAACGTGGACCTGGATTCAAAGCAATCGAACCTGTTGTTTGTGTGAGACCTGCGATTGAATTCGACATATTTTCATTGATATATCGTCCATTTGAAGCCGTTTGTGGTCGTATATCGGCTATTGCTTTAGTCATAGTCATAAGTCGATAGTATTCGGCTTCTATACGAAGTCGTTCACGTTCACTGAAATTTTCTGGTAAAGATAATTTTCTATTTCGTAAATAATCTAAGATATAACGAAAGAGTATCCCATCACGATCGATAAATATACGATTTTTGCTATCACGTCCGAATATTTGTCTAATATCAGCTACTTTCGAAGTTGATATGACAGCTAATGGCGATTCAGCATCGGCTTGTTGCAATGTTCCTAATGTTGTGGCGTATGTCACACCACCTACGTTTAATTCAATAATATCGAGTAAATTGTTTTCTGAAGTCATTAGAATTGAAACAGCATGTTATATTGAACTAAATTAATAAGAACAAAAAACAAACAAGACTAATCAAGCTGAAAACTCTTGAGTACTAAAAAACGGATCTGTATCCATCTGGTTTTCTTTAGAGAAAAACACTTGACTAAACATGATATTCGTTGCCACATTATTCTACTAAGACTCTTCTTCTTTGCTTTCTATTTTTATTAACACGAAGACCAACTGTCATGTTTAATAGTTCATATGACTTTTGTTCAGCTGAACTGTCTTACAAAAAGAAATTAACTTAATAATTAATATGTCTAGCAAATCTACGGAGATACTGTCACAAAGCATCTGTGTTTAATTATTAATCATGTGCTTTTTGTTGATGCACGGCCTTCCTTTTAGAAATACAAATCACGGTGACATAATTAATCCTTTACTTGACTGATATAATTTGAAGATGTTCGACAAGATAAAATAAAACTAAAATCGTTCGTTGTTGTTGTTGTTGTTGTTGTTGTTATGACCAAAAATTAATTATATGATAATAATGTTAAAATTGATGTTTATTAATATATTTTAAACGAGCTGTTGACGTTTAAGATAATAATATCGTGTTGCTATTGCAATTTATATTAAAGAAAAAAAAAACTAGAAAGTAAAACAATCCTAAGAAACACACGAGAGATCTGAAGAATGCAGAAAAAATAGGAAAGTTTCTCCTTATTTTTTTCCTCTCACGGACTATTAGAATAGCAGAATAAGAAGAAGAACGGAATTCTGTTTAAACATGCATGTGCTCGTGCATCAGTATATTTAGTATTTATTTGGGATAAAAAAACGTACGAATGGCAGTAAAAGAAGAGAACAATGATAGAGAAAGCCGAAGTGACTATGACAATATAAATAAAAAGGCGGAAGTGATTTTGAGATAAAGTGAATTCCCACCGTTTGTTTTCGATGTCATTTCCTTTTCTCCTAGACTTCGCATCATCATCATCATCATCATCATAGGAAGAAGAATGACTGATTGATCGATCGAGTCGTCTGGCAAAGAACTAAACGAATATATCAAGCGAATGACAAAAAATAAGGAAAAAGAAAATCAAAATAGCAAGACAATTCCATTTTCTTTCTTATTTCTCGATTTATTGTTCGATCGTAGAGAATAGACGATTTCTTATTACTTAACGTCATCAGACAAGAAAATTCGAACATCGCCAACAAAGATAAATTCAATACGTACATTCGATTAGCAAGCTTGACATTCGATGTGTCTTTAGTTCGTCAAAAAGAAAAGTCTAGTCTATTATTGTGAATAGAAAAACAAAATCTATCAAAACGTATTCTTTCTCCTCTAAATCTTCTAAGCCTATGTTTGAAGGCTTTCTTATTGTTTTTTTTTAATTATGAGAAAAATAAATGAACGACTTAACAAACAAACAACATCAATTGTGATGACTGAGCATTTCTCGTCTGATTTAATATTTTTAACAAACAGGAAAACAGTCTGTCGTTATTTCACATATTTGAAAAGAAGAAAAAAAACAATATTGATCGACTAACAGGAAAAACAAACGCTTCGATTTGAACTTATAGCTCGCTAAGTAAAAATAGTCTTATTTTTCGTCATCAAAAATAGAGAACAGAAGAAATAAATGCACATGCACAATGTCAATCGTAGTTATTCCGAATGAAATAAGAATTTTTAATTAGATTTTTGCTAATTATCTAATAGTACAACATCCATCTGTTGGAAAACAATAGAAACGTGTCAATTCAGTGATGTTAATCATTAGATTAACTTTTGTTTCGTTGATTACGTACATTTGTTATTGAAGTAAAAGAGTAAAATAAAACAACAAAGATTTTCTTTATTTTTACACTTGTCCTCTGATATGATTATCTAAACGCATTTTTTTCTCTGGTAATATCAATCTCGTTTTGTCTTTGAATTCTCTTGGGATATATCTGACGGCGACATCCCTTCTGCCTAATTTATTCTAATATCTAGAATAAACCAAATCGAAAATTTGTTCAATGGCTGTATGTTGTGTTCTTCGTTCATCATAACATTGTCTGACTTATTAAATGACATTTTCCCCTCGCTATTCTTGTTAATTTCGTTTAGATTTTCTCATCTTCTATTTATTGTAGAGAAAAATATATTGACTGACGAGGCTACTAAAACACTCTCATAATGTATAAATATACTGAGTAGAAGAGGAAAAAAAGAAGCAATCAAGTAAAAAAAAATAATGAAGACATACTTTGGAAAAACACAACACAATCGTCCTTTGCTTATGAAAGAAGCAAATAAGTGCCAAAGAAGATGTGTGTGCAGATGAATAAGGGGGTGGACATTAATACTCCAATTAGTAGTCCTTGCTTTGCCTATCTATAGCCTCGTGCATTAGCTATTTACTAAATAGTTTAGATTAGCATCTCTACTTAAACGAACTTATTCTGATTTGATTTCAAAAACAAAACAAAGAAGAAAGAGAGTGCTTAAGTTAATAAATAAGCAAATTAGCATGATAAGTAACCGAAGAAATCATTCTTACATAGACACAAAAACAAAACTGTTTGGTCGTATTTTTTTTTGATATCGAAGAAAATCTTTTATGATAATTCAATGTTGAGTTTTGTGTTTTTCCTCTCTTTAAACGAAGATCTAATGCATACAAATGAAGTTGGTTTTAGTTCAATTAAAGTCTACATTAATATATACGATAGAAAACTACTCACGATGGATTTGTTTTTATTATTGATGATAAGAAAATCTCGAGAAAAAATAATTGCTTATTCATATCAAACACAGACATTTCCAATTAAGCTATTTATTAACTCAAAACAAATCATATGCATCACGTAAGATTACATCTAGCTCGATGACAGAACGTAAACAGGCGATGGTAAAACTCAAAGACATACAAATACATGCAATTAGATCATATAATGTGTGTTCAAAAAAGAATGTCGTCATTGAAAAATGTAACTAAGGAAACGCCATTTTGATCTAATTAATCTATTATTCAAACTGTCTCAACTATCTTGACTACTTATGAAGTATTTCAATCTTCACATCATCGATCTGTCTCGAATGAATGGATGAACAAGTTCTTATTAAAATCTAACCATCCGTTTCTCGACTAGCGATGTAAAAAAAAAGAAAGAAAATTCCGTTGTGACATAGAAAAGTAAAATGGGAAAAAAAACCGGGAGAAAAACTGTTTTTTCTTTCGTAACGATGACAATTTCTATGCTTGAGGATAATTAGGAGATTTCTTTTCAAAGAGAAGAAGAAAAAATTATAAAACATAGAGTAGTGTCAAATTAATACGCAATTCTTTTTCTTATCAAAAAAAAGAAAAAAAAACTAAATACTAAATTTGAATTGAGTTTTTTCTTTCTCGTAAGATTACACAGATGACGCAAAGAAACGGAACAATATCGGTTTTTGACACACTTCCTAGCCTCTATGTTATCGTCTGCAAAAAAATAGAACAAGTATCTATGTCTTTGACTTTTTTTTTGACACGACAAGTTATATTTTGATAGACATCAAGAAACGAATAACTGTCAGAACTAACTGATAAAATATAAACACTAGCGCATACAGGGAAAACGTTTTGGCTACAACCAGAAATTATCAAACATTGTCTGAGAAAAGAATAGAAGAAAATGTATTGATATGAATTATTCGAAAGATATCTACGTAGATATCTCAACATCTGGATACTTATTTTCTAATAAAATATGATGATAAATGTTAATAAGAAAAGAAAAGCAAAGAAACTAGAGCATTCGTTGTTGTTTCGAAGTATTTTCACCTGTACTCATTCGAGGGTGTTTCCTTGTCTGCTCAATAGAAATATCATTATGCCACACAATCGGTTTTTTTCTTTTACATTGTTTGACTGCAAATCTCAAGAGATTCGTTTGTTTTCTTCGATAGGAAACCTCTACGCATAGATAGAACACGAAAAAAAAACCAAAGAAATTGTTATTACAAATATAAACAACACGGATGAAAATGATTTCCCTCAAGAACAAAACATATGTAAACTCGAATAATTGAAAAATCATTTGATATTGTGTGCTTGTTTGTCAAACGATATTGAATTTCATTGATTCAAAAAATAGTACATGTTTACAAAAATTAGATTTAATTCAATTAGATTTTAGTAATCGGGTGAATTGGATTATCGAGTTTCTTGCTGGATCTATACGATTAACTAGAAGATAATTATCAATGCGTGATATTTTTCTAGTCTGTTTGATTAGGAGTATTATTAACCTTTTAATCCAATTCGTGCTAAGACCATTCATTAAATCTGATCTTTTTCTGAATATTGATAAGAGAAAAAGAAAACTCTCAACATTGACTATATTAATCATCTGCAAAAGCAATTAGACCTTAATAATTATATCTTTTCATATGGAAAAGATAATCCTTGATAGGACTGGTAATCAACATTTATTTAACTTATATACAAATAACAAATATGTAAGAAAAAAAATTCTGCCAGATTTTCTTGTCCTTTTTCCTTGACTTTGTATGAGAGATTAAATGATTGTTATCATTATTATTACTGCTGGGTTTCATCGAATATAGACGAATTTTTCGAACAGATTTTATACCATATCAAACGAAGACTGTCGATATAACCAACGGCTTTGCACCGTACATAGGCAAGATAATAATTTTTCGGTGCTTCTTCTTTCTTTGTACCATTCGATGAACCAAACAAAAGCGTTCGATTAGAATCTGTTTCAAATCCTATGCCAACTATAATATGAGCTGTTTGATCTCTACGCCATGAATTAGATATATTTCGATGATCTTCGTAAATAGTGGCTTTAATAATACGTTCGGTGGCATTTAATTTTACGGATATCGAAGAGTTCCGTGAGTTCGAAGGGTTAATACCGCCGAATTCGTGGCCGGATTTATTAGTGCTATAAAAAAATACTAAATTGAGTAGTACAGATTTACCTAAATAGAACAATATTTCTTAATTAAAAATAATATTGAACATGTTGACCAACCATCGAAATCATCGGCTTCTATTGCATCTATACCTGTTATGGTATCATTGAATTTGAGAGAAGCTTTTTTAACATCATCGTGAACATAGTCACCACCGGATCCACCATATACTTTTCCTCTTTTTATAACTAGAATTTCTATAGAAAAAGAAATCTCGAAATTTACAATTGCCTGCTATGAAAATTAGATGAATCAATGGAAAAGTTAAAATCAAAAGACTATTAATTGTAATTAATATCAAATGGTGTTTAGTTAAATTAACCCGTTGAAAATGTTCATTCATCTGAAACAAAAAAAAACATGTTGACAATTAGTCCAAAATAAGAATCTACTTTTCATAGAACGTTAGAACTTCTACGTATACAGGATGATGGTAATTTATTGAACGAACAAATTTTAAACCAAACAAAGTAGATACCTTGAAGATATTTCTTTGTTTTGCCTCGAACATAACCAAATAAATGTTGAGGAAATGCATTTTCCACTTTAATATTTTCAGAACATGAACCGAAATATTTATGTGTATTATCGTCTAATGAAAAATCGAGACCAATTAATTGTTTTTCTTCAGTTTGATTCGTATAACAAAGTGAAATATGCTGAAACTTTTGTTGTTGAAGATCGAATGAAGATATATTCAATTGTGATAATTCTGCCATATTATTTAATTGATGTTGATGAGTTTTATTATTTGTGTAAATAAAATTTATTGAACATAACTGATTATGATATGTATATGCATCGATACGAATTAATTGATCAGCATAGGTTAATAATAGTTCTTGGGAATGATCGAACCATGTACCGTTAACGCCAACAGGGAAATTTCCAAATTCAGGATAATAAACTTCTATAAGAATTAATTCATTCGAATGAAATTGCTCAAATTGTTAATTGTTTACCGTGAATATTTGTATAGTTCGATGTTTGCTTTGTTGATTTATTGAATATTATAAAATAGATATAAACGATCATACTAACAATTAGAAATACAAATATAATGTGCAAAAGCCAAAGTAATCGAGCTTCAATTTTCGAATTATCTATATTATCAAGTATTTCATTTGTTTGTTTGTTTGATGTTGTTAATGGTTGTTCAATTTTATCTACTAAATATATGAAAATTAGCTGATTTTTTTTAAAGTAAAATAATAAATATTTACAAGATAATAAATGATTATCACTAATTGTTCGATATTTATCCATTTCGATATTGTCATCGAGTAATTCTTGTTTTGAAGACGATGATGATTTGTTAGGTATTTCAAATTCTTTTAATCGTTTAACAGCATCATAACATTTCAATTCCGTAAATGTTCGAATTAAAAAATCCAGATAATCTTGGCTGATAATATCTCGATCAAAAAGTGACTCTAATAACGTTAATGTTCCTGCACATGTTACATTTTCACGTTGTGCTCGAGGGGTAAGATCTCCGATAAGAAAATGTAAACGATGTCGATCTTCATTTGATAAACGTTCCTCAATTTGTATTAATACAGCTCGAAGATCATATTGACGATTCATTGTTATTTGTATAAAGAATATAGACAAACAACATTTATTAATGACGTGTAGAAATTCTGATTGAAGGAGGTTTTTTTTATCCTTTTCGTATAGAAATCAATATGCATACAAACACATCTTATCTTTAGTAAAGCTTTTTGTTTATTGAAAATTAACAATAAAGATTAGTTTATAATACAATCGAACGTCTTTTTTCTTCGATTTTATACCAAAAAACTTGAAGAGAATCAATATAACCACCAGCAAGACCAGTTATATGTCCGACACAATAACCAGGATATTGTTCTGTATGACTTGTCTCACTATGTGTACCAATAGAATAATTTTTATTCATATTTGTTTGAAATGTAATTCCAACGATTAACTCAGTTTTATGATCTATCTTTGAAGCATAGTCATTATCGATTAATCGTCTATCTTTATATAAAATCACTTTAATAATACATTCATTTTTGTCTAATATTATCTCGTTATTATCAGAAGATAATTTTGCTTGATTGACTTTACCATATTTTTTGCCTAATTTACCATTCGAATATTTCCATTGTAATGAAAGTATCAGCTCATCATCTTGCCAATAGATTCTTTGTTTCAATGAAAAATTCATTTCTATCAAACTCACTGTTGTGATCACTTGAAGTTTGATAAAATAAACCAGTTATCACATCATTGAAAGTTAATTTTGCTTCTTTATCTTCATCTTCGGTCACAACATCACCACCATCTCCGCCGAATTTAATACCAGCTCTGACTAAAATGATTTTGTCTAGTAGAGAGAAAAGAATACTCATTCATGAATTCTATCGAAATGCCAATTTATGTTTTTACTTTGCATTTGATTTATTTTAGTGGAAAAATATATCGGAGTAAAGATAAAAACAAATATTAAAATAAAAGATAAAAGAATATTTAGAATAACCATAATCTTTTCTTCGTTTGTTAAATATAATCGATCGAATCTATTGATTATCTTTTGTAAATTCATCATCTAGAAAATCATTTTACAATATGAATTTATTAAATACATATTTTTCTTCTATATTTCTTTGAATGGTAAACAATTAATTACGTGAATCTTTGTTGAACATTTACGATACCAGACAAATCGAAATTTTTCAATAGAATTTAAATTTGTTAATTTAGTAGATACAAAGCCAAGATTGTATTTCGCAGGTGCTATACTCGAATACATCAGTTTATCATATTGACCAATAATATATGAATTCTCGCCAAGAGTAATATTTAAGCCAACGATCTGACTGCTATCAGTCGTATTTCTGTAATATTGATGAATTTTATACGGTTTATCATTTGTAAAATTAATTGATAAGAATTGATTGAACGCATTATTGATTGAGTATGCTAACTGATGTGTGAATTGTTTAGTTGATGAATAAATAAATGTAACTGAAATTGATCTATTCCAGTGATTTGGATAAGCTTCAATTGATGATAGATGATCTGTGTATGTTAAAGAAAGATTTGTCGAATGATGAAACCAAGTTTCATTTTGTTGAGGAGGAGAATCTTCAGAAGATATCAATGCATAAACTAAAATGCAGATTTATTTTATGTAAACATTCAAGTTTTTTTTTGTCGAAATACTACTAACCGTCATTAGTATTATATGAAAAGTGATAATAAATATAGAATATAGATATACAAGCAATCGAGAGAAGAATTTGAATAATAAATAATAAAATTAATTTAAAAAACAATGTTTGAAAACAATTCTTTCGTATTTGTTTTTGATTAATAATTGTTGCTGATTTAATTATAAGGGTTGGCGTTCTATTTCGACTGATTTCACTTCTGTCTACTGATAACATAGGCTTAGATTTACCTGTAGTGTCGCTTGGATGTACAACTATTCCATCATATTCTATATTGTCACTACAAATATCAGCGAATTTATATTGAACTGTTGTTACAGAACGTTGAGAATTTTGATATTCTAAAATAATAATAATAATAAGAAGAAGAAGAAGAAGAAGAAGAAAAAGAAGGCAAACCTTGAAGACGATCAGCTGCTTTGTAGCATTGAATTTTTTCGAATGCATCAATTAAATATTGACAATCATCAAGGCTGATTTTTGCACGTTCAAAAAGTGATTCCATTGCTGTTAATGTGCCAAGAAATGTTGTATTATCACGCTGTATTCGTGGTATCGTATCACCGAGAACAAATAAGAAACTGCATCGTGCATCGTATGAAAGTTCATTGAGAATACGTAATAGCAATGCAGTTTCTTATTTG
>ERZ778029.3036-NODE-3036-length-10800-cov-3.360261_pt1 | contig 10800 bp, 16 predicted proteins | sample MGYA00375759_ERZ778029 | MGnify/ENA primary metagenome ERZ778029 (study PRJEB29350, sample SAMN05389819) | bioreactor metagenome | isolation source: Ammonium sulfate bioreactor | place: South Africa: University of Cape Town | collected 2014-04-04 ...
CAACGTGGCACACAAATGTATCCAATGATCAAACCACAATCAAGTGGCTCATCGGTTAGTAGCGGAATGAAAAAGAAAAGTATGCCACCAGCAAAGAAAAGCATCCAACAAAAACCATCATCACAAAAGAAATCAAATAAACCAAAACCAGCTCCACAACAATCCAAAAGTATGGAAGTCGATGACGATGATGAAGACGAAGACGAAGACGAAGAATCAGATGAAGTTAGAAAACCAAAAAACAAAATTTTTCCATTCTTTTTTTATTGATTAGGGTGAAGATATGACCACGAATGGTAACACGGTTAGTTCAAGTGCATTAGCCACAACTACAGCTAATGATTCAGATGATTCAGATGAAGAAGAGGAGGAAGATGACGATGATGATGATGAAGATTAAACTCTCTCTTTTTTTTCTGTTCGATAAATATTTATTTATTCTATGAATTTCTGTATTCTTATTTTTTGTTGTTATTCGCGTATCTATTTATTATTTAGTCGAATTAAGAAGATAATCAATTTGAAAATATACGTTGTCAGTCAATAGTCAAATCTTTTGTTGAAATGTGCTTTCTTTTATTTGCCTATGAAAAACAAACAAACGGGAAAGAGAAAAAACAAAAACAATGAATCTTTTTATTTGCTCTCCGAAATCGCTTCGGTGATTTTCCGTTGAACATATTTAACTCGATCATTCGGAACTTGAATTTTCATAAATTCATCATAATGAATCTGAAATCGAATTAGTCAAAATAAAAAAAAAGAACGAAGAAGATGAAACTCACCGGTACACATTTATAACCAAGTGAACTCAACAAACGTAGTTGCAATGCGATCGAACCCGATACCGAATTGGTTAGTAGAGTTTTATCCTGATAATCAAGACATTTAATAGCCACTCTAAACGAAAACGAAGAATATTCGTTGAAAATTTCGGTTTTTGTTAAATTTTACTTGAATCGATTTTGATCGATTCGAACTTTATTAAATGTTGTTTGTCCATTCGTGGAACTCGAATCTCCATTCGTAAGAACCGTATTCAAATCTTGAGGTGTACCATTTTTATCGACAATCATTAAACAATCTACATCAATCAACTAGATTTTTATTAAAATAAAAGCTAAATTTCCTACCAAGAACGATCATATTCGATGTAACAACACTGAATTTCGAATATTGATTTTCTGCTGCAAATGTCGTGATTGTTTTCGCTAGTTGATCTTGTGCATTCGAATGTTTTAATGTTAATTGTTGTGCTAATTGTTCGACATTAAATGTTGGTTTGAGAAATTTCGTTGAAAATTTCTGTAAACTATAAGAATAAATGGCTAATAATTTCAATGCACTCGCTATTTTCGAATTCGAAACGTCATCTAAGACGAAAGATCTTGTATTTTATTTGACAAACAATCAATCGTGAATTTACTCTGTATTAATTGAAAAATATCTTGACTAAGAACTGTTTGAACGTGTTTTTGATTGGCAAGATCGAGAATAGCTAAAGACCAAACTAAATCAATTTGATTTCGAATTTCATCCGATGAAATTTCGTTCAATTGAAAATGATTTTCCACGAGTTTTTTCAAACTAGACGGCGCATAATTCACCGCAGCACATGTTCGAATAAATGCTGGAATCGATGATTGAAATTGAATCAAATTTTCCGAAATCATTCGTCCACATGCATCGAGCAATTCACAATGACGTAAACGAAGTGTTCCCATCGATGTTATAATCGATTGAAGCTGAAAAACACAATCGTTTATCATTGGGAACCTCAAGTAGCGTTTTTGACGTTCTTTTAAATCGCTCATTTGGTTTTAATAATAAAAAAAAACTTACGATAAATGGATCATTGATTTGTTTGATTTGCTCGAAAGCATCTCGACTTAACCGTTCTAAGAAGTTCTTCTCTCGTATATTTAACATTGCACATGCAAGTAGACAATCTTTGATTTTTTCTATTGGAAATACAAATGATTCGGCGAGTTTAAGTAAATGATAGCAAGCAGCTCGAATTATTGTTCGATCACGTCGTTTTAACATTGATTTATTAACTAAAATCTTAAACCAATCGTCGAATGTTAAATTATCAGTTAATTCAAGAATTCGTTCGTCTAATCGTTGAATTAAACGATCGTTATACGAAATTTTATGTGTTAACGCGAGAATATCACGAATGTTATCGAATTCAAAGTAACGACCTTCAGCTAACGATAATAAACGATTGTAAACTCGATGAATCCATTGAGCTGTATGACGAGATGATTTGAACTCTTCGAGAATTCGAACGATCTAAGGCAAAAGAAAAAAACGATTTCCAACGAGAAAAATCTTTGTTTTACTTGATGAACATTGATTCGTCTTAAACGAGACGAAAGTAAAAGCGAAAACTTCTCGGTAAACTCGTTATCTTCGGGATAATATTTCGAAACAAATGTAATCGCTGTTAGTAATTCCTGATCACTGAATTTGTTAATCTAAAATCGAAGAATTTCCGATTCAATTTCCAAACTAAATCGAACTATTCGACATACAAAACCGAGCAAAAGCGACTCGAAACGTTGTCGATTGGTTTCTAATTGTGCGTAGCGTTGAACGAGATCATTATTTTCATCATCCAACGCCAATTGACACAATCTTTGCAAGCCCAATGCGAATTCAGTTGGAATGACGTATTTATCGAAGATTTTGAAAAAATCGTCGATTGTATTCGCGTCTTGAATCTGCGATGAGTATATTGGGACTGAGCGTTCGTTTTTCGGTTGTTTTGTTTGTTTTTTAGGTTCGATTAAATCGGATTCGGTGGGACTTTTCGAGATTTTGCGTTTTGCTTGTTGTTCGAGGTCGGATTTTTTGTTTTGAGTTTGTCGGTTTGTGCGGCGACGACGTTCCTCGGTTTCGAAATCGTTGACCGAGGCGATGTCGTTTTCGTATCGAGTTTGAGTCGAAAGATTCGCGGCTAAACGTGTGGCGTCGTCGAATGGCGATGAACGAGCGAGTTTTTCACGACGAGGAGTCGTGGGATTTATTGTTTCTGTTGCATTTTCGTCGGCGAATAATTTTTTGACGTTCAATCGACGAGAGTTTGAGAGAGGAATTGGACGTGTTTTTGACTGAAAATTAAACGAATTGATCGGAGATTCAAGATAAAAGATCTTACAGTGTTTTCTGTTGAGTGAATTTCGACTTTTTTTTGTTGATTTGCAAACGAACGAGTCGATCGAAGGAGAATATTGTTTGATAGGATGGCTGTTCGACTATTTGCGCTGATAAAGCGAAACATTTTTAATTGAATTCAATGGGAATCGAAGATTAGACAAAATGAAAACTCTAGTACAGATCGAGAAAGAGAAGGTAAAAGCCAGAAAATCAGAATTCATATACATTTAGTGTGGAATCGAATGTTATTGGTTGACTTCAATTGCCAATGAAAATTTACCCAGTTTAAAATGCTAGTTTTTCTTCTCATTTTTAAATATTCAACTTTGCAAACGGAAAAAGACAGATATCGACATAAAGGACCAACAAAATTACACTAAATACCGTACTGCGTTCAGAATGAAACTGACCAAGAAATATGCTAAAATTTCTTCATTATATATATATTCGCTCATCAGTTAAGCGTATGATTAACGTAGCTGCTACTAACAGAGCGCGTGTCGCAAGTTTTATCATATTGTATTGTGAGATCAATGATGCATTCAGAATAGCATATTTTTTATACCAATGCAGAACCTGTTTCAAAATTTCTGTATCTTATTTTTATGCCCACCAATCCAACAATGCCATATCTTAAGAAAGAAAAATCAGAAATGTTGGAATTTTTTAATGACCTGCTGATTTACCGTCCAAATATTGTAGACTTGTTCAAAATTCATGGTAGCTTTATGTATACGCAACACATTAAATAATGGTCGAGAAATTGTGAATATATTATTACGGAGTTATTATGATCCCGCCACTTATGATAGGTGATCACTTACGATTGATTTACTTTACAGGATTAATTTTTTTTTGTATCATCAAAATTACGCATAAAGAACTTTAAAAAATATTTTTTATGCATCCTAATAAAAGCTTCTCTGTTGTTCTTTCTGAATATTCAATAATCAAACCAAAAGAATCATCATTCTAAAACCTACAGCAGTCGCATGGCGTTGAAGCGAATGTGGCGACCTTTGACAAATTCTAATGAAAAAATTAACTCGAGCAATAAATCTCTAAACTTTTACTAATTTCGAAGAAGAAATCGTCTCTAATTTTAACTTAAGAAGATCCTTATGAGGGCGCCACACACATAGTATAGAATAACTAACACGATTGGCATTCGTCTTTCTATCGATGATGTTTTTTTTTCGTATCAGTTTCAGCGGACGTATTAATCACAAATAAATCGACGAGGAGGTTTAGTAAATAAGTTCTATTGGTAGTATGCGAGTAACCATTAATCGTATTCCCAACTGTGCTTGCTTTTCATCGTGATCACGTCTGTCTATCAACAATCATTGTCAATCGATGATAAGTCGAAAAATGGAACATGAAATGCGACAGATTGTTTTGTTTAGTTTTCTTTTTTTAGCCATTTTTTCGCTTTTCTTTCCATTGGATTTTTGATTAAATATTAACTGCTGATGCGTTTATAATAACAATATTTTTTCTCTTTTGCTCTCCTTATTTCAGAAATATCAATTACACGATGACGATGACTGAATCTCTAGATAACGCGACGAATTCCGAAGAAAAACAAAATATTTGGTAAACTCGAGCTCATTTGTCTGTGTATTTATTCAAAATGTGACGTTGTTCTAGGGCATCGATATTACGTGACGTAAAATCATCAACCAAAAAAGTTCCAGCAACAAAAACAATCGTTGTCTTAGGCGACAATGAAAGTGGTCGAACAACATTAGTCGCCAAATTACAAGGCAATGACGATCCAAAACGAGGAGCTGGCTTAGAATATCATTATATCGACGTTAGAGACGACGATCGAGATGGTATTTAAACATAAAAAAACAAAAATAGCAAATCACGAATTCCATTTTAGATACTCCAAAACTCGGCGTTTGGATTCTCGATGGTGATGTGACCTGTTCAACACCATTACTTAAATTTGCAATTAAACCAGATACATTAGACGACACGATCGTAGTTCTCGTTGCGAGCATGACTCAACCATGGTCGTTACTCTCAACTCTACAGAAATGGACGACACTCGTTCAAGAACATATCGATCGATTACAAATCGATCCAGCACGTTTACAAGAACTTCGCGAACATCTTCAACACGATTTTCAACATTACATCGAGCCGAATGATGCATCGATCATGATCGCATCATCATCATCATCAGTTACACTTAAAAACGGTCGAATTCCGAATTCGATTTCGTCGGTTTCAATTGCATCGACAACGACACCAATGAGTGTGAATAATGGTGATGAACAAGTTGTTTTGCCGCTTCCTGATGGAGTTCTAACGAACTCACTTGGCATTCCCGTGATTGTTGTTATAACCAAAGTAGAATTCGAGTGAATTCGAGAAAATTCGAATTGAAAAATCGATGATTTTAGTGTGACATTATGCCGACACTCGAAAAAGAAAATGATTACAAAGATGAACACTTCGATTTCATGCAATACAATCTAAGAAAATTCTGTTTAGAATGTAGGTGCGATCCGTATTTTGAATCGAATAGGTTCCGTGTTGTTGTTTCGTGATTTCAGACGGTGCTGCTTTGTTTTATACATCTGTTAAAGAGAAAAAGAACATCGATAAATTATATAAATATATAATTCACAAATGTTACGGTTATCCGTTTACATCATCGGCAGCAATTGTTGATCGAGATGCGATTTTTATTCCTTCGGGCTGGGATAATTTGAAGAAAGCCGATATTTTAGTAGAGAATCTTCATCGACTTAAATCGACCGATAGTTATTCAGATGTTTTTGTCAAACCGGTTGTTCGACGAGTAAATTTTTCGTGTTTTCCAAATGAATTTTTTATTGTTTTCTCGCGTTTTGTATTTAGCCATTGCAACGAGATAATGAAGTGATCACCGCAGAAGATGATCAAGAATTTTTATCTCGTCTTCAATTGACACTCAATCGAGCTGCGTCACCTTCACGATCTGTAAATTTTCTTTTTGTTTGTTTTTCATTCGTAAAAAAAAGAAAAAATTCGCTTTCAGGATGAGAATTCAACGCCAGTTCTCGCTCGAAACGCCGTACCATCAGGTGTAACTGGTGGTCTCGGCTCTCAAACGCCATCGATGCCTGGCCGACCGAGAACTCAACCGGTACAAGTCGAAAATCGATCTGATAAAGTCATTTTTTTTTAAATTTTTGTCTAGGGAACAACACCGACTGGTGGAAGCGTTGGTGTTGGTGGTGTTAGTGGAAGTGGTGGTAACGCTGCGGCCAATGAAGGAGCTTTAGCGAACTTTTTTAACAGTCTTTTGACGAGAAAATCGGGTGGACCAATGACTCCAACAGTCGCTACACCTGTCGCCTCACGACAAAGTAAGATGTTTGCTCTACCACCTCGACCAACCGTGACTAAAAACTGAGAAAACGTACTGATTCATTGATTTCAATGAACTCGAGACAAAATACTCAATATTTTTATATGAATGAACAAATAAATGAAAGATGTATTGTTGATTTTTTAAAACTATTCTGTTATTTTCCTATCGTTTATACAAAATCTAAGAATAATGAAGACAAAGTAGATCAAATTGATCCACAATCATTTCTCACATGGTAATTTCATCATTCAAATTCAATGGATCGGGATATTTATATTAGTTATGCTTGTCTATTTTCGCATTCCCATTATTTAGTTGTTGAGAAAGATAATTGACCTTTTTTTTTTGTTTACTTTAGATGCCGACAATAGTGCTGGTGATTCGACCTCAACAGCAAGCCAAAGTAGGTTTTTTCATGATTATGAATTTAATTGCCATTTATTCGTTTTTTTTGTTTAGACTCTCAAAAGCCTCAAGAACAATCTTAACTCTGCAGCCAAATCTCGTTTTTTAAAATTTTGTTTGTCTCATTCGTTCTTATAACAAAAAATAAAATATACATATTATAGATCTGATCATAAAATCATTTTTTCCTTTGAAAGGCAATCGAGGTATTTAATGATGTTTTTGTCGAAATCGATTTTATTAGCATATGTTACCCGATAAACAGCCCACATCTCTACACTCCCCCACTCTCAAGGACATGTGACAATCGAACGTGTACTTTTAACAAAGATTCGTAGTTTTTTTCTTTTATTAAATCAACGATAAGAACAAATATGAAGAAGATATTTGAGATTTTCATCTAGAAGGCACTACAAATTCGTTTCTGGACAAAGAAATATATAACCAAATTCTATTTTTGTTTTCCATAAACTATCAGAAAAAAAAATGTGAGCAATCATAAAGTAACAAAAAGAAAAAGATCGAGCTTATTGTACAGAGAGAAAATGCCATCTAGATTTATCATCTGGTTATAAATACAAACATAACGAGATAAATATACAAAAGACCAACAACAGATTATTTGACTATATGAATATGAAAATGAATAAGGAGCAGAAGAAGAAGAAAAGTGCAACATGCGCCTGAGTAAGTGTTGAGCTATATGCAGAGAAGTCCTGATTTATCTGAAGGAATGTAAGAATTCAAGACATTCGTAATGAAAAGTGTTACTGTTCTAACGAGTAAAACAAACAGACAAGACAAAAGTCGAATTATACACGAGTTGGCTTGTTTTTATTTGATTGAGTACGTATCTGTTGTTTATCTGACGAATTGGCTCCACGTACAAACACTTTCGGTTGTCTTTTTGGCTGCGCTTGTTGAGAGTGTTGCAAAGAAGTTAATTCAGTGCCTGTGGTTGCTGCTGTTGATGAAGATACAGGTTGTCGAGATTGTTGTCCGCCATGATGTCGAGGACCATGAGACTAAACAAACAGAAATTTTCAATGAACCATGAATCAATACAACGACAACTTACTCCGCGTTTTAATGAAAGAGTTCGAGCTGGTTTTAAACGTGGATTTGATGATGGTGTATGAACAGAACAGATTTTAACAAAAACACTCATAAAACCAATTAAACCTAATATACCCAAGACAAATGCCCACCAGTATTCCTTTGGAAAGAAAAACATCGATAAAACAATATTCTCTCGCGACTATTTTCTACCTGAGTTAATTGTGTTAATGTACGAATATTTTCTTCATTGAGTAACATATTTTTCAATCGAGTTAACGGACCTTCAGCGTCCACAGCTCGACATTTGCCAAAAACATCACAATAACCAGCCGTGCCAGCACAAGCATGTCCTATATTCAATAAATCAACAATCATTTGCATTTCAAAAATAACAACAAAACAAAACAAACCAGGTCGATGTTTGTAACCAAAACCACTTAGACTATGATTATTCGGCATACGAAGTTCTAATGTATCAATACATGAATTCGTTCGAGCTAAGACAAAAAACATTTATTTCTCTTTTCTTTTCTCACAAAAATCGACTTGTCCTACTATCAAAACATCCGATATGACATAAAAATTCTCGATCAACACCTCGTTCTTTCAACGGATCTTCGACATTTGGTATCGTTAATGTACATTCACTTTTGCCAATCAATGTGCAAATACTTTTGTTACATTCCCCGCGATCACAAAGCTGTGTAAATTGATTACAAGGTGTATTTGTTGGCTTGAAGAATTGTGTGTCATTCAATGGACATGTTGCGCCAATACCGCTGAAAGAAAACAACAAATAGAATTGAAACGATTCGTTAAATCGAACGTACTCGCAACGAACATTGCCGATACAATCTTGACTAGCTTTATCTTTATGACAAATGTGAGTTGTTGGATGAAATGTACATTGATCGGAGCAACAGGGCCCTTTCGATGGACTAAATTGACGAAAAAATGCAAATGAATTTAAGCAAAATACGGAGAGAGATCAACCTGCAACGAGCTCCTGGTTTTAGTTTACAACCTAATTTGGCATCTGGTCCACCAGCTGGATAACAACAATCGTCGGTACATTCAGATGTAAAACCACAATCACATTCTTCATCATCTTCAACATTACGATTTCCACAATATCCAACTTGAGCACATTCTAATTCAAAACAAACAAAAAAAAAACTCAATAAAACAAAGAATCAATTTCTAATCCTCCTACCAGTGAGACAATTGATTTTTCCAACGAGCTGATTTTTAACTGCAATAACAACAGGTCCCATTTTGTCCATACTACAATTGGAAAACTTGTTGTTATTCTCTTCGAGACCGGTTGTTGCTCGTCGATACATGATATAATGACCATTGATTGCATCACCATCGCATTTCTCATCATCATGCTACAAAAATCAACAACATCTTCTCAATCTATTCTCACACAAAACCATTGAATTCAACCCTCAGCACCAAGATTATGTCCAACTTCATGAGCAAATGTCAATTCCGTCATCAACGATGACGTTCTCGTATTATGATTGATAACTGTTATCATTCCCGTGTTCAATGTTTTCGTCACACGTTGTCCTTCATAAATATCTTTCGCTGGCTTCTCACAAATACCACCACGACTATTCGATGCCGTACTTCCCATCCAAGCTAAACCCAACGTTCCATCGCCGAAATCTCGTGCAGCAAATATATACGCTAAGCAATAATCGGCAAAATTCTCCGCCGAATGCCATGTTAACAAAACATTTGAGTCGAGAAACGACCGACAAATATTCGTCTCACTTAAACTTAAATTCCTATGTCCGCAATCATCAGGTGTTAAGATCCGAATGCGTTTAATTCGCAATGTAAACCGATAGAGAACGTCGCCGTTCGATTCGAATTTCAATGAACGATAAATAGCATTCGCTGCTGTGACTGTTCGATAGAGAAATGTGACAATGGCGTGGATAGTTGGTTCTTTTTCATTGAGTCCTTCGTTTTTATAAACAACATCCCATAATGTTGGATCAACACGTATGTAAATATAACAACAAGTTCGTTCTCGTTCGATTTTATTTGTTGTTGTTTCTCGTTTTGATCGAACATAATCGTTGACTAAATTTTCGCTTTCTTTCGCCATTTGCTTTCGTTTCGAATGATTTTCCCAAGCACAAAATGATTCATCATCGTCATCATCACTCAGAAAACGCTTCGAACGAAATGGATTTTTACTATTATATTTCGTCATGTCAACATCAAGCGCGTTGTAAATGATCGATGGACCTTGATCAACTAAATTCAAACCATATTTACGTGTTGGTTCGATGTGCCAGGTTTCATTCGAGAGTTTAATCGTTCCATCGAACCAATTCGAATAGAATCCGCCGCTGACATATGACGAATCACGTTGATCTAACACATAACCATCGTAGAGAATTGAGGAATTTATCGGGAGATAATCTGACGATCCAAGGTGAATATCGGCATCGGATGCGAAGAATTCATTTGTAGATTTTAAAATTAAAGTTATATTTCTACGAAGAACAATTAACAAAAAAAAACGAAAATTCAAGAAGAAATTTCGATACTTGTGATCTAATTGAAGAGTAAGAATACGATTGGGATTGCTTTCAATGATCGAACGTTTTCGTCGATGATGACTGAGGGTTGTTTCATCATGAATTGCGCGAATAACATGATAATTTTTGATACCAAATGAAGATAAATGTTCATCAGCATTGACAAAGAGAGAATAAGGCCAAAGAATCGCCGATAAACATAGAAGAATCAGCGACCACGGCATTCATTCTGCCGTTATTCTT
>ERZ778029.3037-NODE-3037-length-10799-cov-3.603779_pt1 | contig 10799 bp, 7 predicted proteins | sample MGYA00375759_ERZ778029 | MGnify/ENA primary metagenome ERZ778029 (study PRJEB29350, sample SAMN05389819) | bioreactor metagenome | isolation source: Ammonium sulfate bioreactor | place: South Africa: University of Cape Town | collected 2014-04-04 ...
CGATCGGTCGAAGGCAGGTAGGCAGCCACGAACGAGCGAAGGCACGCACTCAATGTCGAATGGGACCCGAACGGGTCGGAAGAGGAGGGTCGAGGCTTACTTCCTGCCGCCGAGCAAGGCCAGGACGTACATGAAGATGGTCAAGATGTCGAGGTAGAGGTTGACGGCGGCGAAGATGTACTCGTCGGTCGGGTACTTGTTGACGATGAGCGACATGTCGAAGAGCAGGTAGCACACAAAGAGAATGATGACGATGAGGCACACGACGTTGTAGTACCACTCGTAGACGTAGATCGACGGGTAGATCCAGTAGAACATGAACGAGAACGACCAGAAGAGCAGGCACATCGAGAGTGCCAGGATCACTGGAGCAGCCAAGCGAGCGAGCGAGTGAGCGAGCGAGCGAGTCGATCGATATCGAGCAATGTCGATAGCGATCTCGGTGAGATGCGTGCGCGCGAGATACGTACCAAGAATCAACCAACGGAAGTCAGCTCGAGTGATGACGACGTAGCCGACGCACACGAACACGACGCCGAACGTGATCAAGACCGCCTCGATGACGATCCTCAACTCATAGAAGCACACCAATGTCGCGACGAAGAAGCCTGAATACCATCGTTGTTAGAGCCACGTCTGAACAAAGAGAAAAATCGCCAATAAAATGCGATTGAAGGCTGAGATATGGGCGGTGCGTGACGAGGTATGCGTGACGAACGAATCAACGAGGTAGAGAGAGAGAGAGAGAGAGGCGCGGGGCGTACCGCTGGCCAAGGTGAAGATCGTGAGCAGGATGGCGGCGGGACCCTTCTTCTTGCGGAAGACCAGCAACAAGATCAGGCTCGTGAGCTCGAGTACGAACGCCACGATCCATGTCCAATACGACTGCTCGACGATGAACTCACGCACGTCGTCGATAAAGTAGAAGAACGACGACATGCCGGCGACCAGCAGCAGCTGCGCCGTGACGATCAGCAGCACGTTGCGCACGAAGACGGCGCGCGCCAGATCGAACGTGCGCGACGACGAGGCGCAGCACGGCACCAAGCTGCCATCATGGCTCGACGAGCCGTAGGAATCCACGTGTTGTACGCTGACCATGTACGTGGGCTGCGCGGCCGGCATCGAGTACGGCGATGCCTGCTGCGTCGCATACGGCGGCGCATAGTACGCCCCTTGCTGCTGCTGCTGCTGCTGCGGCACAGTGTATTGGTTGCTCGGCGCAGAGAGATTGACCGGCACATCCTCGCCCTTGCCAGCGTAGTACGAGTCTTGCGTCATGGCGGTGGAGATGGTTTGGCTACGTGCCACGTCGACGATAGAAAGAGATCGAGGTTGGATTGAAGGCCAGAACAGAGGGAAGGAGCTGGTGGTGGTGTGGCTGAGGCAACGAGCGTACTGAGAGACAATCGTGCCAATCGATGTTGATACGCACGCGCTCTCAGTAGGCCTCTACTCCGCACCATGAATCATACTCGGCTTTTTCCTCACGCTCCACGTCGACTCTCCGATTCCTGAGGAGCATACGGAGAGCCTCAGCTGCCTTCGCTCCGCCTTCGCCTTTTTCACATTCGATTTTTCGGTTTCGCTATTCATTTGTTTCGTTGCCTCCTCGCATACACTCCGCCACTCCACTCCGCACCAACGCGAGCGATATCATGGCCGATCCTCTCGAGAGCCTTCGCGAGTTCATTCGCGAAGGCAAGGAGCCTGTCGAGGAGGGAGATGAGCTCGTGTTCGGTGAGATCAGGTGAGTTTGGAGGCCGCGAGATGGAGGCTGAGATATCTCTCGTGGTATCTTGCTGATATAGTTGGCTCTCTCTATCCATCTCTCTCTCGCTATCGTCGTAGATACACAAAGCGAGAGCCAACGAGCTTCGTACGTCGTGGTGGCGCTCCATACACGATCTATGAGATTTGGGTGTTCTGGAAGAACAAAGGTTCGAGGCTCGCTGGCTCTCTGGCTCGTGATATGGCACTCGCACTCACTCGCACTCGTCGACGTAGAGCTGCCCGAGAAGGAGTATCTGCAGCTGTGTCAACGACAAAAGGTGGCATTCGTGTCGAAGCTCGATCGCACGAAGCTCGAGGAGGCGCTGACCAAGAGCGATGTCGGTGGAGCGCTCCCGAGCGTCGTGTCTCGCTTGCCCGAGAAGCGCAAGCTGCCGGCCGAGGCGTCGATGGCGACGACGCCCGAGCCGAAGCGCGCCAAGGTGTCGGAGATGTCGCTCGAGCTCGAGTCGTCGATCGTGCAGGCCAAGCAGCAGTTCCTGGAGTTCCTCGAGCGTCGACACGTCGAGTACTCGCCGTTCATCGCGCTGTCTGAGTCGGGAAATGGTGCTGCTGCCATGTCGATCTCATCGTCATCGAGCCAAGATGCATCGACAGGCGAGGCTTCGTCGACCACGAGTACTTCGCGATATCATCGACGAGCAGTGATCGACAAGGAGTCGAACGTGCCCGAGGAGTTGATCGCCTCGATCGCGCCGTTCATCGATGTCGACAAGGCCGCCACAGCGCAGGTGGTTGCACTGGAGCGGCCGCTCACGACGCGCATCTCGGTCCTGCAATCCAAGACCAAGAGCTTCACGCCGGTCGTGGAGTTGATCACACAACGACGCAAGGAGGAGGAGAAGAAGCTGCCGCTGGCTCGTTCGCCGATGGTCGAGCAGCGATCGTCACGGATCGAGCACACCATCGAGCGAGTTCGTCGTCATCGTCGTCATCATCGTCGTCGTCGTTGGTTCGTTCGAAAGGTACGGAGGAGGAGGAGCTCTCGGTGAGAGTGTGGGTCCCTTGCATCAAAGTGAGTGAGTGAGTGAGTGCTGACTCGCGCTCTCTCGCTGTCACGATAGGTCTCCCGATTATCATCGTTCCCGCACTACCGACATCGGCGATCTCGATCTGGAACGTCAAGGAGCTGCTGGAGGATGGGCATTTCGTGAGTGCGCTCGAGCGCAAGGACCAATCGGCCAAGCGACCCAAGTCGGTGGTGATCGCGCACAAGGACGGCGAGAAGGAGCGGCGCTACGAGGTGTTCGATCAGCCGAACCTGCTGGCGGCGAGCGACTGGGAGCGAGTGATAGCGGTGTTTGCGCTGGGACAGGCGTGGCAGTTCAAGGACTGGCCGGCGCAGTGGCAGAGCCCGACCGACGTCTTCAACAAGTCGTGCGGCTTCTTCTTGATGTTCGACGACGAGAGCGTGCCGCTAACGATCAAGAACTGGGACGTCAAGGTGCTCAAGATCTCGCGCAACAAGCGCCACCTCGACAGCCAGATGCAGTACTACTTTTGGATGTATCTCGACCAAGCCTTGCGAACGCGACTAGCCAAGAAGCTCTAACGAACGAATGAGCCATTGCTTTGCCGTCACGTATCAATCAACCCAACCAACCCAACCAACCTCTTACAACAACCAACGAACCAAGCAAGTAGTATAAACGAGGAGTAAAATGTATTATCACAAGAACACGAATGTGTTTGGTGGCACCGAATGCACAAACGAAGATGTGCTCTTACTTGATCTCATCGACATTCATGATCTGGATCAACTTCTTCTTACGCGCCTGCTCGCGACGCACTTTGGCAACGAACGCCGTCCACTCGGCTTGCTTGTTGGTCTCCATGCAACGGCGATGCACGATCTTGAGGAAGTCGGCGTACAGCTGGTACTGCTTGGGCTGCACGTTGGTGGCGAGGATCTCGGAGCCCGAGTAGTAGTACTGCAGCATCTGGTCCGGGAAGTAGGTCTGCAACGAGTCGAACAGCCGATCGAGCGAGTTGATCTGGAAGCGCTGGAACTCCTTCTTGGCATACTTGTCGACGAGCGGCAGCAGGTGGCTGAGATCGTGGGGTGAGATGCGTTCGACTTCGAACCAGATGAACTCGAGCGTCTCGATATCGGGCTCTTGTTCACCAGAAGGCTCAGGGCACTTCTTCATAGCTTCTTGCCACAAACTAGAGAGACAGAGAGTACAAGTGAGTAAATTGTTGTTGAGATCGAGATCGAGAGAGATAGCAATTAACATACCCTTCCTTCAAGAGCAACAAGATTTGATCCTTGGCTGTAATGGGAGAACCCGGCAACGAGGTATCATACTCGATGACGTACGTGAGGAGATCGGTTCGTACGGTGGGCCAGCGTGCGGCACCGACGAGCGTCTGCACCTCCTCGAACTTCTTAATGTCCATCGTCATCTTGAAGACGAGGATCGCCTGCTCCTCGACAATGTCGGCGCGCTCCTGGATGCGAGCGGCGTCGATGAGGATGTTGGCGTTCTGGAGGATCCAGTTGCGCAGTTGCGTGGCCGAGTACGAGAGCTGCGGACGGATGAGCTCGATCTCCTCGCGCAGCTTGAGCAACTCGGGGCCCGGCTGGGCGCCGGGGGCGAGCTTGGTGGCGAGCACGTCGGCCTCCTTGCGCAGCGTCTCGAAGACGATCTGCAGCGAGAGCTTCTGCTTGAGGCTCGACTGCGCCTCGTAGGCGACGAGGAACATTGAGTCGTAGACCTTCTCGTTGTTGAGGCGCACGACGAGCTGGTTGAGGTTCGTGACCTCGAGAATGTAGCGGATGGCGAGGTCGACCAGGAGGCGCAGCTCGCGCTCGGTGACGGCGCGCGCCGACTCTTGCTCGGCCTCGAGCTCCGAGGCGCCCATCGAGCGGCCGCGCGCGAGGCGCGGTGCACGCACGAGTGCGTCGAGCTGCTCGTCGCGCTCGGCCTTGGCGCGGAAGACCTCGGTCAGGAGCTTGGAGTAGATGTTGAAGGCCTGCTGGTCGAGCGTCTTGATGTCGCGCTCGTGGTGGTCCGGCAGCGCCTTGCGCATGGCGAAGAGGAACTGCAGGTCGCGCTGGCGCGCCAGCTGCTCGGGCGTGAGCTCCTTGCGCTGTTGGCGCAGCAGCTGTTGCTCGTTGTTGATGGTGCGCAACTCGCGCTGCAGCGGCTCGAGCTCCTGCTGCTTCTGGCGCAGCGTGAGTGTGCGGGCGAGGTAGTGCTCGCTCAACGCCAGGATGGCGTCGTGGTGCGAGTGCGAGATGGCGAGTTGCACCAGGTGGCCGAGGCTCGAGAGGCCGAGTTGCTCGGTCGTGCGGTACAGCGTCACGATCTCACCGACCATGGCATCGAGCGGAGCACGCTCGGCCGCCACCTGCTCGGGAGCACGCGGGTTGCCAAGCGAGAGGTCCAGCGCCACCTGCTCCTGGTAGGCGGCGATCTTGGCGTACGCGGCCGAGAACATGGCCTGCGCGTTCTCGAGCATCGGCGCATCGAGCAACGAGAACGGATAGCAGGTCGAGTAGTCGGGCGGTGCCGCCGTCGGGTCCTCGTCGCCGATGCGCTCGAGGCGCTTGCGATCGAGGCCGTACCGCACCTCGGGCAGCGAGTCGAGCTTGGCCTCGGTGTCGGCGAGCTCCTTGGCGTACTCGGGCGCGAACTGGCCGCGGTTCTGCTCGACCGTGAACTTTTCGAGGCGCAGCAGGTAGCGCTTCTTCTCGAGGTCGGCCATTTGCTGCCGCAGTGTCTCGAGCGCCAGCAGCTTCGAGTGCGTGTACTTGGCAATGTCGATCGTGAGGTCGTACTCGAGATGGCGCGAGAAGAGCGTCACGATCGCGGCAAAGTGCGCCGGGTCCTCGAGGAACGGCAGGCACTCGCTGAGGCGGCTGCGGAGTTGAGCATCGAGTGCCAGCAGGCGTTGTTCAGCTGCCTCGTGGAGTGGTGACTTTTTCACCAGGTCTCCCGACGACGACGACGAGCCCGAGGATGACGAGCGAGCAGCGCCATCGACATCCATGGCCGAGGCTCCTGCTCCCTGTTGTTGTTGCTGCTTCTCGAGTTGCGCCTCGAACTGCTTGATGAGGCGCTTGGTGGCGAGCTTGGCATCGAGGATCGACGAGAGCACGAGATGGCACGTGCCCTTGTTCCACTCGGTGTGCAGCTTCCAGTCCGAGTTGGTGTACTCAAAGTCGTGGTCGTACAGGAAGATCTGGTGCTTGAGCTCGGCGAGTCGCGTCGCCTCGTCGTCCTTGAGTTGCTTCGAGACCGAGGCGAGCTCGACACGTTGCGCCTCGAGTTGCTCGTACTCGTCGCGCACCGGCTCGCGCACGGCGGCCTCGGTCGCGAGCTCGGCCACGATCTCGAACACGCGATTGCCGATCAGGCTCACGGCCTCGAGCTTGGTGCCGGCGATGGCCTTGCCGAGCGCCAGCAGGTGCGCCGGATGACGCACGTGAGCGAGCGTCAGCCGCAGCGCCTCGTTCAGGAGCGACTCGACCACTGCCATGCGAGGCAACAAGGCCGCGAGGTTCTCCTTGGCTCGAGCGAGGTCGGCAGCGATCGTGCTCTGGATCGCGGCATCGGTAGCCGGTGCGCCAGCGACCTCCATGCCGTTGTTGCTCGATGCCGACGACGACGACGACGACGGATGCACGATGGCATTGGAGTTGGTCCAAATCTCGGCCTCGAGTGCCTGACGCACGGCATCGAGCGACATGTAACGCGAGGCGAGCTTGTTGAGCAGCGCCTGTGCGGTCTCGCTGCGCGTCGTGTCGATCTGGTCGGCCGCGAGCTGGCGGAACGAGACCTCGTTCGCCCACAGACGGCTCTGGCGCTGCAGCTCGACGAGGCGCTTCTGCTTCTCGGGCGTGAGGGTCTTGCGGTACTGCGCCAGCTCGTCCTGCTCGTTGACGAGGTTGTCACGCTCCTCGAAGAGCGGCAGGCGCGAGATACGCAGGTCGTTGATCTTGGTGAGTTGCTCGAAGGCGCGCGCCGTGACCTGCAGATTGAGACGCAGGTGCAGCTCGTCGTGCGCGTAGTTGTCATGCGGCGGCGACACGAACTGGTCGGCGAGTTGGCGCAGCGACGCCGGGCCCTCGAGGAACTCGAGGTTGTGCTCGGTGACGCGGCGCAGCAGCTCGTGCAACGACGCGATCTCGGCGAGCGCCGCCGTGCGGTCGGTCTGCGCCTGCTGGTAGGCGGCGAGTGCCACGACGTCGTCGGCCGGCGGTACGACAGCGAGCGTCAGGTCGCAGCGTTGGATCACGAGGCACTGGCTGCGCTCGCGCGTCAGCAACAGGTGCGTCATGTCGCGCGCCACGTTGCGCAGCAGCTTGCCTATCGCCTGCGCGTCGCTGCGTGTGTCGAGCGGCTCGAGCTGCCACAGCGCCTTCTGGAGCGAGAGCTCGCGGATGCGGTTGAGCTTCTCGGCCGGCAGCATCTGGCGATGTTGTGCCTGTGCAAAGAGCTCGTCGCGCTCGCTCTCGAGCTCCTCGAGTTCGATCGTCGGCAGGAGGCGGCGCTCTCGCTCGCGTTCGAGCTCCGCCAGCACGCGGTGAGCCTTGAAGCCGGCCTGCACGGCGAGCGAGGCAAAGTCGCTGCCGAGTTGCGCCATGAGTTGCGTGAGCGACGTCGGCAGCTCGAGCGCTGCGAGCGAGTGGTGAAAGACGCTCTCGACCGCCGCGCGTGCCGAGGCGAGCTCGGTGTGCAGCTGCGCCTCTTGCTCGGTCGTGCGCTCGAGAGACGGCGTCGCGAGCTCGCGCTCGATGCCTCGCAGCCACGAGATGGCCGACGAGAGACGCAGGCTCATGAGCGAGTACGCGAGCGTCTGGTACGCGGTGACCGACGGCAGCTCGTAGTGCAGCTGCTCGGGCAGCGCGGCGATCTCGAGCAGCAACGCCTCGAGACGCGCCTTCTGCGCCTCCTCGAGCGATTCCTTCTTGTAGCGCTGCAACAAGACGGCCTGCTCGCGCTGCAGCAGGTTGGCCTCGGTCTGCAGCACGAGGGCGCGACGCAGCTTCGGCAGCAGTTGTTGGTCGATGCGACCCAGGGCACGGAGCGCAATGTCGATCACGAGTCGGTGCTCCTGGCGCTGCGCGGCGAGTTGCGCCAGCGCGCGTTGTGCCTCGGGCGAGTGCACGAACTCGAAGCACGCGTCGACCACAGCCGTGAGCTCGTCGCGCGTCATGCGCTTGGCCGGCGCGATGATGCGCGACTGGTGGCTCTCGATGGCGGCCGTCAGCATGGCGTTCGCGATCGAGAGCAACGACGAGCTGTACTCGCGCGTGCTCTTGCGCGCATACGCCGGCAGCAGGTGCAGGAGCTTCTTGCGCAGTTGCAACGCACGCAATTGCTCGACCTGTTCGGCCGGCGGCTTGAGCTTCGCCTGCACGAGAGCCTCGACGTCGCGCTGCAGCTGCTCGAGCTCCGACAGCCACGAGTTGCGCTCGATCTGCTTGTCGTCGAGCGCTCGCACGTGAGACACGGCCTTTTGGCAGATGCGCAGCGCCAGGCGGTACTCTTGCTTGTTGCTCATGTCGCGCGCCAGCAGCACCAGGTCGTCGGGGTTGAGGATCTTGCCGATGACAATGTCGGTCACGACCTCGATCACACGGTCGGCCTCCTTGAGTTTCGCTTCGCGTTCGTCGTCCGGGAGGCCGCTGTCAGACGTTGCCTGAGCCACAGCAGCAGCAGCAGCAGCGCCGTTGTCCGTGGCAGTGGCAGTGGCGACAGCGGCACCAGGAAGTGGGTCCTTGGGCAGGTAGCGACTCTTGGCCTTCAAGGCCGCGGTCAGGATCATCTGGCAGATCTCCATCTTGGTCTGGTCGTAGTTGTAGACGTGGTGCTCGGCGACGCGCGGCACGAACGGCACCGGCACGAGACCCTCGCGCTCGGCGGCCTCGGCCTCGAGCTGCGCCTGGAACTCGGCCTTGAGGTTCTCCTCACGGAACGTGCGGTCGACCTCCTGCTGGCTGCACACGAGCGACACCAGGTGGCTGCCGACGCGCTGCACCTGCGCGAAGCACTCGGCAATGATGCCCTCGACGACCGGCGGCGGCGGCTGCACGTTGGCGAGCGAGTCGGCGTGCTGCACGATGGCGTTCAGCATCAGCTTGAGGTAGTCGACGTGCTCGACGACGGCCAGCGCCGCCTCGACGGCGTCGTGCGTCGCGTTGGCGAAGGCCTCGTCGCGCGGCTCCGAGTACTTGGCGACGCGCGCCGTGCTCCACAGCCACATGCACGCGTCCTTGGGCACGCGCGTGTGCGGCAGCGAGTGGTACGCCTCGAGGCGCGTCTTGGGCAGCTCGTCGTCGCTCAGCGGCCGGTTGCCGATGCGCTCGAGCGCCGTGGCGTAGATCGAGCGCAGTCGCTCGAGCGAGAACTCGGGCAGCAGCGCCTTGACGAGCGCCAGGGCGGCCGCCGCCTGGCGCTTCTCGTTCAGCAGCTTGGCCATCTCGAACAGCACGCTCTTCGACACGACGAGCGCACTCAGTTGCTCGACCAGCTCCGAGAGCCAGTTCTCCGAGATGGCGAGGTCGCACAGCCACGCGGCGCGCTTGGCCGTGCTGCCGCCGCTGCCGCCCCACGAGGCGTCGAGCGACACCGAGTGCAGCGCCAGCCGGAAGGCGGCCGTGGCGTTGATCGGGCGTGCGACGGTCGCGAGCGCAAACACCTGCTCGGGATCGATCAGCAGCAGGCCCATCTCGATCGCGTCCTCGGTGCGGTTCATCTTCATCAGGAACTTGGCGGCGTGGTTGTGCTCGCCGACCGCCTTGGCGAGGCGCATCGCCTCCTCGAAGCGCTTGTCGCGCTCGAGAATGTTGAGGCGTGCGATCGTAAGAGACGGTGGCTCCTTGAATGTCGTCGTGCTGCTGGTGGACGCCACTGACATGGCATCGTCGTCGCTCGCGGCGGCGGTGGTGCCCTGCAGAATGGCGACCAGCGCCGGATCGACCCAGCCGAGGCGCGCGGCCCATCGCGCGGCCGCCAACACACCCTCCTCCTCGTGTGCCGACGTGTCCCACGCGCGGATCTTCTCGTACCACACGTCGCGCTCGTCGTCGGTCAGGTCGTTCGGCTCGGTGAGCAGCACGTCGACCCAGTGGTTGCCGAGCGTCGCCAGCACGTCGTTGTAGTTGTCGATGCTCGACTCGTTGAGCTGCGAGCCGCGGTCGATGAACTCGTCGGTCACGGCCTCGAGGATCTGCAGCGCCTGCCGCATCGAGCCCTTGAGCGCCAGCTCCTTGGCCGTGTTGACCTCGGCCTCGATCGGCTCGAGGTCGACCACGTGGCGGTTGGCGCGCGAGCTCTTCTTGAACGAGTCGCGCACGCGGTTCTTGATCGAGCGCAATCGCGCGTTCGACAGCGCAGGCGTCGCAGGCGTGCGCGGCGATTGCTGGTGCTGCTGGTGGAGGTCCAGGCCGCCAGGGTGCACGGGCGAGAAGGCCGAGAAGTCGAAGCCAGCGCCGAGGCCATCGCCACCAGCGCCGCCGCGCACCGGCGAGGTCGAGAGCTGCTGCAGGACGCGCAGCTGCTGCAACGCCATCACCTGCTGCGACACCTGGTCGGGCGTCAGCTGCGCCCGAGCATGCCGCACGATCTCAATGTGCTTGCGCATCTCCTGCTCGACCGCGGCGCCGAGACGCAGCAGGCGCGTCAACACGAGCTGCGCCTCCTCCTTGAGCAGGTCGCCGATGAGCCAGTCAATGTCGTTCTCGTCGAACTTGCTCTTCTTCGGCGTCTTGAATTGTTCGCCCGTGTCATCGTCGGCTCGTTTGCGCTTCTGCCCAGTTTCTTGTGACGAAGACGACGACGACGAAGACGACGACGACGAAGACGACGAGGAAGGAGGCACGTCGTGTTCCGTCATGGTGGCACGAGATGCGAGAGAGATACGAGAGAGAAACGATGCGTTGGTTGGTTGGTGAGGAAGAGAAGAAGGGAAGAGAAACGAAAGTTCGCCTCTTCGCCGCCTCGGCTTTTATACCCGCACTCGAAACTCTTCCTCGCAGCGACCAATTCTCCGTACTG
>ERZ778029.3042-NODE-3042-length-10784-cov-5.277379_pt1 | contig 10784 bp, 10 predicted proteins | sample MGYA00375759_ERZ778029 | MGnify/ENA primary metagenome ERZ778029 (study PRJEB29350, sample SAMN05389819) | bioreactor metagenome | isolation source: Ammonium sulfate bioreactor | place: South Africa: University of Cape Town | collected 2014-04-04 ...
CCCCGCCGCTTCCATCACCTTCTCGGCCGCCTTGTCGATGTCATGGCGCGCCAGCAGGTCGCTCACCTCGATCAGCGTGCTGGAATAGGCGAAGGAGCGGATGCCCGAGAGCATATCGGCCAGGGAATAGAGGAACATCAGCAGGAAATGCGCGACCGCGGCCACCGAGCCGGACACGTCGCACAGCACCATCACGCGCGGCCGGTCGATGCGGGTGCGCTTCCAGACGGTGCGGAACGGCACCCCGTCATGGCCCATGTTGCGTCGCAGCGTGCGCCGCGCGTCCAGCACGCCGCGCCGGGCCTCCCAGCGGCGGCGGCTGTAGCGGCTGGCGATCCGCTTGGCGATGTCGCGGATCAGCACCCGCATGCGCGTCACATCGCGCCGGTCCATCTGCGACAGCCGCACGCTGCGCAGCGCACGCTCGCGGATTTCGCGGGTGGTGCCGGCGGCGAACAGCGCCAGTTGCCGCTCCATGTAGCCGCGCGCCTGCTCGCCGAGTGCCGTACGGGCGCGGTCCAGCCGGTCGGCCATGGCGTCGTCGCCGGCGGCGCGGCGGGCGGTGATCTCGCGCTCCAGCGCCGGCAGGCCCATGCGGTCCATCATGCGGCGGGCGAACAGGTTGGTCTGGGTGAACAGGGTGATGTTGGAGGCGCCGATACCCTCGGCGGCGGCCTCCATGGCTGTGGCCAGGCGCGACGGGTCGCCCTCCAGCAGCAGGTTCCCTAGTTCCGGCAGGTCGCCCGGCGCGGCGGGCGCCGGCGTGTCGTCGGGTGCCTCCTCGGCGGGCGGCGCGTCGCGGCGAAAATAGCGGTCGAACGTCGCCTCGAAGAGCTGCTTTTCGGCGACGGTCTTGGCCAGCGAGAGGGTCAGCGCGTCGCGCAGCACCTGGCGGTCGGCGAAGCCCACGGCATCGGCCGCTTGCAATGCGTCGAGCGTCTCGGCGGCGGAGATGCGCACGCCGGCGCCGCGGGCGGCGCGGAGAAGGCGGAGGAGGAGGTCAGGCAAGGAAGATGTTCTTTCTTGAAAAAAAGAACCCAAAAACTTCCATCCGATGGCTAGGACACCCAGCACCGCCCGTACCCAAACGGATAAAGTTTTTTTGCTTCTTTTTGTTCACAAAAAGAAGACCTTCCTTCCCTGCCCTCACCTAATCCACCAACCCCGCCTCACGCCGCGCCTTCTGGGCGAACTCCGCCACCGACTTGCCCGCCAGTTGCATATCCCCCTCGAACTTCATCAGCACGTTCAGCGTGTCATGCACCACCGCCGGGTCCAGCCGGGTCGCATTCATCAGCAGCAGCGCGCGCGCCCAGTCGATGGTTTCGCTCACCGAGGGCAGCTTGCGCAGGTCCAGCGCCCGCAATTGCTGCACGAAGCTCACGATCTGCCGGCGCAGGCTGTCGCGGATGCCGGGGATGCGGGCATCGACGATCCGCTCCTCCAGCTTCGCGTCGGGGAAGCCGATATGCAGGTGCAGACAGCGCCGCTTCATCGCGTCGCCGAGGTCGCGGGTGGCGTTGGAGGTCAGCAGTACGATCGGCGGCACGATGGCGTGCACGGTGCCGATTTCCGGGATGGTCACTTGGTGGTCGGACAGGATTTCCAGCAGGAACGCCTCAAACTCCTCGTCGGCCTTGTCGATTTCGTCGATCAGCAGCACCGAACCCTGCTCCTCGCGCAGGGCGCGCAGCAGCGGGCGCGGCTCCAGGAAGCGATCGGAGAAGAAGATGTCGTCCACCAGGTGGAGTTTTTCCAGCGAGTCATGCAGGCTGGCGGTATCGCGCAGGGTTTCGCCCAGCTTGTCCTTCAGGATCTGGGTGTAGAGGAGCTGCTTGCCGTATTTCCACTCGTACAATGCCTTGGACTCGTCCAGCCCGTCGTAACATTGCATGCGGATCAGCGGCAGCTTCAGGTAGCCGGCAGTGGCCTTGGCCAGCTCGGTCTTGCCCACGCCGGCCGGGCCTTCGACCAGGATCGGCTTCTGCAGCCGCATCGCCAGGAACACCGCGGTGGCGATCTGGCGGGAGGCGATGTAGCCGGTGCTGGCCAGCCCTACCTCGACGCTGTCGATGGACGGGATCTGCTGGGCGATGTCGATGGTCACGCGGGGTAATTCTCTCTGTTTTGGGGCATCAGACGGCCCGTTTTGCCCGCAAATTCGCGATTTCGGCGGTGGAATAGCGCAGTTCAGCCAGGATGGCGCCGGTCTGCTCGCCCAACCCCGGCGGCGGCGAGTCCACCTGCGGGCCGCCATGGGCGAACAGGAAGGGCGCCACCGGCACGCCGTAGCCGCCGGGAATGCCGGGGGCGTCGGCGGCCCGGTGGATCACGCCGCGCGTGGCGAGTTGGGGGTCGGCGACCGCCTCGGCCATGGTGCGCACGCGCGCGGCCGGGACGTGGCGGGATTGCAGGAATGCCTCCCATTCGGCGGCGGTGGCGACCAGGCGCTTCAGCACCTCGCGGCCCGGCTCTGTTTTGAGATCAAGCGTGAGCGAGCGTTTGTTCGATCCCTGGGTGAGAAATGCCGTGCCCATCTGCGCCTCGTTCAGCCCGGTATCGCTGCCGGTGGACCGGCTCTGATCGGGGTCGTCGGGATGCTCCACCTTGATGACATCGGCGCCGAGCAGGCCGAGCTGATAGGCGGCGAACGGGCCCGCCAGCACGTGGGTGATGTCGAAGACCCGGATGCCCTCGAACGGGCGGGTCATGCCGGCACCCGCCGCAGTGCGTCCATCCGGGTCCAGGCTTCGTCGTATTCCCGCGCCAGCCGGTCCACCAGCCCGGCCACCGGCGGGCAATCGAGGATGTTGCCGACGCCCTGGCCGGCACCCCAGATGTCCTTCCACGCCTTCGGCTTCTCGCGCTTGTGCCCGGCGACATAGCCGCGCCCGGCTTCCGGCGCCGGCAGGCCGGCCGGGTCCAGCCCGGCGGCGGCGATGCTGCGGCTGAGGTAGTTGGCATGCACGCCGGAGAACAGGTTGGTGTAGGTGACATCGCGCGCGCCGGAGTCCACGATCATGCGCTTGTAGTCCGGGGCGGCGTTGGCCTCCTCGGTGGCGATGAAGCGGGTGCCCATGTAGACCATGTCCGCCCCCATCGCCTGCGCCGCCAGGATGTCCGAGCCGCTGGTGATGGCGCCGGCCAGCACGATGGTGCCGGCGAAGAAGCGCCGCACCTCGCCCAGCAGCGCGAACGGGCTGGTGGCGCCGGCATGCCCGCCGCCGCCGGCGCACACCAGGATCAGCCCGTCCACCCCCATCTCGGCGGCCTTCTCGGCATGGCGCAGCGTGGTGACGTCGTGGAACACCAGCCCGCCATATTCGTGCGCCGCCTGCACCACCTCGCCCGGCGCCTGCAGGCTGGTCAGCAGCAGCGGCACCCGATGGCGTACGCAGGTTTCCAGGTCGCCGGACAGCCGGTCGTTGGAGCGGTGGCAGATCAGGTTCACGGCGTAGGGCGGCGGGCGGCCGCCGAATGCAGCCTCGACCTGGCCCAGCCAGGTGTCGAACGCCTCCTGCGGGCGGGCGTTCAGCGCTGGAAAGGAGCCGACGATGCCGGCCCGGCACTCCGCCACCACCAGTTCCGTGCCCGACACGATGAACATCGGCGAGGCGATCACCGGCAGGCGCAGGGCGCGCAAACTCTCAGGAACCGGCATGGGTGCATCCCGACATCAGGGGTTTCCTCGCGGCCGCGCTGCCCGCGGCCCGCTCAAATCGTCGCGCGCCCGGCATGGCCGGTCAACGTCCCCCCTCAGCACTCCTGGTCGATCACCCGGCTGATCACCGGCCAGTAGAGATCTCCGTCGCCGTCGGCGATCGCCTGCCGCAGGATGCCGGCGGCCAGTTCCGCGCCCGGCAGCGTCATCCCGGTTTCCGCCCCCAGGTCGAGCGCGTAGCCGAGGTCCTTCAGCGCGTATTCGGTGGAAAACGCCCGCTCCGGGAACACGCCCGGCAGCACCGCCTTCATGCCATGGTTGCGCAGTGCGAAGCTGTCGGCCGAGCCCTTGGCCAGGGTCTCGAACAGCACCTGCCCGTCCATCCCGGCGCGCCGCGCCACCGCCAGCGCCTCGGACAGCGCCACCACGGTCTGGATCAGCACCATGTTGTTCATGATCTTGGCGACCTGCCCGGTGCCAACGCCGCCGCAATGGCTCACCTCGCTGGCGCAGCAGGCCAGCAGCGGGCGCAGGGCGGCGAAGGTGGCGGCATCGGCGCCGACCATGATCGACAGCGTGCCGTCCTCGGCGGCCTGGCGGGTGCGGGCGATCGGCGCATCGGCGAACACCGCGCCACGGGCGGCGAACGCGCCGGCCAGCGCGCGGGCCAGCGCCACCGGCGAGGTGCCGCAATCCACCACGATCTGCCCCGGCCGGGCGGCGGCCACCAACCCGTCCGGCCCGTGGCAGACCGCCTCCACATGCTTGCCGCTGGGCAGGCACAGGAACACCACATCGGCCGCCGCCGACAGCGCCGCGACGCTGCCCGCCGCCGCCACGCCCACCGAGGCCAGCCGCGCCAGCGGCTCCGCCGCGCGGTCGTACGCCGTCACCGCGGCGCCGCTCTTGCGCGCCAGGTTGCGGCACATCGGCTCGCCCATCACGCCCAGCCCGATAAATCCGATACGCATATGCTCAGCGAGTCCCTTGCGGCAGTTGGTTGAACGGTTTGTCCTTGTCCACCCGGATATCTCCGGGCAGGCCGAGCACGCGCTCGGCGATGATGTTGCGCAATATCTCGTCCGTGCCGCCGGCGATGCGCAGGCCGGGGGAGAACAGCAGCGCCTCCTGGAACAGCGCGTGCAGCGGTGCCAGGGCGGGGTCCATCACCACGCCGGCCGGGCCCAGCAGGTCCAGCCCGAACGAGGCGATGTCCTGCAATTTGGCGGCGTTGACCAGCTTGGCGATCGAGGATTCCGGCCCCGGCGTCTGCCCCCGGCTGAGCGCCGTCATGGTGCGGAAGCGGCTGAACTTCAGCCCCTGGCTGCGCACGTGCCACTCGGCGATGCGCTCGCGCACCGCGGCGTTGGCCAGCGCCGGCGCGCCGTCGAGTTCCGCCAGCCGGCACAGCGCCAGCAGGTCGTCCACATCGGGCCGCGGCATCTCGCCCACCGCGAGGCGCTCGTTCATCAGCGTGGTCAGCGACACCTTCCACCCCTGCCCCACCGCGCCCAGGCGCTGGCTATCCGGGATGCGCACGTCGGTGAAGAACACCTCGTTGAAATGCGAGGCCGCGCCTCCACCCCGGGCGATGTCATGTCCAGGAAAAAGAACGTCAGCCCCGCGTGCTTGGGCACATTCGGGTCGCTGCGGGTGACGATGATGCCGAAATCGGCGAAATGCGCGCCGGATGTCCAGATTTTCTGGCCATTTATCACCCAATCCTCGCCGTCCCGCTCGGCGCGCGTGCGCAGCCCGGCGACATCCGACCCGCCGGCGGGTTCGGAGAACAGCTGGCACCAGATCTCCTCGCCGCGCAGCGCCGGGGCGACGTGGCGCTCAAGCTGCGCCGGGGTGGCGTAGGCCATCATGGTGGGGATGCACATGCCCAGCCCGATCTCGAACACCCCGCGCGGGGTGGCGTAGGCTTCTTCCTCCTGGTTGTAGATCACCTGGAACATCGGCGGCATCTCGCGCCCGCCCCAGGCTTTCGGCCAGGTGATCGCCGCCAGCCCGGCAGCCGCCTTGCGCGCCTGCCAGTCCTTGGCGCGGGCGATGAAGGCGGCGTCGACGTGCTGCGCCCGCGAGGTCGGCCGCGTGCCCGCCTTGGGCCGGGCATTGGCGGCGAGGAAGGCGCGGACTTCGGCGCGGAAGGCGGCCTCGGCCTGGGTGTCGTCGAAGTCCATGGGGTGGTCCTTCAGGAAAGGAAGAAAGGGGTTCTTTTTTGGAAAAAACAACCAAAAAACTTTTATTCGCTAAGAATCACCGTGAGTACTCCAACGAACAGAAAGTTTTTTTGCTTCTTTTTGTTCACAAAAAGAAGACCTCCCTTCACGCCGCATTCCGCATTTCAAGCTCCCGCACCAGCCGCTCCTTCCAGAACGGCGCGCTGCCCAGGCACAGCCCGAGCAGCTTGGCGCGGCGGTAGAACAGGTGGCAATCGGCCGCCCAGGTGAAGCCCATGCCGCCATGCGTCTGGATGTTCTCCTTGGACGCCAGATGGAACGCCTCGGTGGCGGAAACGCGGGCGGCGGCGGCGGCGAGGCGCAGCTCGGCGGCGCCGGTGGCCAGCGCCCAGCAGCCGTAATAGGCGTTTGAGCGGGCCAGCTCATTGGCCACGTACACATCGGCCAGCTTGTGCTTGATCGCCTGGAAGGAGCCGATTGGCCGGCCGAAGGCGTAGCGCTGGCGGGCGAAATCGGCTGCCATCTCCAGGCAGGCGGTGGCGCCGCCCACCTGCTCGAAGGCGAGCAGCACGGCGGCGCGGTCCAGCACCGCCTGCAGCGTCGCCGCGCCGTCGCCGGCCAGGGGCTCGGCCGGGGCGCGGTCGAAGCTGATGCGGGCCTGGTCGCGGGTGGGGTCCAGGCTGGCCAGGGCCTCGCGGGTGACGCCGGGGCCGGTGAGGTCCACCAGCGCCAGCACCACCGCGCCGGCCGCGTCGCGCGCCGCCACCACGGCGATATCGGCGATGCTGCCATCCGGCACCGGCCATTTGGCGCCGGTGAGCCGCCCGCCCTCCAGCCTGGCCGCGATGCCGGCCTCGGACGGGTTGCCCGGCCCCTCGGTCCAGGCGAGCGTGCCGATCGCCTCGCCGGCGGCAAGCCGGGGCAGATGCGCGGCACGCTGCGCCGGGCTGCCGGCCAGGGCGATCGCCTCGCTGGCGAGATACACCGAGGAGGAGAACGGCACCGGCGCCCCCGCGCGGCCGATCTCCTCGGCCAGCACGCACAGCCCCTCGTGGCCCAGCCCGGCGCCGCCATGCGCCTCGGCGATGGCCGCCCCAAGCCAGCCCATCCCGGCCATCTCGCGCCAGAGTGCCGTGTCGTAGGGGGCGGCACCCTCCAGCACGGTGCGCGCCTGCTTCGGGCCGCCATGCTCGGCCAGGAAGCGGCGCGCCTGGTCGCGCAACTGGTTCAACTCGTCGGAGAAATCGAAATTCATGGCCGCGCGTCCCCGTGCGCCCCGCCTGCGCGGGTGCTTGCGGGCAGGGTAGACTCATCCCGGCGCCAAGGCCAAACTCCGTGCGATACCGGCAACGGCAATCGGCAAGAGGAAACGAACATATGGCTCGTCTCTGCGAAGGGCGCGTGGCGATCGTGACGGGCGCGGGGCGCGGCATCGGCCGCGGCTATGCGCTGCTGCTGGCGAAGCACGGCGCCAAGGTGGTGGTGAACGACCTCGGCGGGGCGGCCGACGGCACCGGCAAGGACGAGACGCCGGCACAGGAGACGGTGCGGCTCATCAAGGAAATGGGCGGCGAGGCGGTGGTGAACGGCGAGAACGTCGCCGATTTCATGGGCGCCAAGCGGATGATCGACCAGGCGGTCGACACCTTCGGCACGCTGGACGTGTTGGTGAACAACGCCGGCATCCTGCGCGACCGCGTGCTGGCCAACATGATGGAGGAGGAATGGGATGCCGTGATCAACGTGCATCTCAAGGGCACCTTCGCTCCCTCGCGCCACGCCGCCGCCTACTGGCGCAACAAGAGCAAGGAGATCGCCGGCCCGGTGCATGCGCGGCTGATCAACACCAGTTCCGTCTCCGGCATCTACGGCAATACCGGGCAGACCAATTACGGCGCCGCCAAGGCCGGCATCGCCGCCTTCACGGTGATCGCCGCGCGCGAGCTGAAGCGCTACGGCGTGACCGCCAACGCCATCGCCCCGATCGCGCTCACCCGCATGACCGTGGGGTTGCGCGAGCTGACCGAGGCGGAGAAGGCGCAGCGCGACCCGGGCAATGTGGCGCCGCCGGTGGTCTGGCTGGCCAGCCGCGAGTCCGACGATTTCACTGGGCGCATCGTGGAGTCCGGCGGCGGGCTGCTGGCGATCGCCGAGGGCTGGCATCGCGGCCCGGTGGGCGAGCCGAACGCCGACCCGTCCAAGCTCGGCCCGACCATGATGGACCTGCAGAAACGCGCCCGCCTTAATGCCGGGATGAACGGCAAGGACCTGGATTGACCCCCAGGGGGCAAATACCCGACGGCCAGATGCGCGGCGGCATGCACCCCGGGGAGCATGCCGCCCGCACCCCCGGCAAGCCGGCGGTGATCGAGGCCGATACCGGCGCCGTGCTGACCTGGCGGGAGTTGGACGAACGCTCCAACCGGCTGGCGCAATTCCTGTATTCAGAAGGGCTGCGGCCGGGCGACCACATCGCGCTGTTCATGGAAAACCACCTCCGCTACAGCGAGGTGGTGTGGGCGGCGCTGCGCAGCGGGCTGTATATCACCGCCATCAACCGCTACCTGACCGCCGACGAGGCGGCCTATATCGTCGATGATTGCGGGGCGCGCGTGCTGGTCTCGTCGCTGGCCCGCGCCGAGGTGGCCGCCGCGCTGGCCGGGCGCATGCCGGGCTGCCGGCGCCGGCTGATGATCGACGGCACCATTGCCGGCTGGGAATCCTACGAGACGGCCATCGCCGGTTTTCCACCCGCGCCTCTCGCCGAGCAATGGGCGGGCGACACGATGCTGTACAGTTCCGGCACGACCGGGCGGCCGAAAGGGATCAAGCGGACGCCGGCGAACCTGCCGATCTCCGCGCATTTCCGCGGCATCGAGACCTTCCAGGGCTACGGCTTCCATCGCGACATGGTCTATCTGTCGCCGGCGCCGCTGTACCATGCGGCCCCGCTGGCCTATACCATCGCCACCCAGCGCTTCGGCGGCACCGTGGTGATGATGCGCCATTTCGACGCGGTGGAGGCGCTGCGGCTGATCGAGCGGCATCGGGTGACGCACAGCCAATGGGTGCCCACCATGTTCGTGCGCATGCTGAAGCTGGCCCCGGAGGCGCGCGCGGGGTTCGACCTGTCCAGCCATGTCTGCGCCATCCATGCCGCGGCTCCCTGCCCGGTGGCGGTGAAGCAGCAGATGATCGAGTGGTGGGGGCCGATCCTGCAGGAGTATTACGCCGGCACCGAATCGAACGGCATCACCCGCATCACCAGCGAGGAGTGGCTCGCCCGCCCCGGCTCGGTCGGCCGGGCCAAGCTCGGCATCCTGCATATCTGCGACGACGAGGGCGTGGAACTGCCGCCGGGCGCGCCCGGGCTGATCTATTTCGAGCGCGACGTGCTGCCCTTCGCCTACCATAACGACCCTGACAAGACGGCGCGCGCCCAGCATCCAGTGCACAAGACCTGGTCCACGCTCGGCGATATCGGCTACGCGGACGAGCAGGGCTATCTGTTCCTGACCGACCGCCGCGCCTTCATGATCATCTCCGGCGGCGTGAACATCTACCCGCAAGCCATCGAGGATGCGCTGATCGCCCATCCGAGCGTGCGCGATGTCGCGGTGATAGGCGTGCCCGACCCGGATCTCGGCGAGGCGGTGAAGGCGGTGGTTGAGTTGGCCGAGGGGGAGGACCCCTCGCCTGCCCTGGCCGAGGCGCTGCTGGCCTTCCTGCGCGAGCGCGTCGCCCGCTACATGGTGCCGAAATCCATCGATTTCATCGACGAACTGCCCCGCCTGCCCACCGGCAAGCTCTACAAGCAGGCCCTGCGCGACCGCTACCGACCCCCCGCATGACCGAGCACAAACAGGAGACCCAAGATGGCTGACCCGAAACGGCCGCGGCCGATGCCGACGCCGGAGACGAAGCATTTCTGGGACGGCACGCGCGCCGGCGAACTCCGGCTGCAGCGTTGCGATGCCTGCGCCAAGGTCTATTTCCCGCCCCGCCCGTTCTGCCCGGCCTGCGCCAGCCAGTCGGTCAGCGTGTTCAAGGCGAGCGGCCGCGGCCGGCTGTTCAGCTACGTCATCAATCACCGCCCGGCGCCCGGCTTCACCGGCGAATACGCCATCGCCGTGGTGGAACTGGACGAGGGCCCGCGCATGATGAGCAACATCACCGGCTGCCCGCAGACGCCGGAAGCCCTGGTGCTGGACATGCCCCTGGAAGTGACGTTCGAGACGATGGACGACGAGATCAGCCTGCCGCTGTTCCGTCCGGTGCAGGGGTGACGCCGATGAAACCGGGCAGCATCGCCATCGTCGGCGCCGCCGAGACCACGCGCCTCGGCTCCATCCCCGACATGTCCAACATCCAGCTCCATGCCGACAGCGCGCTGAACGCGCTGCGCGATTGCGGCCTCACGCCCAAGGATATCGACGGCGTGGCCTGCGCCGGGGAAAGCCCGGTGAACATGGCGCACTACCTGGGCATCACGCCCACCTGGGTGGACGGCACCGCGGTCGGCGGCTGCTCGTTCATGATCCATGTCCGCCACGCCGCCGCCGCCATCTCGGCCGGGCTCTGCAAGACCGTGCTGATCACCCATGGCGAGGCCGGCAAGTCGCGCATCGGCATCAACCGCCCGCCGCAGCCGCCCTCCACGCTGATCGGCCAGTTCGAACTGCCCTACGGCACCTTCGGCCCGCCGACCATGTTCACCATCCCGGTGCTGCGCTACATGAAGGAGCGCGGGCTGACCCATGAGCAACTCGCCATGGTCGCCGTGATCCAGCGCGAATGGGCGGCGCGGAACCCCCGCGCGGCGTTCCGCGACCCGATCACCGTGGACGACGTGCTGAACTCGCGCATGATCGCCTATCCGTTCCGCCTGCTGCAATGCTGCCTGGTCACCGATGGCGGCGGCGCGCTCATCCTCACCT
>ERZ778029.3043-NODE-3043-length-10783-cov-3.937081_pt1 | contig 10783 bp, 17 predicted proteins | sample MGYA00375759_ERZ778029 | MGnify/ENA primary metagenome ERZ778029 (study PRJEB29350, sample SAMN05389819) | bioreactor metagenome | isolation source: Ammonium sulfate bioreactor | place: South Africa: University of Cape Town | collected 2014-04-04 ...
TGGTTATGTCATCAATTAATCGAATTCGATGTGTCACATAATGCATTGACTTCTCTACCGGCTGCTTTGTTTCAACTTCGTTCATTGCAACGAGCCTACGCAGGTGAGATTTACTTTTCGAATTTCAATCAAACGCTTTCTTCTAATTAATTTAGCTCACAATCAACTTCAACAACTTCCTGTTGAAATGTGGTCGACACCGATGTTAACTGACTTAAATGTGGCCAATAATTCTCTTAAAGAACTTCCGGCACCGACAATTGCCTCAGCTAGACAATCGGAAAAACAAGGTCGTCATATGACATCTCGTCATACTGCAAATCAAACTCGTACAGCTAGTGAATTTCGTCCTCAATTAACGCTCACACCACCAAATCGATTACATCTTAATGAAACTCACACGCCGACGATATCATCGTCAGTGACAACAGCGAATCTATCTGTTCTATCAGCTCCACTTTCTGCTCCACCACGTTCAACAACATTTGCTCAGATATCAACTGATGAAATGCCACCATCACCCGATGATGATGACGAATTAGAACGACGTTCGAAACTCAAAGTTACCTATGAAACAACAGATCCATCACCCTCGGCATCCATTCCAGTTCAACGACTTTGTCTCTGGCAAAATCACATTGCACAAAATCCTGATGATGATCAACCTCCTGCACCAAATACAAAATCATCATCCTCATCATCATCAACAACATCTACATTCAGTCGTCTTAACAATCTAAATCTTTCGTACAATCGTTTCGAAATTCTTCCCCCGATGCTCTGCTGTTTAGCTCCTTATTTAACTTCATTAAATCTTTCACATAATCTTCTAAGTGATCCATCGAATATTAGTTCCTATCCGTCACGTTTGAAAACACTCGATCTCTCCTACAATCGTTTACAAACAAGTATCCTAGCTGAATCAACTCGTTTAACACCACGAAAGGAAAAACTCCATCGAAGAAATCGACAACATGACATAATGACACCAGAGAATATTTGCTATCGACCAGAATTAAAAGAAACCAATTCATCAAATGATGCAACGAAACGACGTCGAAGTCGATCCGTATCTCGTCATAAAGTTCTGGCATCAGCAAATTTAACATTCGGCATCAATTCACCAAATAAATCCGATCAATTGGATCAATGTTGTTCTCATCGACGACATACAAAACTCGAATTTCTCACTGATCTTAATTTAAGTGATAATATCATTCATGAGTTAATTCTCTTGTCAATATTTAAATCGCCAATCGACATTGATCTCACATCCCTACGTTCGGCTTTACTTTTTCCTGCGATAACACGATTAAATTTAAGTCAAAATGAACTCGAATCAATTCCGTCAAGTATTTCATTGTTAGATAATCTAGGCACATTAATCCTTCGCGATAATCTTCATTTAAAAGAGGTAATTTTCATTTCCAAATAAACAAAATAATATTCACTTGATCATCTAGATTCCGTTGTCAATTGGTTCAATGCAAAAACTATGGAATCTTGATCTTCATGGCTGTGGTCGTATGAGTGGAAAATAGATTTTCTGTTTTGCTTTGTTTTGTTCTTTTTTTTTGTGCAATAAAACAGTGGCTGTTTATTCTTTTAGATAGAGAGAAAAATTAAGCAGAATCATGGTTGGAAAAGGAATGATCGATATAACCAAAGAGCCGATATCGTCGTATATTGTAAATAATTATCGAACAGTCGACATCATTGCTTATATTAAAAGTTTATGTGATGAGTGAGAACATTCAAACTAATTGAAATACAGAAATAAATGAGATTCTTTCTTTTTTTTTTGTTATTTAGCACGAAAATCTATAATCGGACGAGATTGATGGTTTTAGGTAATGAACAAACGGGCAAGACTTCACTTTTACAAGCATTTAAACGTGAAAGTGCAAATAGTAATCAAGGACAAGGAAATCGTCGAAAATCAACATCAAATCGAAATTTTCCTATACTCAATATTTCCGAATGGATCTACGAAAAAACACCTCGAACACCGCTCGGTCCTATTACATTTCGTACTTGGGATTTTGGTGGACAGGTAAACGAAATTGACTCGATGTTGTCAAACTGTAGGTGAGATTTTGTTTTGTTTTTAGCAAGAACTTCATCCGATCTATCAATATTTTTTTACCCGACGAACTATTTATTTAATTTGTTGGAAAATGACCGAATACGATGCTGACGAGCAAATATTCGATTCAATACATAATATTTTAATTAACATTCAAGTAAGAAAACCGTGAATAGTTAAGAAAAATTTCCATGAATCATTTTCGATTTCAATCGAAAGTACATCGTCAGTTTTCGAATTCCATAGACATTCACTTCGAATAAATGTCGTTGTTTCTTCAGTTTTCAAATAGCTTATCACTTGAATAATACTTTTATAATTGTCTTTAATACATTGAGAAAGAATTTGTTTAACTAATTCGATGATTTCTGTTGTTAATAATTCAATGGAAGTCCCAGATGAATTGATCAAAACAGTGATTTGATCCTTGACAATCTAGAAAAAAAATGAGCAAAATTTATTTTTTTTTATTCGAAACAAAATTTTAACTACGTACAGAACTGAATAAATCATCGGCAAATTTGACAGGCACACTACACATTTTAGAATCTCATAAAAATGCAACGATTACGATACGAATACTTGACATTCTCTCTCTCTCTTTCTCTTTCTCTGTCTTCACAGAACGAAGAAAAAAGTCTTCGATCTATAATTAATTGCTTTTGCTTGAATAGACGATTGCACCTGGTTCATCTGTTCTTCTCATTGGTACGCATCAAGATCAAATTGCAAAATTGAAAAACTATCGACAGTTATCGGAAAATTTTCAACGTATCATTTTCCAACGTTTTATGGACACATCTCAGTGTGAAAAACTCGGCTATCCGAAAGTTTTACAATTCTTTGAGATTAGTTCGAAGACAAGTTATAATATTAAATCACTTTGTCAATATATCTATGACATAACCAATCAATTGTTAGTCTCAGGTGGCAAAGATCAAACAAATGTTCAACAAACAATACCAGCGAAATATATTCAATTCGAAGAATTCATCGATGAATACCGATTTAATAAAAAAGCAATGATCTTAAATGAAAAAGAATATCAGTAGGAAATTGAATGATTAACGAAAAAAAGAGTCAAACGATCTATTGTTTGTAGAGAATTAGTTAAAAATCTAGCAAATATTAAATTTCGTGATAATATCGAACTTCAACAAGCAACTAAATGGTTGCATGAAAATGGTAATAACATCAATTTGCATTGAACAATGATTGATTGATATTTGAGGATGTTCTAGGAATTATTGTTCATTTTGAAGATACACTTCTATCGAATTATTATTTTCTTGATCCACAATATCTCGCTGAATTATTAGCACAATTAATCGCCACTGAACAAACCAATGGTCTTGCACGACATGGTTTTGCATTCATTTCGAATAAATCTTTCATTTTCGAGTTTGATTTAGGTTTGATGAAAATCAGTGAACTATCCGTTGCTATTGAAGATGCAAGCACATCTATACTGAATAATACAACTTTTCTTCTTCGTTTATTACAAAAATTTGATCTTGCTATAACATGGGACAATCAACATCTTATCTTTCCTCCTCTTCTTCCAACTCAATTGAGTTTAAATACAATCGTAAGAAAGATTTCTTTCTTAAATATATCTCTCTCTCTTTTCGTGTCTAGTCGAGTCATTGTCGAGCATCGATTATATCATCATCAAGTGTTGTTCAATTTCGAGATAATCCATCTGTTGCTCAATCGATTCCTGTGAAATCCTCAGGTTTATATTTGAAATATCTCGCGCGAATAACTAAAACCGATGCTCAAACATTTGCCTATCTTCGTCGTTTTCATCATTTAATCTTTATTCCAAGCTGTTTTTGGTCTCGTTTGTATACACGTTTAATCGGCGATAAACAATTACAAAAAACTTTAACAAATTATTTTCTCGTCGATTATTTTGCCAATGAAAAAATCAAAACAATTCTACTTGCTGAATGTTCGTGGATTGTTTGTCAAACAGGTTTTGAACTTCGCTATTACGATTGTTGTCTCGTTCGTATCAATCAACTTCATTTAACATCATCAATGATCGACGATGATATAGCGCTGAATTATATGAATTTTATTTTTCAATTCGATACTGATGAAGAACAGAAAAAACAAATTCTACCATTTAATGATCAAGGAACGTTAATCGAAATTTTAATTTGTACAAGCGATCTACAAATGGTTATCGATTCGATAGAAAATGATAATTCATATGTGATCGAACTATTCGTTCAACAGGATACAATAGCTGCGATATTAACAATTCTAATGGCACATTTTGATGCACTCTTAGAAGATTGGTATCCAGAAATGGGCACACGTTTTGTACAGAATTCGAAAGGTGATTATCTTGTCAATCGTTTTATACCTTGTCATCAATGTTTAAATGATAATCCGACTGAACAATTGGTTTGTCAAGCCTATTGGTTAGAAGCATTGATGCTATCTGTTGAAAAACAAACGAATGTTCAATGTGACAAACATGGTGAAATTCATTTGAAAGCTATTGCACCGGATTTATTATTTTGTGATTTAATAACAAATAAATTACTTGTACCATTTGAAACAATTAAGCTCAAGAGATTAATTGGACAAGGTACTTTCGGAACAGTCTATGCGGCTACATCTTATAAAGTAGAGAAATTCAAATTGAAAATCTTTTTTTTTCGTCTCATTGTTGTATTTTCAGTCGGGTATTGATCTTGCTTGTAAAGCATTTGTACCGATTGATAGTTCGATAACAAATGTTCTACTCGAACAATCACAAAGCAGTTTCAAAGATGAAGAATCCGAAAAGAAATTATCTCTTGTAAGAAAAAAAACCAAAATCAAATTCACAAATGATTAAAATTGTTTCTTTTTACAGCGCGATATTGCCAGAGAATGGACACGAAATCCAATGCGTGCAGCAAGCAAAGCGTATATCACCTGTCGACAAGAACTTGCCGTTCTACTAACAGCTGGATCGCATCCAAATATCGTACCTTTTCTCGGTCTATGTACTCGACCGTTGAGTATAGTTCTTCATTATGCACCAATGGGCTCATTAGAATCGATTCTCAAAGAATACAAACGAACAACTACACAATTATCTTTGAATATCTATCAAAAATTGATAAATCAAGTTTGTTTTTCTTCTCGTCCTCCTCTTTGATTCAAGTTCAATGTGAATTTAGATTGCGAATGCAATTGCACATTTACATGATCATCATATAATCTATTTGGATTTGAAATCAGAAAATGTTCTCGTTTGGAATATGCCTCTTCCACGTTTGCCATCGAACGGACAAGTTCTCGTTAAACTTTCAGATTTCAGCATCAGTCGAATCCTATCACCGATTGGAACCAAAGGTTTCGCTGGAACTGAAGGCTACATCGCACCTGAAATCGTTCGATTCACTGGCGATGAACTTTATACCGAAAAAGTTCGTCGTATGATTGTTTTCACTAAAAGATCTTCTTTTCTTTTGCGTTTTTAGGCAGATATATTCTCATTTGCAATGTTAATGTACGAATGTTTATCATTGAATCATCCGTTTAGTCGAAATAAACGTGATCATTCACGAGAACTTCTTCTTCATGGTTGGCGACCATCACTCACCGAACAAGTAAATTTGAAATTATTTTTATTTCTCATTGAAAAATCAAATTCCTTGAAGGAACTTTCGTCTCCAACATTAATTCTCGATTTGATGGTTGCTTGTTGGTCCGAAGATCCCAACGATCGACCATCGGCAAAAGATATTGCTCAACTAACAAATTCATTAGAATATCGACATTTAATGGACATCATTGAAATTAGTTCGAACGATGAATATCGATGTTCGAATTGTCTTGCAGCGATTTCCTATCGTGAAATCAATGAAACTGACGAGGATAATGATGAATTGGGTATTCCAACTGCAGATTGTTGGTTTATTCGACAATCGAAACAATATCAGCAAACATCGATGGTCATTGTGGCTTATGATCAATTCAATGCAGTTAATCAACAAGTTCGAAACTTTGAATTTTTCTCTCAACAACAACAACGAATTCATATTTGTAGATCATCGATCTCGGCCCATTAGATATTCGTGCGATTTACTATCATCAACATGAACATGTGATGTTTTTATGTGATCAACAGAATCTAATCAATGTCTATTGCACTCAAACATTCGAGAAACTCGCCTATTTCGTTCTTGCTCATCATCAACAACATGCCTATGCGGTTCATTTAACAAGTTTAAATGACTCATCGACAATATTTGCTCTTCTCTCGGATAATTCGATTTATAGTATCGATCTCTCGATACTTTTACATCGAACGAGAAACATTACTTCGTCAGCTGCTAGTGAACTTTGCTATCGATACGTAGCCAATGTTTCATTGCCAACATATAAAATCTTAGCTTTACCAACGGCGAGTGGCAAAAAGTAAACGAATGATTTCAATAAATGAAAATCGAATGTAGAAAATAAATACGTATTTTAGTGTGGAAATCTGGTGTGGATGTTCGTTAGGAAATGTTCGAATAATCGACGTTCGTACAGCTCAATTATCGGTGCAATTATCTCATCATTTACTCTCGGCATCGAGTTCAGTGTACATACTTTGTATGTCACGTGATGCGCCAAGTCAATATTCGATTTGGACAGCAATGAGAACAGGTTTGCGTTTTTTTTTGTCTCTTAAAATCAATTTCAGATCGTTTTATTTTCGTATAGGAAGTTTCGTTTGCGTTTGGAATCATCTATCTCGTCAAATGGTTCATCAATTAAATTGTCAAGATATTCTCAAACGTTCGACAAACATCATATTCGATAGTCTAACTGTCGAATCGATACTTCCGACTCGTCAATTAGTTTTCATCGGAACAAATTCCGGTCATATCATTATTATTAAATCAACATCTATTCAAATACTTCATACAATCTATGCTTATGATCAACATGTTCTACAATTATTTTCTCTTTCTTCATCAGCTTTTCAACCATCGAAAACAAATAACGAATCTCATGACGGTCGATTTGTTGTTCAATTCAGACAATTACAAGAAAGATTCGAACAATATCATCTACAAAAAACTCCCCTACGTGCAACAACTGATCATTCGAATGAAAACGAACTCGATAATCTTTCGTATATCTTAGCAATTGGCTGTGGAGCTAAAGCTTGCCGATCGATACCACAATTACAACATTATTCGTCGGATTCTATTTTCTTGCAAGCATGGTCATTAGATGATTTTCTTCTTTGAAAAGCTGGACATTTTCTGTGATTTAAATGTAGATAAATTGCTTTTTGTTTTTTTTTAATTCAATGTTCTAGTCAAACTTTTCTTTTCGTGAATAAATATAAACTAGTGACATCTCAAGTCTATTGTTTATCGATTGGAGAATGTCGAGAATTGAATCTTTTACTTTACGTACGTGTTGTAGTAGTAGTAGACTCTTTTTCTTTACATGAAATACAATGTCTCGATTAATTTTCCTAGTTGTTAGTCTCATTTTAATAGTAAATTATATTTCGGGACATTTGCAATCATTTGGTCAAGCAGGTCGACATGTTGATATTGAAGAAATTCAAACTGATTATCCTGATCTACAACGATTACTCAAATATTATATTCCGAAATCGGAGGGATTTGTTGTTCGACAAGTTTTAAATCGAGATTTACATTTTAATATTTGGAAAACGGATGATCAACTCGAAAATGAAGTTGAACATCTCGGTCAAACCAATGTCTATGTTGAATCCATCGAACAAAATCAGAGATTACAAATGAAATTCGTTGATTTTATTGATAGATACCAACGAGAACGTTTAATACTCGTCGATCATGTGCCGGAAGTTCTCCGGTAAAACATTTCTTTTGCATTTTAATCATTTTATCTTTCAACTATAGAAAATATCTAGTCGTTCCACGTCCTTTACAATGTGATGTGTTTTTATTAGCTTTACAATCGATTGTATGTGATCAATTCTTTCTTCTTCTTCAAAAACTATTGAGTGTTGTTATCTAGTTTCTGATTATGAATGATGCTCATTCGTCACCATTAATTTTCAATGATGGCAATGATCCATTGATGTGTCTCTATCGAGGAAATAAACAACTAGTTCTTGTCAATACAAATCAATATCCCGATGTTCGACAGGTAGAATTTCAAATGAGTTAAACTCAATGAAATATTTTCTTATAGTATGTCGCACCTGGTAAACGTCAACCTCGTAAATCAATTAATCCTGAACAGTAATACTTTTTCGAAGATTTCGAACCGATAAACGATTTATCTTATTGTTTTTTTTTAAATAAAATCCAGTGTTGATCTCAATCAATTTCCAGCTTTATCAAATATCGATTATTATCATGTGAATTTAACAGCTGGCGATTGTGTTTTCATTCCCAATGGTTGGGTTTTTCATGAACGTTCGAGTGAAAGTTCAATAGCAATTTTATATAATATCGAACATCGACAAGTATCCAATGTGAATTTGAATGCAATTGAAACTTGTTCGGAATATGATTCGACATTGACATTTGATCAAGTCGATCTAGCAAATGGAAATAATGAGCCAACAAGTTTGAGGTAGAGAAAATCGAGATTTAATATTTAAAAAAATGTTTGTTTGGTTGATTGAAATAGAGACGTGATGATTAATTTAATTAATTCGAATTCGAATAGTTTCGAAAAATGGCAACAAACATTTTCTAAAGTATTTTGAATTGCTATCAAAGACAAAAGAGTCTTTTTATGTTTTCTCTTTCATAGCATTTGTCATTTGATTTGAGTTCTGATCCTGATACCGCAGGAATTTTCGATGAAGTAAATAAATCAACGATATAGTTCGATAGTCAGAGTATTTTATTGTTAATTATTAGTTCTACGGAATTATTGATGTTAATGGTGATGGAGAAATAACATTAACCGAAGTCGAACAAATCAATGGAGCTGTAAGAAACTTAAAATTGAATAAATCGAAATTGTTCTAAAGCGATTCATTTCAGCATCAACATCATATATCGGATATTCTCTATGAAATGGTGAAAATTGTCGGTGATAAACAATCATCAAAAACTGAACATGACGAAAATACGAAAACAGAATTATAGATTAAACAAAAAATTCTTTTTCTTTCTTGATTTTTTTAACGAATAAAGAGCAAAAGTCAAAACACCGTTGTTATTATCTTCAGATGAGTAATCGATTTTTTCCGAATAAATATTCGGATTATAATGGCGAACAATATTTCGATAAAAATCAACAAGTGAGTTCATAATGACTCATTCAAAAGTTTTCTATCTATTCGAAATTTAGTTAAATCCACAATGGAGTTCAAGAATAATACAATGGATTGAACATTATCTACAAAAACTTGATCATAATATTGCAAATACCAATGCAAACGATGGATCAGTTTATACTGGTTATGCTGGTAAAATTGTTTGAGTTGTGTAAATGAAAATATTTCGAATTATTTTTAGGCATTGCTTTACTCTATACTCATTTAGCCGTTGTTTTTCCCGACCGACAAACTCATTATTTAGAAAAAGCCAAATCATTGATTAACATCGCAGTCAAACATCTCGATGGTAAATTAATTATCTCGATTTCTATTGTGTGTTTAGTTGTACTTTGAAAATAGGACGAGTAACAACGTTTTTATGCGGCATGGGCGGTCCTTATGCTATCGCTGCTGTCATTCATCATCGATTAGGTGATAGTAACACAGCAAGTAAATACGTCGAAAAGTACAAAATAAGATTTGGTTTTTTGTTCCGTAATAAAAATTCTCTTGTTTTAGAATAATCGCTCTTAAAAACTTAGCACTCAATTCTGCGACACCTAACGAATATTTATATGGTCGTGCCGGATATATTTACACACTAATGTATCTCCGAAGGGAACTAGGCGAGAGTGAAACGTATATTCAATTGATCAGTGAAGTATTCGAAGCAATAATTCGATTAGGAGAAAAATATGCACGACAAACACATTCGAGATCACCATTGATGTTCGAATGGTTCAAAGAGGAATATCTCGGAGCAGCACATGGTGTTGCCGGTATTGTTTATCTTCTTTTAAAAGTAGCTTGAGTTTTGAAAAAATTTGAGTGAAAATTATTTGTTTCGAAAGGTTACACATCATGACGCATTCGCTCATCTTCGACCTTATGTTCAATCTCATTTAATTCCAACGCTTGAATATCTCAAATCAACACGTTTGCCAAGTGGAAATTATATGTCCGAGACTAATGATCAATCGGATACACTTGTGCAATGGTGTCATGGTGCTCCGGGCTTTGTTTATTTGTTTCTTCGTGCTTATGAAGTAACTGGTGAACAATCGTATTTACAACGAGCAATCGCTGCAGGTGATGTCGTTTGGCAAAGAGGTCTTTTGAAAAAAGGATATGGCATTTGCCATGGTGTCGCAGGAAATGGCTATACTTTTCTCTATTTATTCAATATTACACGTGATATAAAATGGTTTCATCGAGCGATGAAAGTTCGTTTTGAATATGATTAATCTTCAGTTTCGATCAATTGTCTCTTTAGTTTGCTGAATTTTGTCTCGACTATGGTAAACATCATTTATCAAAAGCTCCCGATCATCCTTTTTCATTATTTGAAGGTATTTATCTCGGCATGTTTTTTTTTCTACTTATTTTTATTTCTTTATTTGAATAGGCTTAGCAGGAACTAT
>ERZ778029.3048-NODE-3048-length-10776-cov-3.562727_pt1 | contig 10776 bp, 7 predicted proteins | sample MGYA00375759_ERZ778029 | MGnify/ENA primary metagenome ERZ778029 (study PRJEB29350, sample SAMN05389819) | bioreactor metagenome | isolation source: Ammonium sulfate bioreactor | place: South Africa: University of Cape Town | collected 2014-04-04 ...
GCGTGTTACCCGTCCTGGGGACACCCGTAATGGGGACAGCGACTCGCCGGCGTCCCCAGCACCGGCGTGCGGGCGAACCGGCTGGTCCTGGGGCTGACCGCAGCAGCCGCGAGCGCGGGCCAGCCGCCACACGGTCCCCCGAATGAGGGACGCATTTACCGCCGGCCACGCATTTCGTCCCCTTTCGGGTGACCGAGCCCAGACATTGATGTCCTCCGTCGGGGGGACGGTGAGGCGTTATTCTCAGGATTTCCTTCGGAGTGCTTTGACATCACTCACGGCCATTCGCAATGATTTCTGTGTCAAGCCTTAGCACCTCGAGGAGTGTCATGCGGTACCTGCCAGCCCGACTCGTCGGCAACGTCGTCGCCGCCCGCGAGCGCGGCGCAACGGCGATCGAGTACGGCGTCATGGTCGCCCTGATCGCCGCCGTGATCATCTCCACCGTCACGGTGCTCGGCGGCAACCTGAGTTCCATGTTCAACCGGATCGTCATCGCGCTCTGAGCGTCCCCGCCGGAGCCGGCCCTCAGGTCACCCCTGAGACCTCTGGCGTCATTCTCCGGTTCCCCAGCGGTGGTTGTGCCGCTGTGTGACAATGAGTGGACTCAGCGAACGCCTCCAGAAAGGGTCGCGGTGAAGCGCGCTCTCCTGGCCGGATCACTCACGCTGGGCGCCGCCGTGCTCCCAGTGTGCTTGATCGCGTCCGGAGCCGTTCCGCTCTCGCCCGTGCCCGCCGTGGCGCCGATCGCCGCCGGGGCCGAGGCTGCGGCCGGCGGCAACGCCGTCACCGACACCGACACCATCATCGTCCGGCTCGCCGCCGGTTCCGTCGATCCCCTGACGGCCGGCGCGTCGGCCGTCCGCAACGCCCTGGTCGGCATCTCCGGAGCCCAGGTGGCCAAGGCCCGGCTGATCGGCACCGACACCGTAGCCGTCACCCTGGACGCCGACCTCGGCGCGAGCACCGCGAACAGGGTCGCGAAAGCCGCTGCCCGCCAGGCCGGCGTGGAAGCCGCCGACCGTTCGCTCGTCTTCGAGCCCGCGGGCAGCACGATCCAGGACTACGAGTGGAACCTCTCCGCCGGGTACGGCGTGAACGCGCAGGCCGCGTGGCCCACCAGCACCGGGAAGGGCGTCGTCGTCGGCGTCGTCGACACCGGGATCGCGGCCAACTCCGCGCTGCCGGCGACGACGATGACCAAGGTCACCCGTCCGGTCAAGGACACCGGGATCAACGGCCAGGCCGTCGTCGGGACGACCGCAGCCGGGGTGGGCGTGACCGTCACAGCACCCGGCCACACCGATCCGCTGTGCACCACGACCGCGAGCTCGACCGGCGCGTTCACCTGCACCCCGCTGAAGCCGCGGCCGGCCGACAACGACGTACTGACTGTCACCGCCACCGACGCCCTCGGCCGCACCTCCATCGTGAAGGTCGTGGTCGGCGACGCGTCCACCCCGGCCCCGACGATGGCGCCGAGCAACGGGACGCTGATCAAAGGCACGGCCGAGCCGGGCGCAACGGTCGCCCTGACCTACCACCACGCGGGCGGCAACGTCGCCGAGACCCAGACCATCACGGCAGCCGCCGACGGCACCTGGTCGGTCGTACCGTCCGTCGAGCTCGCCGACGGCGACATCGTCACGGCCGTCGCCACCGACACCGCCGGCAACGTCTCGGAGAAGTCGGCGGACCTCGTCATCGACGCGGTCGCTCCCGTCCCGCCGACCGTCGCGCGGAGCAACGGCCGGACCGTGGCGATCTCCGGCGCGGAGGCCGGCGCCACTCCCGCCCTGCTCGACGCCGACGGACGGCCGGTGGCCGGTGACTGGGCGGATCACGACGGCGGCGACTGGGTCTTCACCGCGGCCAGCCGGCTCACCGAGGACGACCATGTCGGCGTCGTGCTGACCGATGCGGCCGGCAACACCTCCGACCCCGCGCCGGTGACGATCGACACCACTCCCCCGGCAGCACCGACCGTGGCGCCCAGCAACGGCGAGACCGTCCGGATCTCGGGGGTGGAAGCCGGCGCCACGCCGACCCTGGTCGACGCAGCCGGCCGGACGGTGCCCGGCGACTGGGCCGACAAGACGGACGGGAAGTGGACGTTCACGCCCGCCACCGCGCTCACCGAGGCCGATCACGTCGGCGTCGTCCTGACCGACTCGGTCGGCAACGCCTCGGACCCGACCCCGGTGAAGGTCGACACCACTCCTCCGCGAGCACCGACAGTGGCACCCAGCAACGGCCGGACCGTCAGGGTCTCCGGGGTGGAGACGGACGCGAAGCCGTCGCTGCTGGGCGCCGATGGCAAGGACGTGGACGGAGACTGGGCCGACAAGGGCGGCGGCACGTGGGTCTTCACCCCGGCCACGCCCCTCACCGAGGACGACGCGGTCAGCGTGGTCGTGACCGACCCGGCCGGGAACGCCTCGCAGCCTTCGCCAGTCACGATCGACACCACGGCACCGGACAAGCCGGAGGTGAAGCCGACCAGGGGCCAGCGGGTCAACGGGACGGCCGAGCCGGGAGTGACGATCACGATCAGCTACGAGTCCCGCAGGGGCAGTGCCCGCACGGCTACCACTACCGTCGCGGACGACGGCACCTGGACGACCTACCTGCGACCGTCCGCCAAGGACGGGTCCGAGCTCCGGGCGACCGCGACCGACGCAGCCGGGAACACCTCCGAGCCCACCGTCGTCGAGGTCGACGCGACCGCACCGAGTGCGCCGGCCGTGGCGCCGAGCAACGGGCGGACGGTGGAGGTCACTGGTGTGGAGACCGGCGCCACGCCGTCCCTGATCGACGCCGATGGTGCCGACGTGCCCGGCTCGTGGTCCGACAACGGTGGCGGCGCCTGGACGTTCACCCCCACCCCGGCCCTGACCGAGGACGACGACTCGCTCAGCGTCGTCGTCATCGACGCCGCCGGCAACTGGTCCGCCGCTGTCGGACTCGTTGTGGACACCACCGCTCCCGACGCCCCGAAGATCGACTCCGTCACCGCGGCCGAGGCCGCCGGGACAGCCGAGCCGGGCTCGTCGGTGACCGTGACCTATCAGGACGCCGACGAGGCCGAACACACCGCAGGACCGGTGCTCGCCGACTCCGAGGACGGCTCGTGGACGCTCGTGCTCGACCCGGCCGCCGCCCCCGGCTCGGACGTGACCGCGCGGGCCACCGATGCCGCCGGCAACCGTTCCGAGCCGGGTACCGCCTCCGTCCCGGTCGAGCCGACCGAGCCGCCCGCGACCGAACCCCCGGTCACTGAGCCGCCCACAACCGAACCACCGACCGAACCGCCGGCCACCGACCCGCCGAGCGAGCCGTCCACCGGTGAACCCTCGACGGAACCACCCACCGGCGAGCCGTCGAGCGACCCGTCGACAGATGCGTCCTCGAGCGAACCGACGCCCGATCCCGGGACGGGGACAGCCAGCGCGTGGTCGCGGCCGCCAGTTCCTCCGGCGGCGGTGTCGTCGGTGGCGCCTCGACCTCCGAAGGCGGGACGCCCGAGTCCGGCCAGCCCGACACCACGGTCAACAACGGCACGAACGTCGTCGGCACCGTCCTCCCCGGCTACGACTTCCTCGACGGCGACGACAACCCGACGGATTCGGAAGCCACCTCGCACGGCACCCACGTCGCCGGCATCCTGGGCGCCGACGGTGGGGGCTACTGGAAGCCCGTCGGGGTGGCGCCGGCCGTCCAGCTCGAGCCACTGCGCGCCATGAACTCCACTGCCGGAACCATGGAGGCCGTCATCGAGGCGATCAACTGGGGCGCCGGCTACCAGGTGGGGAACCTGCCGCTGAACCGGAACCCTGTTGACGTGCTCAACCTGTCGTTGGCCACCAAGGGGTCGGACGGCGCGACGTGCCCGAGCACCCTCCAGCAGGCGATCAACGACGCTGTCGCGCGAGGGGTCGTCGTCGTGGCTGCGGCAGGCAACTCCGACGCGTCCATCGCGACGTCCAGCCCGGCGAACTGCGCCAACGTGATCGTGGTGACCGCCAGCACGGCGAGCGGCGCGAGGGCTTCGTACAGCAACTGGGGAACCGCGGCGACCACCTCGGCCTGGCTGGTGGCAGCCCCGGGCGGCTCCGGCGACAGCATGAGCACCTGCGGACTCGACTGCAACCGGGGCGTGATCTCGACCATCAACGGCGACGGCCTCCAGGCGAAGTCGGGCACGTCGATGGCCGCTCCGCACGTCGCTGGGGTGGCCGCGCTGCTGAAGGCGGTGAACCGGGACCTGAGCCCTGCGAGGATCGCCCAACTGATCCGCGGCACGTCCACCCCGCTGACCGACAGCTGCCCAACAGCCGTGTGCGGCTCCGGGATCGTGAACGCGGGGCGTGCCGTGGCCGCCGCCCGCGACAACACCCCGGTCGCCGTGGCGGACGCGGTCAGCACCGAGCTGTCGCTGCGGGTCCTCTCCGGCGCCGGCGAGGCGGGCAGCACCGCCCAGGTGGGCGCCGCACTGAGCGCGTCGGCCACGGTGAGCTACTCCAGCCTGAGCTACCAGTGGCTGCGCAACGGAAGTCCCATCGGCGGGGCGACCAGCCAGTGGTACCAGCTCTCCGGGGCCGACTACGGCACGACGATCCAGGTGCGGGTCGCCGCCGCGATCGGTGCCAGCTCCCGCACCTCGAACCCGATCAAGGTCACCGCCAAGGGCTACCTGAGCCTGATGAGGCCGCCGGCCGCCACGGGCACCTACAAGGTGAAGAAGAAGCTCAAGGCCAGCATCGGCAGCTGGTCTCCGGTGACCCCGTCGAAGGCCACCTACCAGTGGTACCGCGGCAGCAAGAAGATCAAGAAGGCGACCAAGTCCACGTACAAGCTGACCAAGTCCGATCGGGGCAAGAAGATCAAGGTCAAGGTGACCGTGTCCGCTACCGGCTACCAGACCACCTCCGCCTATTCCTCCGCGCACAAGATCAAGCGCTGAACACCGACTTGTTCGGCGGGCAGAGGATTCCCGGCCGCGAGAATTCGCGGACTCCGGTCGCGCCCGATCCGAACCATTAGGCTGACTCCCCGGGGCAGTTCGCGGGAGGAGTCAGGGTGGCGGACGCGGTCCAGGCGAAGGGCCTGGTGAAGGACTTCGGCGACGTCCGCGCGGTCGACGGCATCGATCTGCGGATCCCCCGCGGGAGCTTCTACGGCATCGCCGGACCGAACGGCGCCGGCAAGTCCACGACCCTGCGGATGCTCACCGGACTGCTGCGTCCCGACGCCGGCAGCGCCGAGGTCGGCGGCGTCCAGGTGTGGCCGAACCCGCGGCTGGCGAAGTCCGTCCTCGGTTTCGTCCCCGACAATCCCGTCCTGTTCGACCGGCTCACCGCCCCCGAGATGCTCCAGTACGCCGGCATGCTGCACCGGATGCCGCCGGAGGCGATCGTCGCCCGCTCGACCGAACTGCTGCGCGTCCTCGACCTTGAGGACTCGCGCAACCGGCTGATCGCCGACTTCTCGCTCGGCATGGTGAAGCGGATCGGTCTCGGTGTCGCCCTGCTCCACAACCCGAGGGTCCTGGTGCTCGACGAGCCGTTCGGGGCGCTCGACCCGGTGAACGCCCAGGTGATCGAGGACCTCCTGCAGCGCTTCCGCTCCGGTGGCGGGACGGTGGTCTTCGCCAGCCACGTGATGGACGTCGTGCAGCGGCTGTGCGACCGGGTGGTCGTGATCGCGTCCGGACGGGTGCTGGCCGAGGGCCCGGTCAGCGAGGTCTCCGGTGGCGGCAACCTGCAGGACGCCTTCGTCCAGCTCGTCGGCGGGCGGGACCTCGAGGAAGGCGAGCTGGCGTGGCTCTCGTCCTGGTCCGACTGAGGCTGAGCATCGCCGCCCGGCTGCGCGGCAACTCCCCGGGCGCCCAGCTGTACTACGCCACCAGCTGGGTGCTGGGCGGCGTGGGCGGACTGGTGGCCGGCACCGGCACGGCCGTCTTCGCCTCCGCGAAGGACCTGGGCGACGCCCTGCTGCTGGGGACGTTCATCACCTTGTCGCTGCCGTGGATCATGGGGCCGCTGCTGGAACCGACCCTCGCCGACGGCACCGTCGACCCGCGCCGGCTGGAGCAGTTCCCGCTCACCACCTGGCAGCAGGTCGGCGGCCTGCTGCTGGGCGCGCTGATCGCCCCGACCGCGACCTTCACGATGCTGTTCGCCTCCGGACCGGTCGTGGCCGTCGGCGAGTCGCCGGAGGCACGGGTGGCCGCCTTCGCCGTCTCGCTGGTGTACACCGTGATGTGCGTCGCCACCTCCCGATCGGCCCAGGCGGTGCTCGCCGAGTCGCTGCGGTCCCGGCGTGGACGGGACATCGCCGCACTCGGCGCGGCGGTCCTCGTGCTGGTGATCTACGCCCTCGCGATGCACGTTCGCGGGACGATCGAATCGCTCAGCGAACAGCTGACCGGCCCGGTGGGTCAGATCGCCGGCTGGCTGCCGCCCGGCGCCGGCGCCCGGGCGATCATCGCCGCCCGGGACGGCGACTGGAGCGACTACGGCGCCCGGATGGCAGTGATGCTCGCGATGCTCGCCGTCGCGATCCTGGTCTGGGCCTGGTCGCTGGCCCGCCGCGTTCGCGGGGACATCTCCAGCCAGGGCGCCGGCTACCGCCGCAGTGTCAGCGACCCGCTGCCGCTGGTGCCGAAAGCCCTGGGCTGGCTGCCGGCGAACGAGGCCACCGCTGCGTCCGCGCAGCAGCTGCGCTACTTCTTCTTCCGCTCCCCCAAGGCCATCCAGACCCTGCTCATCCCCCCGGTGATGGGCATGATGGTCGCCCACTCCACCTTCGGCAACCTCGGCGTCCCCGCCCAGGCGGCGGCGTTCGCGGCGCTCGCGGTCGTGGTGGGCAGCTTCAACGTCTTCGGCTACGACGGAGCGGGCTTCCGCTACCTGACACTGTCGGCGACCTCGATGTCGCGGGTGTTGTGGGGCAAGGTGCTTGCCCCGCTGCTGTATCTGCTGCCCCTGCTGGCCGCCTATGTGGTGGTCGAGGCACTGCTCGCCGGCGAGCTCGGCCAGGCCCCGCTGGCATTCTGCGCTGGCGCAGCGGTGATCGCCGTGGGCATCGGCATCGGAGCCCAGTCCAGCATCCTCAACCCCAATGACCAGTCCACGATCGGCCATCGCCAGGGCATGTTCCTGAAGGTGCTCGGCTGGTTCATGGGCTTCTTCTTCGTGGCGTCGGTGGGCGCCGGGATCTGGGTGGCGCTGGCCCAGGCCGTGGGTCAGGGACTCACCGCGGTGATCCTGCTGCCGACGGCGATCGTCCTCGCCGCGATCTCCGTAGCGGCAGCGGGACGCCGGCTCGAACGCGATCCGTCCGCCGTGCTGGCCAGGCTTGCTCCGCAGGCGTTCTGAGGCCTCATCCCGTCTGGTTCGCCGGCTCCGGGACGTCGATCATCGCCCGCAGCGCCGCCAGCGCGGCCCGTTCGAGGCGTTTCGCCGAACTTGGGCTGACCCGCAGCCGCAGCGCTGTCTCGGTCAGGGAGAGCGGGTCTCCGCCGAGGCCGTACCGGAACCACACCAACTCCGCCTGGTCGGACGGCAGGCGCCCCAGCAGCCGGCGCAGTTGCGCCGCGAAGATCCGCTCCTCCGGGTCGGGCTGGCGACGATCCACGAGCTGGCGGCCGGCGACCGCGTCCAGGGAGAGCGGGGAGCGGTGCCCGATCAGCCGTCGGGTCCAGTCCGGTGTCTGGTCGAGGCCGGCTGCGAGCTCGGCCAGCGACGCGGTGCGTCCGTTCTCCTGGGCCAGCGCGCCCGCGAGTGCGCGGGCTCGCCGCAGCTGCAGCGCCCGGCTCGGCGGCAGCGACAGCTCCCCGAGACGGCCGGCGACGACGTCCCCCAGGTGCTGCTCGACCCGGGTGCAGGCGTAGGTGGAGAATCGTCCCCGTTCCGCGTCGAACCGCTGCAGGGCGCCGGCGAGGGCGACGAAGCCTTCCTGGAACAGGTCGTCCAGCGCCAGTCCGCTGCGGCGCGCCTGCCGTCCGGCGAGCTTCCAGACCAGGCGGAGGTTCGCGAGCAGGAAGCGCTGCCAGGACCGCCGTCCCTCCTCGACGAGCGTGGCCAGCTCCGCCTCGGTCGCCGGGACGGGTCGCTCGCCGGTGCTCAGCAGGTGTTCGGCGAGCACGCCGGCCTCGATCGCGCGGGCCAGCCGGCGCTCGGAGTCGGCGGTCAACAGGTCGGTGGACTCGTCCGGTGCGATTCTCATGGGCCAACCCTGAGGCCGGCCGGGTCGTCCTGCACCCGGCGATTTCGCGCCTGTGGACGCAGGGCCCCGGACAACACCCGGACAACACCACTTCTGGGGACGGGCTCACACCCCGGGACCCATCCAGGACGACGGCGACACCACCCGACCGTCGTCCCGGCGAACGCCAGGATCCTGACCCCACCAGCCAGCGCGGCCCCGGGGGTCCCGGGACGACAGCCTGAGTCCCACGTCGTCACGCCGAACGCCGGGATCCCCGCACCGACCCAGCCATCGGACGCGGGGTCAGCGCCATCGCCCCGGACCACCACCTCCAAGCAGATCGGCCGAGCCGTGGATGCCGAGGTCAGGCCAGGGACGCCAAGGCAAGGCATCCGGTCAGCAGGTTCGCCGCCGCATGAAGCGTCCAGCTCGGGACCAGCGAGCCACCCGCAAGACGCTCGTTCACGTACCCCATCAGGGCGCCTATGGCACCCGTCAGGAACCCGATCGCCACACCCCAGCCCGCACCCACTGCCAGACCGAACGGAACCGCGTGGAGGAGTCCGAACAACGAAGCCTGGATGGCGTTCGCCGGCCGAAACCCGAGCCCCGCCGCGATGCGCTTGAGCAGGAACCCCCGGAACAGTGACTCCTCGGCGAAAGCCGTCTGCAGCAACGCATAGGCGACAACCCCAGGTAGCCCAGCCCACCCGAGTCCGTGGAACTGCGAGGTCGCGGTGGATGAACCGACCTGAGGCAGGATCACCAGCACTGGCACGAGCAACAACAGGAACGCACCGACCATGACGGCCGCCAGCACCGTCCACCGGGCGACGACCAAGCGCTTCCACCCCAGCCACGCAAAGAAGCCGATCGCCCGACGTGCGGACGCGAGCCACCACACGAACGGCACCACCAGGAACAGAGCCGCGTGGATGACCGCAGACACCACAACAGCCACCCCAGTGACCCTACCGGCCGCTCGGAGTCCCGCTCAGGCCGCCGGCCCGGTGACGACGGCGAGCAGTTCCTTGCGGGACTTCTCCAGTTCGACGAGATCGGCGAACATGCGGTTGTACCGGGCCTGGTTCTCGATCGGGTTGGTGCGCTGCAGCTTGGACTTCAGCTCCGCGATCTGCCTCGCCAGCGTCTGCACCCGCAGCAGCGCGGCGTACTCGGCCGCGTAGCTCGTCGTCGCCTCGCGAAGGATCGGCTCGACCGCCAGGGTCACCACCAGCTGGTCGAGAACCGGATCGGGGTTGGCCTGCTGGACGCGCTGGGTCCACGGCTGCGGGCCGTCCGCTGCGGCCAGCACCGAGGTGAACAGCGCCCGGTAGGCGGGATCGGTGAAGTCGTCGAGGCTCAGTCCGTTCCAGTCGGGCGTGAATGCCTCCGGCACCCGCAGGATCAGCCGCAGCGTGCCGCGCTCGGCTTCGAGCCGTCGATCGCCCGCCGGTGGCAGCCGCAAGCCGGAGGCCTTCGGTTGGGTCGGTGCCGTCGCCACCTCCCCGTCCGGACGCCTTCTGGATGCCTTGCTACGCGCCGCCCGTACCTCGGCGCGAACCTCGTCGGGGTCCATCCCGAGCAGTTTCGCGAGTTCGCGGATGTAGCCGAGCACCAGGCTGTCGTCCCGGATGCTGCCGACCAGTCGAGGTCATAGCCGGCGACGATGTTGCGCATCACGAACCGGTACAGCGGCTCCCGTCCGGCCACCAGTTCGCGGACGGCGGCCTCACCCTCGGCGATCCGCAGGTCGCACGGGTCCATGCCGTCCTTGGCCAGCGCCACGTAGGTCTGGCCGGCGAACGCCTGGTCTCCCTTGAACACCTTCAGCGCCGCCGCCTGGCCGGCCGCGTCCCCGTCGAAGGTGAAGATGACCTCTCCGCCGGTGACCTCGCCGGTGCCGAGCAGCCGGGCCAGCAACCGGGCGTGCTCCTCCCCGAACGCCGTGCCGCAGGAGGCGACCGCGGTGTCGACCCCGGACAGGTGGCAAGCCATCACGTCGGTGTAGCCCTCCACCACCACCACCTGGTTCTTGCGGGCGATGTTCCCCCTGGCCAGATCCAGGCCGTAGAGCACCTGCGACTTCTTGTACACGACGGTCTCGGGCGTGTTCAGGTACTTCGCCGGCATCCGGTCGTCGTCGAAGATCCGGCGTGCTCCGAACCCGAGCACGGCACCACCCGCGTCCCGGATCGGCCACAGGACGCGGCCCTGGAAGAAGTCCCAGCCCTGTTCGCGGATCAGCCCGGCCTTGACCAGCTCGGCGTCGCCGAACCCTCGGGCACGCAGGTGATCGCGGAGGTCGTGGCCGCCGCGGGGGGCGTAGCCGATCCCGAACTGCTCGGCTGCGGTCTTGTCGAAGCCCCGGCCGTCGAGGAACTGCCGTCCGGGCAGCCCTTCGGCGCCGAGCAGGGTCGCGGTGAAGAATTCGGCGGCTGCCCTGTTGGCCTCCAGCACTCGCAGTCGCAGCCCCGGCTCCACCCGCGCGCCGCCGGAGTCGGAGTAGCGCAGCTGGACGCCACAGCGGTCGGCGAGGAATTCCACGGCCTCGGTGAAGCCGAG
>ERZ778029.3059-NODE-3059-length-10755-cov-3.435327_pt1 | contig 10755 bp, 14 predicted proteins | sample MGYA00375759_ERZ778029 | MGnify/ENA primary metagenome ERZ778029 (study PRJEB29350, sample SAMN05389819) | bioreactor metagenome | isolation source: Ammonium sulfate bioreactor | place: South Africa: University of Cape Town | collected 2014-04-04 ...
CATACGAGATAAGCTAGTGACTGGAGTTCAGACGTGTGCTCTTCCGATCTTAATAGAATACTCTTTTATCAATCATATCGAAAAATAAACTTTTGCAGTGGTCCACAAAAATCGGATCTCCTAGAATTATTAACACAGATTCGTCAAGGCAAACTTTCATCGAACAATTACGTTCGACTCGAACGTTTACAAGTAGAAATAAATTTCTTTTTGACTATTCGTTTATCTCGATTTATTAGACTGCAATCTCAAGTGCATGCATCGAGCATTTAGATTTTCTCAACGATTCAATTTGTCCAACAAATTGTCTCGAATCAGTTGCAGTAACTGAACATAAAAATAAGCATGATAGTGCACAATACAAATCCTTAACTGATATAACAAAAACGCCTATGTTAAGCGAAGATATCGATTATAACAATCATGTAAATATACTTTCTTTAGAAATCATTGAGAGAAGAAAATGTTGTTGTTGTTGTTAAATAGGATTTGAAGAATAAACCTGATTGTGAATTACGAGATTTTATTAACAATACAGAAGTGACAATGATTTCATTGAAACGACATACGTTGGCTGCGTATGAATTGTATAAAATCGGTGGTTTAGATTGGATGATTAGAGATAATTATCGAGTTCGAAATCATTTCGAACATTTGATGAAAGAAGCTGAGATCTATCAAAATTGGTAAATGACAAAAATAAAACGATGAATATTTGTATGCAAACGTTTTTCGATTTAGGGCTGTTATTCGATTTATTTCGAGTTGTTTGAAAAAACTTGTGGATAGTTTAGCACCGGCAATCACAAATTTACTTGTTCGAGGAAAAATTGTACGAAAAATTATTTTTAATAAAATTGAGAAACAAAGTTCTTCCTTTTCCTTTAGGTAACCATAGGCGTGTTTGGTCATGAAGAAACTGTTATTGACAAACCGGTATTTTGAAAAACAACTGTTCAATTAATTGGTTTTCAATGAATTGATTGACTTTTAGATTCGACCAAAAGAATTCTTTCAAATTCTGTATAGTGATCAAATATTCGGTCAAAGCATCTTTCATGCTGTGCTTTTACAAGAAGTTTTAATAAATATTGCCGTTTTTATGAATACATCACCGGTAGAAATAATCAAATGAATGAAAGACAAAGATAAACGTTGTTTGTTTATTTCGTTTTGTAGCAACTGTTTAACGGAATTTTGAAGATTCGATTAGGGTAAAAAGAAAGATGAAATCAGTCAATTTATTGCTTTTTGATGGAATAGATGGATGCTCGAAGCAATGAAACTTGGATTGGAATTCTTAAGAACGGAATCCGAAGATCCTATAGTAGCTATTTTTATTATCAAAACAAAAAAAAACTCGTGTTCTTTTTTAAAGACAGTGAATATCATCTCTCCAAATGAGATTAAACAATTACTTTATTACGTTCTCACAACGAATTCTCTTCAGCCAGGTGTTGAACAAGAACAATGGTAAAATAAAACAGTTCCGTATGATATTGAAAATTCGTATTTAATTCATTTAGTTCTCCATTTCAAAAACGTCAAATGGACGGTGCATTATCTCGTGTGCCGAGTAATTTCTACGAGCATGTTTGGACAATCCTCGAACGAGCACCGAATGGAATTAAAATCTGTGGAATTCTACTTCCTCAAGTAAATTAAATCATTTCATTGAGAATACATTGTTTTTTCTGATTTTCGTTTTTCTAGCAACCGACTCTATCCGATATGACAGATTACGAATTGAATTTCTCGCTGAAAATCGAAGAAATGCTAAGCGGAATCGGCGATCCATCTTATCGTTGTCTTGTTGTTGAAGTAATTTTCATTTTTTTCAATTCTATTTTCTTCTTAGTTCTTACTAGATGCTCGAAGCGATCAACGTTCTTCTCAAACGTAATCCGGAATTACGTTTTGATCAATTACTCGACATTGATTCTCTCATAAGCGAAGCTGTCAAACTCTTCCAACAACAAACGAATTCAAAAGATTCGTACACAGATTTCTACAAACTGCCAATCACTCTAGTCGGCGGTTCCACTGGTTACATGATTCGTGCGATAATCAACTCGGTATTCAATGTAAATGCAATGAAAAACGATGGAACTGATGGAAATATGACGACAAATACAAACATCTGCAAGATTTCATAACGAGATCTTTGCTTTCTCTTAGTTGAACCTTTAGTTTAGTCATTTTTACCCGCCTTTGCAATACACATTGTTTTAATGTCATGGCTAAAAAAAACGAATGACTTCATTTTTTCTTCATGAAACGATAAGTTAATTTCTCAGTTGAATCTCGAAAGGTGGTCAAACCTTTGAGCATTCGTCCTCGAATATTTTCTTGATTGAGATTTGTTCCACCAATTAATAACGAACTAAAAGAAATTCACCAAAAAATTAAGAAACAATTCAAATTCTTCCATCACTAACCTGTCCTGTCGGTATTGTTCGAGTTTATGTTCGAGATCTTTGATAATCGAATCTAAAACTGCAACACTATCTGGCCTCAATTGAGCAAAATCAACTCGTAAACAGTAGAGTCCAGGCAGAAAACTATTCAGTATCGATTGACCCGAATGTAGACAACAGGATAATGCACTGTAAGCTTCGAATAAGTACGTGGCAATTTCAAGACGTTTGGCTGGGCCACGATCGAATTGTTGTTGAGAGTTTTGTGAAGCAATTAAGGCTAAGAACGGAAGAATGAAATCTTCGCGAAATTTACTTTCGGTATAAGGCGCGATTTGAGTAAAAGTTTTGATAAATTCACTTTGAACACGATGTTCATCGCGAAATGTTGTGTCACTAAACGATAGATTTTGGTTTCTCTTTGTTAAATTCTGATTGTTTACCTATCAAACATTTGAAATTGAGCATAAACTCGTTCGAGAATCTACGTAAATCAACAAATCGTTAAATTCAATGCAAGAGATTTGCATTTATCTACCTCTGATTCCGAACAATGACTAATAATCGATCCGAATACGGAGATTGTTGCTGTTCGAATAGTTCTATTGAAGAAAAATAGTGTTTTTCAAACGTTCTTCGGAAGATTATTTACATATCATCATCGGATGCAAGTGTGATCAATGCAGGAAGGATTTTATGTGAAATAATTGAATGATCAACTAACGATAATGTTATCTAAATTGTAAAAGATTATTTTTAAAACAGAAATCTATCGATTATGAGAATACAAACATTGAATAATTGAAGAATATACAATCGAACTTGAGAATTCGTATTTGTCAATGAATCTCGAAGAATATTCAATAAAATATCTTGAAAATTCGTATCAGACCTTCAAACACAACACAAACACATAAGACTCATTTCATTTTATTAATCAAGTTTATTTACCCGATCTCGGCGTACATAGCATGTAGAGTATTTATCGATATTTTCTGATTAGCAACGAGTAAAAGTGCATCGTAAATATACTGAGTTAATTCAGCTCGCTCCTGTTCAGTTGTCCACGAGCAGAGAACGCCTGTTGCATAGAGAACAAATGATGATTCTAGAAAAAACAAAATAAGAAAACATTTTCATCCGATGAAACTCTTTAACCTTTGTATAGATTTTCTTCGGTTTTTGCTAATTCATTTGCTGTCATGTACAGAGGTTTGATTTTTAATTTCCAAAAATTCCTTCCAAAATATCGACTTATCATTTTAATAAAATCACTGCAAGCATGAACTAATTTTCCGTATTGTATATCCGCATGAGACATAACATCAAATGTACGTTTTAAACTGCAAGTCAGAAAAGCAAATATATATTTTTGTCGAATCCTGTTTTCTTTGTTTGATTGCTTACAAATTATCTAGATACGAATGAATTTCATCAGGAAATAGAAATTCTCCACTGATTGCACATTGATCATAAAAATAAAGTAATTTCTCGCTATTTGGCGATAAAATCGAATGAAATTGATAGAATTCTGATGCGTTTTGTTCGGGTAAAATTCGAGCCGATGAAATCACTTGTGAGAGATCCGTATTTACATTCATGTTTTTCAATGTTGATGCAAAAAGAAAAACAATAAGATCCGTTAGAATATGAATTAATTGCAGAAAACGTTGAGCATCGATGGATGCTTGATTCTAAAATCAATGTTTTTAGTTTTTTTCGCATGAAAATCAATTCGATTTACTTGAATCACATGCTCGAGTTTAATTAAATAATGTTCGATTAAATTCGAACAGATTTTATTCAATTCAATACACCAGAGAGCTATCGAAGGTAAAAGATACCTTCTCGCCGATTGAACAACATCGGGTGTATCGGCTAAACATCGATCTAATAATTCGATACACTAAAATCAAACGAACGAAGAAAATGTTTTTGTTTTGTTTGTTTGTTGATCTACTTGAGTGAATCTCGTTTCATCATCGATTTCGTTGATAACCATGGCTAAACTTTTACTGCAAACTGATCGTACTTGATCACATTTATCTTCGACGAGCATTTGCTGCAACATGGAAAATATCAAACTAACTCGAATGTCACTCTAAAAACAAGACGTTATTTTAGTTTTTTTTCTTTTAGAAATTAAGTTTACAGGTAAATATGGCGCTAGAATTCCGCAAGCTTCTGCAACGAGACACCGTCTTTCGTCGAGTTTATTATTCAGATTTTCCCAGCATTGCGGTAGCAATTCAGCGTGAGCACGAATCGGGCCACTTTGCTTCGCGAAACACAGACATGCTTGTAAGAGAATATGTCGTTGATTGATCGTCGGTTTTTTGTACATATTGAAAAGGATTTTTAGTAATCGATCACGTTGATTATTGTCTGGATGGAGAATTGAAGTATAGATTATCAATGGAATTAGATCCTAAGAAGAATAGTTTTTCTTTAAATTCAAGAATTAACAAATGATTATTACTAATTTCTTTGAACCGAATAGATATCCATTGAATTTCTCGATAATTCGTATTAGAAAATCGAGAAAATCTTTCTGATCAAGCGAAAGTCGATTGAATTCTTGGATAATCTCCTGAAAAGTTTTCTCATCACAATCTTGACTAAATTCGATGTCATCATCGTGTCTCTCATCGGGATTTTCAAAGCAAGCAATCTGTCGTTCGAATGTTCGACGATAGATCGACGGTAATTGTCGAGATGAATTCAATTGAATTGTTTCATCGTTGATTTTCGATGAATCTTCATCTGATAGCAAACGATTTTGAAATAGCTGCAATTGAATAAGAAGATTTTTCTTTTCGTGTTCGAGCGAGAGGATTTCTTTGTTGAGAGTATTTTTTTCGTTTTCGATTTGATCAATTCGTTTGTTGTATTCACTTGAATCAGCTTCCTAGAAAAATCGATGTTTTTGAGAGTACAGAAGGTGAATAGAATGGCTTTTTTACCATTTGTTGAACGGTTTTTTGGAGATTTCGATGTTCTTGATGAAGTTCTGCATCGAAATTAATAAACATTTCGAAATCTACTTTCTCAGGTTTTTCATCTTCGACGGATAGTTGATGGCAATACCATCGATACAATTGATTTAAATCAGGTGGTCGCGGACAATTCAATCCAACATTGTCCCAATCTTCTAAGTCTGCTGTATCATTTTCTTCTCCGAAAGTCACACTCGTTAGTTTGTAATTATTCGTTAGGAGATATTCATTGACGAGAAAATTCAAAGCTCGACGTTCGAACGGTCGAACAGTGAGACCGGATGGAATCAGACCTTGAGACGAATTCAATGGAATATTACGTTCGTCGAATTTTCTGTTATTATTTTGATAATGATGATGTTGTTGTTGATCATCCGACGGATCGTAGGTTAACGTTTGCCGTAGTTCTTGAATTGTGTCACGAGCTTTTCGTAGTTCGAACTCGAGAACAGCAACACGTTCGTCATTGAACCGTAATTCACCGAGACCACTCGCACTTGTCATGGCACCTGCACTACCGTTTCCATTGTTGAAATCCGTATCTTCGGAATAACGTGTGATGTTATCGATCGATGTCGAGTCGAATGTTTGATTGCTCGATGTTCGAAAGAGATAATCTTCATGTGCGCCACCACCAAGAGAAACGGAATCATCGGCATAGTGTGTCAAATTTCGAATGTAGGGAGACTGTTTAGTCGGTATCGTCGATGACGAACCTTCGAAATTAGCTGGATTGGAAAAGTATTCTCTCAAACGCGGTAGATCGTAACCATTTTCCAGTAATTCAGTGTAGAATTCCAATGCTGTTAGATAGAATCGACTTTTGAGGAGAAATTTGGCGATCGTATCGAAAACATGCGATTTCGTTCGTTTCTTTTTAATTGTTGTTACAGGCGTTTCGAGAGTTTTCTGTTGATGTTCATCATCTAAATCCGACAGAGACGTTGACGATGATGACAAATATTCATCAATTCGAATTGATTTCTCGTTTTTTTGTATCGTGTTCGAACTAATTAGAGAATTCTTTTGCATTGAAATCATATTTTCTTTTTTTTTGCTTCTACCTTTGTTCAGATAGTGAAAGTGGATATAAATTCAACTCATTTTCCATTGTTTAAGAGATGTTCACATCTGAAAAAAAAAGCGAAAGCAAAGAGTTTTTTGTTTTTTATTCAGTCAAGCAAGCGGCCCGATGGCTTTTTATTTAAAATAAAATTATTCAAAATTGTTTTTGTTTTCATTTGCACAGTAATTGTTGATTATAATTCTCTAAATAAGACAGATAAAGATTGCAAAATAGATGAACAGTGAATAGAATGTGTTTGCTGAACGCATGCAGAGTTACAATCAGCGTGATGCTTGAGCAGTAATTCGAGATTCATACTTCGCTCGATCGCGAAAACAACGTTTAAATTGATCGAATTTCGATGTCGACAGTTCGTGGCTATCAGTTGTCTAAAAATGAATTTATAGGAAAAGAAATTGAGAAAAAGGATTGATTGTACTTGAAAACCGCGAGATAAACGATCTTTCATCACAGCCATGAATTCGTCGTAGCTTCTGAAAGAGAGAGGAGAGCATAAAGATGATAAATAGTGGGAAGAATAAGTAGTTACAAGTGTTGATCGTCGTCAGCATCGAATATGCGGAAGATCAGACCGATTACGTTCGAATCAAGTTCGAAACCTGTTGAGATTCGTACAGCACGTTGAAATTCAGCTAAATTTAAAGACGAAAAATATCTATCTTCAATCAGTTGATCTCGAGATTAACCTTGAGATATTGGTTTATTCGATAGTTGATGAAATCTCATGGCGATACTAAATTCTTCTAAGTTATTCAAAAACGCAAAGAATTGTTTGAATTGTTCGAATGTAATTCCCTAACGCAAGAACATAATCAATCATTTTCATACAAAGAAAAAAAAACTTTAAGTTACATTCGAAGTTCCTGCTGTTCGTTTGACTCGACGTAAAATAGCTTTTTTCGTTTCACGATCGAAATCCGTATAACGAAGAAGTACTTCAGCAAAATCGAGATCAGATATAGTTTTAAAACCATGCGAGAATTCAGTGAATTCAATTTCTAAAACTTCAATTTGCAGATTTTCCATGAAACTATTTGTTTATTCAAAAAACGAATCATTCAATTTTTCTTCAATTCCGTCTATTCTACCGTTTGAATTCTGCGTAATTCAATGTATCTCGTCCATTTTTTCCGAATAAATGTAAAAGTAAAGTTGTATTCATGTGATCATATTCCTAGAAAACGAATTCATAGACAATTAATCAAGACAGTCGAATGCAAGCAGAAAATCCAAGATTCAAATGATGTTCGAAAGCAAGAAAATAAATCATGCGAAAAGAAGTCTCGTTTCTTTTCCATGCTATTCGTATACATACGGAATCGAGTCCTTTTATATGCGCAGTTTTTATTGTGTTTTTCTTATGTCTTTTTCCGAATGAATTAAACAACTAAATATATATTTATAATACAGACGAAACAATTGTTTTTCCATGGCTCGAGACGAAAGATCGTTGAGAAGAGAAAAAAAACGACTAACTTACACGTGAATAGTTGAGGTTATCTCTGAGATCAGATTTTGAAGTTTGTCGACGTAGCATGCGTTTGTCACTCATGACCTTGCCGAGCTAAATAAAACCAGTGAATCGAAACGAAACATTTGTTTTCGAAGCTTACAACAAGAAATTCGCGTTTGTCGACGAGTTGATTTCCTAGGGAAAAGAAAAGAAATGAGTATATTTCAGTCCATTAAGCAGGAATCAAATGTACCATCAGTATCGAACATGGCAAACGCGATTTCGAATTGCGTATGAGGTTCTAAAAGTAGAATTATATTTAAAAGAAAGAAGAGGCTTCGAGTTACTTGTTAAGATCACCCAGAGAAATAAGAATTCAGAAAAAGAGATGAGACCTTGAATTGAAAAATACGTACGTAAAAATAAAAAAAGAAACCGAAGAATCACAAACCAGCATCCTCGAGATTTCGAAAGAACCGTTTCGAACCTCGATGTTTCGGCGGAGTATTGTATAGAATTGAACTGACTTTTTCATCAGTTAAAAGCTGTCGGCCAATACGAGCTATTAATCAAAATTTATTAAAAATCTTTGTTTTTAGTAATCCTACGTCTTGGTCGTTCAGCAATAATTGATTCAAGAAAATCAACTGGTGTCTAAAAAACAAGCAGTTCAACAAATTGTTTTACTTCAAAATCATTAATTACCATATAAATTTCTCCATTGTATTCAATCGATGCAAATTCTCGAAAGCGTTTCTCTCGCATATTTGTAACGTGTTCATCCGATTTTTCTAAATCTTGTTTATCTTTTTCATCTTCATCGTCATCATCATCATCATCCTCATAATTAGCAATATTGATCTTTTTCTCTCCGAGAAAGCGCATTCGAGGGCCAGTTTTTCGTTCCTAAAAAACAAATGAACTCGATTTCTATCGTTTCGATTGTATTTACATATTCTGCAGCGTGAACGAGAAATGCCGATTTGACTCGATTCTCCGATGAGAAATAGAACGATAGACTTGCGATTGCAACAGTTCGAAAATGTTTGACTAGACAATTGGTCATCGTTTTTATTTTTTTTCCTATTACATCTGAAAAGAAAACGAAAATCATATTAATTTGACTTGTATTTGACGCATAATCTGAATCGAAACTGAAACGGGCACGGATCGAGATGAGAGTCGATCAAAAATCGATGCTAAATGTTTAATAGATTTGAAATTGGATAGATCGAGAAAATTTGTTTGGATTTCCAGACATCTAATCAAAAGAAAGGCAAGTTAGTTACAAGAGAAAGTATGTCTCGTCTTACAATTCGTAATAAAATCGACCGATAATCGGATATTGATTACTGAGTTCGATCAATTCCGATTGAAATGATGGATTATTAAATTCAGCATCGTTTTTCGTTGAATTCAAAAACAATCGAATCATTTTCGGTGATTGAACCACCGACTTCGCAATATCTGCAGCTTGTATCTCTAAATTCGACCTAAAACTTCTCATTATCCCTCAATTCTTCTCTAATTAACAAATAATTCTACCAATGCTGTTGAATTTCTCTTATCGAAACATTCAAATTCTCGTTCAATTCACATAATTTCTCTCCAGCGATGTCTTCCTTCTCGAAATCACTTGTTTCTTCTTCGTTTTCATCATCATCGTCATCAGTATTTCCGAGAATTCTTTGGATACTATTGATATGCTCTGTCGCTCCATTAATCAATTGTGATAATTGTTCGAAAATCTGCTCGAATTTTTCCGTTGAACGAAAAAATGCCGACAGATTCTCATTGATCTTATCCAAATACGGATTTTTTCTTTTCGGTGAGAGAACACTCATCTAAAACAGTCAATAGGAAAAACGATTATTTCGTTGGCTCGTGTTTTTTCTCGCGTTCTTTTTGTAAATGTTCGACAAAATCGTACAAACGTTTAATTTCACGTGCACCGAAAACTGTACTCGGTCGAATCGAACGAATACGCCGAGCGGCTTCTTCCGGCGTCATACCGTACGCATCGATTAGATAGCAAGCAGCCAGATTGGCACTTCGTTGACGTCCGGCTTTGCAATGAATGTAAGCTGTTTTATTTTCCTGTCGAATCGTTCGAAGAAATTCAACGCCATGAAAGAGATTCTCAACTTGTGGATTGTTAAAGTCAACTGTTGGCAAACGTAAATGCTGAATTTCATGTTGAATCCAAAGATTTTGATCGGATACATAACTAAACAAAAAAAATCGATCGTTTAGAAGCGTTTTGTTTAAAGATTTATTACGTTAATTCGTAATCTTCATTCATCGATACAACTGCATTGATTTTCTCTTTTTCGATTAGATACTTTTGTATAGCAACAGTTGGCAAAATTCCAATGATAATATGATCATCAATTCGATCATAACCATTACGAATACCGAGATATGTCAGTAGATGAGTGTATCTATTAATTAGAACTAATCGATTTGGTAGCTAATTGTTTTGTTGTTTCATTTACCCGTAGCTTGGAAAAAAGAAGAATCGAGCTAGACTTGGCCCGATGAGAGGCATTGAATTATTTGAAATAAAATTGATTAATATATCCTTGATTTTTTGATAGAAAAATAATAATAATAGAAAAAATCGATAGGAAAATCTTCGATTGGTCGATTCGTTCGAACAACCGAATTCAAATTGTCGATCCTCTATGATTAGCAAACAGAGGCCGACAGGGCAAAAATATGAGCCAATGAAATCGATTTACTATTCCATCAGTCAGTCATTCATATACCTACATTTCTAAACAGTTGTTGTTTTCTTTTCCT
>ERZ778029.3061-NODE-3061-length-10748-cov-17.120827_pt1 | contig 10748 bp, 12 predicted proteins | sample MGYA00375759_ERZ778029 | MGnify/ENA primary metagenome ERZ778029 (study PRJEB29350, sample SAMN05389819) | bioreactor metagenome | isolation source: Ammonium sulfate bioreactor | place: South Africa: University of Cape Town | collected 2014-04-04 ...
CTCAAATGGAGGAGCATCGTTCCACACCGCGCCGCCGGGTCTTGAAGGCTGCAACGATCGCGTTTGGTGGAGGCGCAATCAGTTGCACGGTTCGGAATCTTTCCGAGTACGGCGCCTCGCTAGATGTGACATCACCGATCGGAATTCCCGACGTCTTTTCGCTGGTAATGGACAGCGGCCCGCAGCATTGCCGGGTGATCTGGCGCAAGGAGAGACGTATAGGTGTTCGCTTCACTGGGGCGAATAGCGAAAAATAGGAAAGACCATGTACGCTCGATCGCTTCGCGACGTGCCCGAAAGGCGCTCATCAGACGGTCGATATAATCGATCATGCCGTGACGAAATCCCTAGGCCCTATGCCGCCGGACACTCTCGGCGAGAATTGCAGCAAGACCGGCGAACAGGATTGCGCCACCCCAGGCCGAACCGGCCGTCAGCCGTGGCAGCACAAGCCACGCGATGCCAAGCCAAGCAACGATTGTGATAGCGAAGCTGCCGTCATCCACGAACAAACCGAAAAGCTCTCGAATGATCGTCCTGAACCAGCGCATGCGGAACTCCTATCGTTTCGCGGTGCCGCGCGCGCCCGAGCGCATCCGGCAAAGCGGGGTTGCGATCGATGCGACGATCAGGAAGCCAGCGACGAGACCGAGGATCGACCAATCCTGACCGGGCCATCGAAGTCCCATGCCTTCGCCGACCCAGAAAGTGCCAAACGCGGAGAGCAACACCCCGACCATAAACTTCAGCGTATTCTCGGGAATGGACGCCAAGGGCTTGTGAACGACAAAGCCAAGCAGCACGACGACAAGCAGCGCGGCGAGCGCCCCCATGCTCGCTGGAACAAGCAAGCCCACGCCGCCGGAACCGACAGCGATAACGATGAAAACCACCTCAATGCCCTCGAGCATCGTGATCTTAAAGGCCGTTGCGATAGCCACCTTGTCCCATCCCCGCCCACGCTTCCCAAACTTGCGCAGCGATTCCGTTTGCCTGGAATAGATCGCGTCCTCATCATGCAAAGGAATAACGCCGGCGGAACGCAGAATCGCCTTGCGGAGCCATCGCATTCCGAAGAGGAGCAGAAGCACTCCGACCGCGAGTTGGAGCACATCCAGCGGAATACGCGTGAGCGCTGGACCGATAGCTATCACGATAGCCAGCAGCACGCCAAGCGCGGTCCCGCTCCCAATCAATGCAGCGCTCCAGCCGCGAACGGCGCCAACCGCCAGCACGACGGTCAGAGCCTCGACGCACTCAACGAGCGAGGCCAGGAATGCCGCTATTACCGATGGCCAAACATGCGCCCAATCCACGATCACGTTGATTCTTCCAGTGAGAATTCGCGGACAGCGCCCGAACGCGATCCGATGAAAAACGAACGCAAGGACGCTGAGTTGTATCTTATCTATTTCGGTCGGTAGGTGCTTCGAGAACGATGCCGATGCTTGGCAACTTCGGAAATTGTGATGACTTGTCTTTCCGAAGAATGGCCGGTCGGCGTCGAAAGTGCCAAGATTGGCATCGATTTCGCTCTGGTCTCAGCCGGCACTCCATCTCGGACAAGATGACTTGAACCTTCCTCCCGCGCCCATGCCGGCGCATTCCTGAGAGGCGCAATGGAAACCTGGAATACCGCACTTTTTCTGGCCCTCAATGCCCCGGCTTCAGCGAATGTCGTAACGATAGCGTTCGCCAAGGTAGCCGCGGAATATCTCGTTTATGTGGCTGCCGTTTTGGCGGTCTGCTTGTGGGTGCGGGGATCGCGCGACCAACGCGATGCGTTGATTTCGATCGGGACCGGACTCCTGACCGCGTTTGCACTGAGCTGGACCATTAGCCTTCTCTGGTATCATCCACGCCCCTTCGCGATAGGCTTGGGCCATACCCTTCTGGCCCACTCGCCCGACAGCTCGTTTCCGAGCGATCACACTACATTCCTTTGGATCTTCGGCTTCGGTCTCCTCGTCACGCGAGTACAGCGCGGGTGGGGATGGGCACTGGTCCTCGCTGGTCTTGCGACGGCCTGGGCTCGAATCTACGTGGGCGTTCACTTTCCCCTCGATATGGCCGGATCCGCCATTGTCGCGGCCACAGGTGCTGTCGTGGCAAGGGTCGTTCACCTGCACGTTACAGCCCATCTCTTGCCGCTGATCGAGAGGCCTTACGAATACCTGCTTCAGGCGTTGCGTTTGCCCCGGGCGATTTTCCCCCGCGGCCTCTCGGATCGATGAAGCGGCTCGAGGTGATGCCCGTCAATGCGTACCAGCCGTTCGTAATCTCGATCTCAGCATCATCTTGCTTCGCTTCATGTTTTCTGCCTCGGCCTCGATTACATCACTCAGGTTTCGGCAAGCCACCGGCCGAAAGCCGCCCGTATGTTCGGTCCATGGCGATCGATCGGCTTCCGAGCCAGGGAAAATGCCCGTAGCGGAACGAGATTTGATGAGCTGCAATATCGGCAGGGCGCCTTTCGACAAACCGCTCAAACAAGGCTGCCGCCAGTCCAGTCCGATCGGAGCCGCTTTGACAGTGGATCAATATCGGTCGTGGCGCGGTACGCATCGTCTCCATCAGTTTAGCGATCGTCGCATCCGCCGGATCCTGTAGGGCCGACATTCGAACATCCGCGTGAGACGCTCCATGTGCGGTCGTAACCGCCACTTCGTTGTCGTACCACCAGGACCCGCTATTTGCGCCGCGCAGATTGATCACCGATTTGATGCCGTAAGCGTCCATCACATCGGCCAACTTCTGCCCGTTCAACTGTGCGGAGCGGTAAAGCACCCCGGGTTCGACGACGTGAACATTGCCGACCAGTTGAAGGCCGATGGCCCAACCGCCGGCAAGCCCGGCGCAAACGAGAAGCGCATTCGTCGTATAGGTCAGGCCGCGGCCAACCGGATGAAATTTCAAAAACTGGTTCGATGCCGCAATGCAAGCGAGACAGGACGTCCCGATATTCGTTTGGCGCGCCCACTTGTGCGACTTTCCCTCGATCATTGGGAGTTTCCGATATACGCCATCGGAGGCGCCGCGCGATCGAACTCGGCCTCCTGATTACGAACCCATGCGACGGCGTCGAGTCGCCGACCGATGGCGGTCGCGTTCTTCTCGATTGCATCGAGGGCGAAGCATTGGATCGGCATTGCCGATACGAATGTGGGAAATGTCATGTTTCACCTGATGCCAGTGAGACTTGCCTTTGCGCGACGGTCGTATCGGCAGCGAGGCGATAAAGATGAATATCGCCCGTCGCGAACTCGACCGAGGTGACAGATTCGGGCGATAGCCTGTCGAGAACCATGACCAGCGAGCGCAGGCTGTTTCCATGGGCGACAACTAACGTCCTGTCGCCACGCATGACTGCGGGCAAGATCTTTTGGATGAAGAATGGCAATATTCGTGCGGACGTATCCTTCAGGCTCTCTCCGCCCGGCGGCGCCACATCATAGGAGCGGCGCCACAGTTGAACTTGATCGTCGCCCCAACGCGTTCGAGCCTCATCCTTGTTCAGACCGGTGAGATCGCCGTAGTCTCGCTCGTTGAGTGCGGCATTGCGACACTGCCGGACATCGGCTTGCCCCATGTTCTCCAGGATGATCGAACACGATTGCCATGCCCGTCGAAGCCTTGAAGTGAAGGCGATATCGAACCGAACATCCAACGCTTGCAACCGTTGCGCAACACCGCTGGCTTCGGCAATTCCCTGCTCCGTCAGAGCGAGATCGCGCCAGCCCGTGAAGATGTTCTTGAGATTTCCCTCGCTTTGGCCGTGCCGGACGAGGACGAGACGCCGGTCGATCGATGGCTGCGTAGCAGGATTGTCAAAGGACATGCGCGCTCCTTTGCGTCGGCCAAACGGCGTCCCTCGCGACATGCCTTTGCCGATGTAACCCTTTCAAGAAATTAAACTCCGCGTCGCCCAGAGTCCGATGAACAACGCCGTAGCAGACGCCAACACCGAAGCCAGAACGTAAAAGGCGAGGACCACCAACTCGCCGCGCTCATAAAGCAGGGCGACGTCGAGCGAGAACGACGAAAAGGTAGTGAAGCCGCCAAGAATGCCGGTCGCGAGAAACAACCGCCAGTGCTGGGAGGCGCTTCCGCTCGCCATGAAATAGCCGGCGATCAAACCCATCGCCAGCGACCCCACGATGTTGACGATCAATGTGCCGTAGGGAAAATTCAGATCGAAGACGCGAGCGGACCAGACGTTGACTCCATGTCGGAAAGCACCGCCGATGCCAGCGCCAAGGAACACGATCAGATACGCTTGCATCGCGCTATCTTCGATTCTTCGCGCGCGACCGCGCTTCGAAGATAGCGGTGACTAGTCCGAGGACAAGCAGGCCGCCGACGAGGTCGTAGGCCACGCCCAATCCGAACGCGAGAAAACAGACCGCGGCGACGGCAGCAAGAATTGACGCGGCAAAGCCATCGCCCGCGATCAATTTAAGCCATTCGCGCAATTGCCTGGTAAGAATGTCCATGCGGCTGCCCTTGCAATCATCGAAGGGCAACAAAAAACCCGCCTATGGCGGGTTAAACAAAGCTCCCGCCATGACGGAGCTTTGCAGCCCCATCCCAGCAGGAGTCATCAGCCCACGACGGGCGGGTATCGGGGGACTCCATCCCCATCTGTACTCCAACACTAGTCGCTCCGACCAAATCGGTCAACGATCGATCCGAGTTCGATGCTCGACGCGCCGTCCGGCCATCGTCCCAGTGAAAGCATAAAGTTCCTAGAAGAGCGGTCGACGCTCCACGCCGCCGTCGCACGGGTTTGCGAAGGGTCGGAGGATGGGTGTGATGACCGAAACGTGACCTCGTTCGGATCGCGTCGATATTGTCGTTATATTCAGAGGACGGGTAGCCGCCGGAATGTTTGGCCTTTTCATCCGGCTCGACGTGGCTCGACAATGCATCGATCGCGTTCATTGCGGGATCGAGAGCACCAGATGGCCGATGAGTTCGCTCGTTCCGGAAACATTCGGCTGCGGGTACTGGTAAGATATTAGCTCGAGTTTTGTTTCGCCAATTCAGGCGAACCGCCGCCGAGTTCATCGACGGCCGACTCGAACCGCCCGAAGCGCAGGGCTAGGGTGGGTAAGACAAGCAAATTCAGGGTCATCGAGGTCAGCAGGCCTCCCAGGATCACGAGCGCCATGGGGCCTTCTATCTCACGGCCTGGATCTCCCATTCCGATCACGAGAGGCAGGAGACCGAGCGCAGTAACGAGCGAGGTCATCAGGATCGGCGTCAGCCGGTCGCCGGCGCCTTTGATTGCAGCTTCGAGACCCCAAAGCATGCCGTCAGTTTCGACCAGATGCTCATAGTGGGAGATCATCATGATCGAGTTGCGCAGCGTGATTCCGAACAGTGTCACGAAACCAACCATCGAACCGAGTGAGAGTACGCCTCCGGTCGCAAATACCGCCAGCACGCCACCAACGAGCGCGAAGGGCAGATTGACGAGAACGAGCAGCAGGTTTCGCCAGTTGCGCGTTACGATCGACAGCAGCAGCACCACGCCGATTGCGGCGATCGACGAATGAATCAGCAGGTCGCGCCGGGATTGCGCCTGCGCCTGCGCCGAACCGGCGAATTCCACGTAGACCCCGCTCGGGAGTTCTACGTTGGCAGAGACCGCGGCCTGAGCATCCCGCACGAACGAGGCGACGTCACGGCCGGCAACGTTCGCCGTCACCGTTTGGAGACGTCGGCCACCGAGATGAGATACCTGATAGCGCCCGGCGGTTTCGTATATGTCCGCGATTTGCTTGAGAAGCACATAGCTGCCGCTCGGGGCGCGTAGCGCGAGGTCACCGACCTTGGTGATACTATTGCGGCTCTCGGCGTCAAGCACCGTGATGACGTTGAAAACCCGGTTGCCATCGTAGCTCTGGCCTACAACATCGCCTTGATAGGCGGTGCGGACCAGGTCAAGGACGTCTACCGCATCGAAGCCCCAGCGCTCTACATCCTTTTTTCGGAGCCGAATGGTGAGTTGCGGCATGCCAGGCGGCGATTGAAGCTGCACTTCCGTCGCACCTCGAATCCCGCCGAGGGTACGCGCGACGTCCCGCGCCGTGCGATCGAGCGTGTCGAGATCGTCGCCGAAGATGTTGACGATAACGGCTGCCGTGTAGCCCGATAGCGATTCCTCGACCCGCTCGGTCAGGAATGGCTTGACGGCGAAGTTCACGCCCGGGAATCCGACGAGGGCCTTGCGCACATCGGCCTGCGCGCCTTCCGCTTCGTCACCCGACAGCCTAGGCTTAAGGTCGACCTCGAACTCGCTGTAGTGCGTGCCCCAGGTATCGTCCGCTTTCTCGGCTCGGCCGATCCGCTGGGCGACCGAGCGCACCACCGGCAGAGCGGTCAAAGCCTTGGTGACAAGCGCGCCGAGGCGCTCGGATTCGGCGATCGACGTGCCGGGCACGGCCGCCATATGGAGGATAAAATGCCCTTCCTTGAGCTCGGGAAGGAAGGCGCTGCCGAAGAATGGAAGGGCGGCACAACCCACCAAGGTGAAGGCCAGAGCAGCGGCGATCGCCGTCCGCGGACGCACGGCGATGCCGCGAAGCATTCGCTCATATCGGGCGCGCGTGAAGCGAACCACGGGCGGATCCCTATCGTGCGCGGCTGCACCAGCACCTTCGCCTCGCCGTCCGCGGCCGGTAAGCAACAGCATCGAGAGCGCGGGCGTCACGGTCAGCGCCACGACCAGCGACGCGAAAATTGCGAAGATGTAGGCGGCGCCGAGAGGCGCAAAGAACCGGCCGGCGAGACCCGGCAACGTCAGCACGGGCAAGAAAACCAGAACCACCGCGAAGGTCGCGTAAATCACGGCTCCGCGCACTTCGAGCGAGGCGTCCAGCACGACGCGGGCTGCGGATCGCGGATTGGGCAAACGCCTGTTCTCGCGCAAACGTCGGACGATGTTTTCTACGCCGATCACCGCGTCATCGACCACTTCGCCGATGGCGATTGCGAGGCCGCCCAGGGTCATGGTGTTCAGGCTCTCGCCCAACGCGTTCAAGGTGATGACTGCGGCCAGCAGCGAAAGCGGAATTGCTGTGCAGGCGATGGCCGCCGTACGCAGATCAAAAAGGAACAGGAACAGCACCACAATGACGAGGATGCCGCCGAGGATCAGCGATTCCCGGACATTGTTGGTGGCGGTATCGATGAAGTTAGCCGGACGAAAAAGATCGGCGTGAAATTTAATACCGGCTTTCTCAAGTCCCGGCCGCAAGCTCGCCAGTGCCTCTTCGACGCGCTTGGTCACCTCGACCGTGTTGGCGCCATATTGTCCCGAGATATTCAGCATAACTCCGGGCTGTCCCATGATCGTCGCGCCGCCGATCGGCGGCTCCGGCGCATAGACCACCTCGGCGACGTCGCCGAGGTGTACGCTTGAAGCGCCCTGGTTCAGCAAGACGGTGTGAGCAACGTCCTCGGCCTTGAGCGACTGGCCCTCGGTCTGAAAGACGATGCGCTGATTGGTCGTGTCGATAAAGCCAGCGCCCCGTACGCCGGTGGCCTTCTTAGCCGCAGCCAGCACGTCGTTGAGGGTCAGATTGTAGCGAATGAGCTGGTCCGGATGGACTTGTACCTGGAGCGAGCGAAGATCGCCGCCGAATACGGCGACCTTGGCGACCCCCGGCACGGCAAGAAGCCGCAGCCGCAGGGTCCAGTCGGCGACGGTCCGCAATTCCATCAGCGAGCGCTTGTCGGAGGTGAGTCCGGCGACCAGGATGGTGCTCGTCGAGGAAGTCAACGGCGTCATCGCCGGGGATTGTGTCCCGGCAGGGAGTTGTTGTGCGGCGACCGCCAAGCGTTCGGCCACCACTTGCCGATCCCGATAGATATCACTTCCTGGCGCGAAGATAACCGTGATCGCAGACAGCCCCTGGATCGAAGTGGAGCGAAGTGATTGCACTCCGGGGACACCGCTGATGGCGTTCTCGATAGGTTGGGTGACGAGCACCTCGATTTGCTCGGGGGTAAGTCCGGGCGCTTCGGTTTGGATGCCGACTTGAGGCGGTGCAAACTCAGGAAAAACGTCATATTTCGCGCGGACGACCGAAAGGACGCCGTAGCCGACCAACATCAAGGCCAAAGCCACGACGATGCCACGGAAGCGGATGGCGAAACCGATGACATTCGCTTGCAAGCCCGATGGTGTTGAATGACCGAGGTTTGCCGGCGTCATTTCTTGTCCTCGCCGACCTGGATCTGCGCCCGGAACTCCTCCGACAGCAACATCTGCGCTCCCTGCGCCACAAGCTCCGGGATGGGTTGTGGAAGGTTGTTGACGGGAATGATGAAGCCGCCTCGGGGCGCGGGCGCGTCGGTTGGAATTTCGTGGCGCGTGAATGTGTCCGCACCGGTGCGAAGATAGACCCAGGCGCGCCCCGTCCACCACACAACAGCCGAACCTGGAATTGCGATCCCATCGATCGGATCACCCGACGGCAGGAACGCAAGGACATTCATTCCTGGCAACAGATTGCTCGCGGCATCGGCCACATAATAAAAACTCAGCCCTTGGATTTTTGGGTCCGTTTGCGTGGCGGGCGAGACAAACTGCACCTGATGGCGCGCGGCGCTTGCGCCGAATTGAACCGTCGCGTTCGGTGCCGGAGTTATAAATGTGCCCGGAGGCAACGTGATCTGGAGGAGGAAAGTCTGACGCTCGATCAGACTTGTCACCAACGGGCCGCCCTCGACGAGCGCGTTGCCGATGATCGTTCCCCACTCCTGCAGAGCCGTTGTCTTCAGCGTCCTGACTTGAGCCTCTGTCGTAGCGACGCCAGCTTGATCGGCACGGAATGTGGCCTCGGCCGTCTGGAGCGCCGCCAGAGTCGTGACGTTGTCCTTGGAAAGTGCCTGCGCGCGCTCGAAGGCCGCCTTCGATGCAACGATCTTGGCTTGAGCGCTCTGAAGCTGGGCGACGGCGGTTACATAATTGTTGTCCAGTGTGACCAGCTTGTCGAGATCAAGCACTGTTCCGTAGGCTCGCACTTGATCCTGATGCTGTGTTGCCTCTAGCTTGGTAACCTCAATGCCGCTCCGTTTGCGCGTCGCAGCGTCGAGTGTCACGACGGGTTGCCCTCGGCCGTCGATAGACACGCGCAGGGGCGCTTTGACCGGGCGTTCTCGTTCGGCTTCCAACGCTGCTTCGCCTCGTCCGGCGAGGAAACCCCAAACGACAAGCGCGCCAACGCCTCCTACCGCCGCGAGGATAATCAGAAGCCGAACGATTCGACGCCCAGGACCACCAAGGTTTTTGTGCTCGCTGCCGGCCATGCTCTTATCCATCGACATTTTCCGATTGCTCAACGTTGATGAAGTGCTGTCTGAAATCCGAATTGCTTTCGTAAACCGAGCAGACCGACCAAAGCGATGGCGGTGAACGCCGCTCCAGCTAGGAAGGTCGCGATCGGTCCGTAGACATCCCAGAGCGCTCCGGCGACCGCGCTGGCGACGAGCATGGCAACCCCGCTCGCGAGGTTGAACACTCCAAACGCCGTTCCGCGCAGATCCGCGGGCGCGGTGTCTGCCACGATCGTTGCAAGTAGCCCCTGGGTGAGGCCCATGTGTAGGCCCCAAAACACCACGCCGAGCAGAAGGACGGGTACTGATGTCGTAAATGCCAGGAGCAGATCGGCAACAACAAGAGTGGCGACGCCGACGATCAGGACACCTTGACGCCCGAACCGATCAGACAGGACGCCGGCCGGATAAGCTGCGAGTGCGTAAACGATATTCATAACGACCATGACGATGGGCACGATGGCAATGGTAAGGCCCACGTTCTGAGCCCGCAGAACCAGAAAGGCTTCGCTGAACCGAGCCAATGTCAGCACCACCGCAACCGTCGTCACGGCCCAGAATGGCCTTGGGAGCCGCCACGCATCGGCGAACTGCGGCTTGAGCCTTGGCGCAGCGGCAACGGCGCGTTCCGGTTCCTTCACCCCGAACGCCATCAGGCCAAACGCGATGAAAGCGGGGATGACCGCCATCCAGAACACTGCGGCGTAGTTGTCGCCGGTGAGAAGCATAAGCCCGATTGCGGCGAGGGGGCCGAGGAAGGCCCCGATCGTGTCGAGCGACTGTCTTAAGCCGAAGCTTGCCCCCCGCAACGGAGCGGGCGCGAGATCGGCGACCAGCGCGTCGCGCGGCGCCCCGCGAATTCCCTTTCCCACCCGGTCAAGGAAGCGGGCGGTCACGACCCATTCGATCGTAGTCGCGAGGGGGAAGATCGGCTTGGTGAAGGCGGCAAGACCGTAGCCGATGGCCGCCAGCAGCTTGCGGCGGCCCAGCCAATCAGACAGCGCGCCGGAAAAAATTTTGGTGATCATCGTTGTCGCTTCGGCAAGACCCTCGATGAGTCCGACCGTGAATGTCGAGGCTCCAAGCACTGTGACGAGATAGACAGGCAGGAGAGCGTGAATCATCTCGGATGAGAGGTCCATGAACATCGATACAAACCCGAGCGCCCAGATTCCGCGCGGCAAGTCTCGAAACGCCATCGTGGCGGTCAGGACGTGGTCAGCCATCCCGCGGTCCCCCTCGCTTCTTGAGAGAGGAATTCGGAGTCCCGGGATCCAACGAACCAGTGCCATCAGCCGCGTCTACAACCCCCTCTTGCGCATAGACCTCGTCGGCGAAGGTCCGCAAGGCGGTGCCACAGGTCTCGAGCGTTTCATTCGCCTGCTGCATTCGGGCGTCGGGGA
>ERZ778029.3068-NODE-3068-length-10728-cov-3.261220_pt1 | contig 10728 bp, 7 predicted proteins | sample MGYA00375759_ERZ778029 | MGnify/ENA primary metagenome ERZ778029 (study PRJEB29350, sample SAMN05389819) | bioreactor metagenome | isolation source: Ammonium sulfate bioreactor | place: South Africa: University of Cape Town | collected 2014-04-04 ...
TTCGAAAACTTTTACGTGAACAATTTCAACAACATAAACATTTATTTCTTGCTCCAATTGTTTCAATTCTATTATCAATACCACGATTAATCATTGCTTATACAACAGAATGTATGCAAACAGAAAATGATGTATGGTTATATTTATTTTCATATTTCATTTCATTTATTCCGCCGATGTTAACCTTTCTTGTCTTTGTTATGCCATCAAAAGTTTTTAAAAAAGAATTTCAAAAAACTGTTCGAAAATATCGAACGAATCTACAGAATCTTTTACGTCGATCAGTGTAATCTTGTTTTTTTCAATCGAAAGTAATAAAATAAAAAGTCAAATTTTAATGCCCATGTGTTTTGCAAAATCGAGGCATTTTTTAAGAAGTTCAGCACCCGCAGGAGTTTTATTTTGACGAGCAGTTTTAATAGCACGTTGTAAATATTCGAAGGCTTGTTCATAATATCGAAGATCATAGAATACTTTTGCCAAACTGGTGCAAGTGTGTACTATTGAAAGATCACTAGGTAATAGCGTGTCTTCTTGAATTTTAAGTGCTTTCTCAAGAATATTAAGTGCACTCCAATATTCTCTTTTCCGCAAATATGCATTGCCAATCTGATGATAAACAATAGCAAGGTCTGGATTATTGGATGCACCATTTGTTTCAAGTATATTGCGTGCTTTTTCATAGAACATCAGTGCTGTTGAATAATCATCATTCTTCAATATATAAGTGTTACCCAAGTTATTGTAAATTGCAACAATATCTGGGCGATTAGCACAGTTTGATTCTTCAGCTTCAGCGATACGAATCGATGTTTCAAACTCTAATATTGCTTTCTCATAATTTTTCATCCGTTGATAGAGATTTCCAAGATTATTGTGAGTACTAATTAATGCTGGATGGTCGGCTGGCAACGAACGTTGCTCGATCTTGAGGGTTAGGCTATAGAATAAAAATGCATGTGGGTAATCACCTTTGTCCTCATAGACTACACCCATATTATTATATATAACGGCAAATAATGGATCATATGGAAGAAGATTTGCTTTATGAATAGCTAATGCTTTGCGGAAAAATCCAAGTGCTGTTGAATAATCACCCATTGATCGAAATACTTGGCCAATATTACTGTACAGAGTAGCAAATTGCCACGGTTCAATTTGAAGCGATTTCTCAAAATGATTTAGTGTTTGTTGATAATGTTTCAATGCTTCGAGATGATTTCCTTGTTCTCGATATACTTCTCCAATATCATTATAAGTAATACCTAAAAATTTATGATTGAGTGGAATAATATGATGCGCATATGTCAATGCTTGATTGTAGAATTTCAGTGCTATATCATATTTTCCTTTTTCTCTATACATAAATCCAAGTTGATGATAAATGTAACTATGAAATTCCCAATTGCTTTTCGGTACTGTATTCAAAAGTTCTAAAAGCACATCGATAGCATCATTGAATTTGCCCATTTTGGCCAATAAATAACTCAATCGATACCATGGTGCATTTCCACGAATTTCTCTACGTATCTTTTTGCCAAGATGCATCAACTCTTCATCCTGATCGCTAGTTAATTTAAGTTGAACACATCAAAGTCGCTCTTGTTCTTTGTTGACATTAACGATACGAAAGATTGTATGCATAGAAAAAAGAACTTCTTTTTCGTGTTCAGCAAACTGTGATTCATCACCGTCTAATGCAGCAAATGGTGCAGATGAAATCGTTTCATCAATATTCATTTCAAATAAAATACCTATTATTGTTTGTTGTGGATTTTTACTATTCGATTCGGCATACATTTTCGCTACGTAATAATCAGGAGTTGTCGAAAGAAAATTATTAAATGAAAGAAGGCCGCTAACATTATCACGTATCTTCTTTTTGAATTCAACATCACGCATTGCTTGTCCACGATAAACGATTGATCCATTAAATGGTTTCATACTTTGAATATATTCGATTTGTCGATGTACGTCACATAAAAAGAAACCCATTTTAATTAATGTTTTGGTATCTTGGTCTCTTAATGCTTAATTGAGCATATCATATATAAAACAATCTCGAGCATACCACCTAATAGCTGAATATTTATTATAATCATGTTCGAATTCATTAACAACATCAGAAATATTTCCGTTGCCAGTACAACTTTGAACATCACGGCAATAGTTAGTAAATTGCGTCTTTGCTTTGTCACCATCGTATTCAATAGCAAGAAGAGTTTCTTTAATTAATTGAGAATACATAAATGATGAATCAAGTCCATTTGAACCATCACTCAATATATCCAACTTCGAGATACTACTATTTGGTAAAGCAAAATCATTCCGTCGTCGAATATGTAATCGATGAACTCACAAAATGATTCAATATTGTCAAAGATTCCTTCGATTTTTGTTGATGTCAACGTAGATTGAGGATGTTGACATGCTTTTTGACTTTTGATTAGAAATATTGAATCAATTTGAGATAAATCAGCAATCCATGAAATTATTTCATTTTCTAAGGTATAATTGATTATCATTAACACATTATTAGTTTTTAGATCAGTTATATAATCAATACAATCGTTGATTTCGGTAAATACTTTACTTGCACTAATGTAACGTGGAATTTGTACAATTGAGTTTGTAGTAATATCACTGATTGTCAAATAAATAATCGTGAACTTCTGAATTGAAAATCTGTGTGAGACATCCATTTTTTCTTATTACTACCGTGAAAAACAAAACTTCGCATAAAATGTCAGAACAGAAATATTTCACTTTCAGCTTTGCAGATAACGAAAAAGAAATTTGATCAGATAGCGCTAATTTACTCAATAGCAGAATCTACTATCTTTGAACAACTCGACTTGTCAGAGGACAATAGTAAATGTTTGGTATATCTATCTGCTGAAAAAACATTGATCTAAAGGATAAGTCGAGTTGTCTAAAGGCTATATATTATTCGGTCATCGACTGAACTAGCGCCATCCGATCAAGTTTCTATAGTCGAAGTACATTATGAAAAAAGAACCAATAAGAGTATTTGATATTTTATAATTACCCAAATAAGAGCAATAGAGAACAAAAAATCTAATATATACGTAGAATAAAAGTCAGTTTTTTATAAAAACATCAACAGTCATGCGACGCATAAATTCACTACTAAAATCAGTTCTAATAGTCGTATTAAGTTGAGTAAAAAATTGGGATGATCGAAAACGATCAATTTCAGCTGACCAATTATGAAAATTTGTACGTGTTATCCATTTAAAATGCAATGCAATTTTCTGCAATTTTGTATTTGAAACTAACGCATGCGGCCACCAATCTTCTTGAAATAATCTTGGCCAATCAGGTCCACAATGAGCTTCAAGTATAAATGTATGAATATTTGAACAACATGAGAAAAATCGTTCGAGAAATTGTGTACAAATTCATTGTCAAAGTCGAAATCTCCTCTTAATTTCAATACTTTCAATGCTGGAAGAAAAGTATCAAATGATTTGATTGTATCAGTTGTCATATTACAATAGAGTTTTGCTGAAAATGAACGAAGTTGCGGATAGTCGTCGAAGATTTGTAGAGCAAAATTAACGTGAAGTTTGTCGAGCTCAAGATAACGAAGTGATGGAAAATTGGATTTGAATTCAGCGTAGGATAGTCCTATATCATGACCGAATACATTGCCTCGTAAACACAATTGTTGAAGACAGGGAAATGTTTGTCGAAGGATAAACACTTGAAATTCATTGCTACCTCCATATTCTCCGCAATTAGCTTCAACAGTTAATGAAATAAGATTTGAAAATGAGGTCAATTGCTTAGTAATATTCAATGATTCATCAAATTCATTATCATATATCAATTGTAAATGTCTCAAATATTGAAAGTTTTTTATAGGAAATTCCTAAGCAAAATAAAAAAAAATAACAGAATTTTATTTTGAAAGATAAAAATTACTTTAAAATAAAGATAAATTGAATCATGCCGATTGATTAAACATGATGAATAAATAGAAAGAACATCTGTAGATAAAAACAATTGATTAATTCGTTTATTAAGTCCATAGAATGCTAACAGTAAATTCATCCAATCAATATGAGTAAAAATTCGAACCCAGAGCTCATTTGGAAGGTTTTCAATGCAGGATTTTGGTGGTTCACTAGACATGTATGTTCGTCGTCTGTACGTAGCAAAGAAATTTCCAACCTTTTTATTATTTGTAGAAAAAGAAAAAGCCGAGTATAGTCGCGTCACGTGTTCGTTGTTGGCAAGATACAGAATGGGAAGAAATATCATTTATACAAGAAAGAAAAAAATCTCTTTCAACACATCAAGAGAAAGGAATATACGTAATCGGAACCATTGCAATTAGATTTCGATTTAGTAGTTATTGAATAAATGACTTGTAAAAAATGACGCAATTTTCTTTTTTGTTTGTTATTTCTCTGTCTAATAAATTTGATTCCGAATTGTGAATGAGTGGTTATCAAATAACAAAAACAATCTTCTATTTTCAAATATTTTATGATTAAATTACAAAATCTAATTGATTTTCAATCTAAATTCCTATGCAAATATTAAATACTCAAAAAATAAGTAGATCATTTAGTATCATTTGAAAAAATGCTTCGCACGATTCTCGTGCTTTTCTTTTCAATAATTTCCATTGCCAGTTGTTATTGGAAACCAGCTCCACTAACTAATTGGACATGGCAATTACAAGGTACAATTACATTCTGGTTCGATTTTAGATATAATTATTACCGTATGTCTACGTTCTATAGGCACAATCGACAAAACGAAGGAAGTTATTATGTACGATATTGATCTATTTGATGCACCCGTCGATACAATCAAAGAACTGAAACAAGCAGGAAAAGTAGTCATTTGCTATTTCAGGTAGAATTCGATTCGATGATTCTATTAAATGTATCCGATGAGTATTCGTATTGTAGCGCAGGCAGTTTTGAAGATTGGCGTCCAGATAAAAATCGTTTTCCTGATAGTGTCAAAGGGAAACCATTAGATGGATGGTTAGTATATATAATTTTTTTATAATTCTATTACAAGTACAAAAATAGGCCTGGTGAACGATGGTTAGATATTCGTCATATAGATATATTAGGACCAATTATGGCTGATCGAATGAATTTAGCTAAAACGAAAGGTTGTGATGGTCTTGAGCCTGATAATGTCGATGGATATGAAAATGATTCTGGATTTCAACTCACTGGTAATAATCAAATCGCATATAACACTTGGCTAGCACAACAAGCTCATGCTCGAAATCTTTCCATTGGATTAAAGAATGATATTGATCAAGTTAAAGAACTTGTCGATCATTTCGATTGGGCACTCAATGAACAATGTTGGGAATACAATGAATGTGACACACTCAAACCATTCATAAAAGGTAAAAACACTTCTTAGAATAAATATCGGCAAACGTATTTATTTTTCTCGTAGCAAACAAAGCGGTCTTTAACTGCGAATACAAAAAACCATTTGGCAAATGTCCACAAGCTATAGAATTTAAAATGAGTACAATTGAAGCATCTACATCACTCGACGGAAAGAATATGAAAATGTGTAATTTAAAAGGACAATTGGTACCATATTAAAACTTGTTGGCTGTTTTCTTTGATTGAATAAGGATAAATAGATAAACTTGTCCTGCAAAAGATAATCAATCGAAGGTGATGCACAAATTTTATCTTGAAGTCATATTTCTATTGATGATAAAATTTACTGTAAACAACGTACACTTATGTAGATAGAAAGAAAATGAAAGATAAACATTGCGTGGATACACAAGTAATCTACGAAAATGAATGGGAAAGCAGTTGAGGGTGTTGTCATATACCTTTGTAGAAACAAACTAGAGTAACAAACTCTCTGAGATTTTTATGCATATAATATAAACTTGGTCTGCAGGCAATTTCTGTTCGTTTCATTACTAACTGTTTTACTTTTTCGACGAAAAAGCAATAGTCGTGCAAGAAAGTATTGCCAATAACATATTTTCGGCGAATTTTGTTTGTTCTCACAAAACAGTAAGGATAAGGATTCATTTTGTTATTTTTCTCAGAATACAAAGAGAAAAAAAATTTTTCTTTGAAATACTGCTGTAGCTTTTGTTATAATAAGATGAACACATGTTTTTTTTTCTTTAGATACCGAAATAATTTCATCATAGTATGGCCAGATCTAGTGGATCCGTGTATGTTTGTCTTCACTATCAACATCGTCGTATAACGTCTTTAACTATTCTTTTTTTAAAATTAGGGTCGTCACGAAGAGTCAGACAATGACGAGCAGTTTTCTCATCGACGAGCGCTCGAGACTGTTCGTAATAATAACAGTCCATTCTCCGCAGAACTTGCAGCCGAATCCAAATACATGAAACCAATTGGTCATATTCCGCAATTTTCACGAATACACAGTGGCTATGATGTTTATCAACTCAAAGAAGTCGAATTATTATTAGACAAAGCCATTCTAGTAGCAGATCCAACGCAACTCCTCAAAGTTCGTGAAAAATTTATGATATATGAAGATAATTTCAAAAGTACTGTTGTACAATCCATTAAAAATAGACTTACATTTCGGGATTTATATCGTGTATGTTCGATATACGATAAAAAGGGTGTCGAGCAACATGATGAGAAAAGCGATGAGACACTGGAGTACTTTGTCAAAAAAGGTTTATCTGATGATACGGCTAAAGCATGTGCTTTTGCGATTTGTTTTTATACGGGCTCAAATTATGGAACGGTCAATCGTGGCGCATCAACATTAGCACGACGAGGCAATGGTGAAGTAACCAATATATTAGAGGATACCGAAGCGGACCATGCTAGTATCATCATGTATTACATGATCTTGGGTTTGTCACATATCAATTTCCAGTGGGGCACTGTTACACGCGCCGTTAATATGCATGCTCTTGAGTTAGCTCAATATTTTCCTGGTGCTCTCATTACATGGATTCAATTCAGTAGTTCGAAGAGGGGTGATGCGCCTGCAAAACATTTCGCGAAATGTAATGTTGTTTTTACTATATATTCGCTCACTGGACGTAGTATCCAAGATTTTTCCAACTTTCCTGAAGAAGAAGAAGTCCTTTTTATGCCTCATTCGTCGTTTTTGGTTACTCATGTCATCAAAGACTCGTATCAAAGTCGTGTGTTTATGCGTCAAGTTGAATTAGGATTATGTCAACATTCAATTTTATGGGTCGATGATAATATTTTTGATGAAGATTGGGGAAACAAAGGACATATGGAAAAGGCCAGTACACTTGGAGGTGACGTAAGCGTTCATTTTATTCCCAAAGTAGATGGTCAATCAGGTCTTAATTTTCTCAAATCTGCATTCGGACAACGATTAAAAGGTAAATCGAACTTCCGCATCGTCACGGATATGCATCGTGATAATGAAAGTCCTTCGAACAATGCTGGCGCACGGTTTCTTCTCGAAGTTCGTAAATTAGGTTTTGATTGCGAATGTCTTGTCTTTACCTACCGAGAGGCTGACTCTATGAAGCAAATTACAAATCTTTTGGATAGACGCCAACGCAACAATATCGAGGTTACTGCCTCTGCTGAAAAACTAGACTCTTTTGTTTGCTTTACTTGAGTGTTAACATTTTGAAAACGAATCATAATAAATTTATTCCCTCAAGAAGTTTACATAGGATGCACTCGATTATTTTTCGAAATTCGTATTTTTTGAAAAAATAGAAGCCGATTTAGAATAGAATCAGTCCATCGTTTTAGACGATTTTGAATCTGTCGAATGGCTTGTCGATATTCGTTCATGTAGAATTTCGAAGGTAAAATAAAAACAACGAATGTTAACATATAAGGACTTAAAGAAATCAAATAACCAAATAGATATAACCATGAATCACTCGTTGATTTCATACATTTGAAAATAAACGAAAGAAGAATTCGTGGTAGAGAAAGTGTTATAGAAACGATTGGACCAAGAACTAAATGTTTATGTTCCAATAGAATATCTCTGTACGAACGATTTCGACGAATATTCGATTGTTGATGAGTTTTTTTTGTAAAAAGAATAATAACCGAGAAGAAATTCAATAGAAATGGTGCAATAAAATGAAATGTATTTATTGTATAATTATAGATTTTTAACGACGATGAATACGAAGCAATACACCAAATGCGTTGTGCGAGTTCGTTTTTTTCATCGACTAATTGTCGAGATATTGGATCATGAATATTTGTACCAAAAATAAATAAAAATAAAATCAGAATAACAATTTTCGCCCATTGTTTACTTTTCGTTTTATTAAAATAAACATTTTTTATTGTTATAACAGCTCGTTCAACGGCAATACAAGCTGTTAACCATTGATCCATATGTAAACAACACGAAAAAAGAAAATCAATAAAATAACATTGAATTCTCAGAAATATTCGATCAGTAATAGCGCCTCGTTGTGCTTCGATAAGAATCCAAAATTTCATTCCAAAAATAATCGTTGTTAACAGTGTTGTTATCGATGCAGTCAAAAGATAAATCGCACTGCCAACTTCACATAATTTTCGTTCTTTAAAAGTAATCATGACACACAAACTATTCATTAGTCCAATGACAATTAAAATCATACTGAATAATATACTGATTTGAATAAGTGCTGGCTGTTGAGTTAATCGCAATGTTGGCTGAATGTGGTAACCGAGAATTGCATCAAGTGATAGACTAAATGCAGTCGTACTAAATTGACAATATGTTCCGTAGAAACAAGGTCGACAAACGCAGATCGATCGTCGAGGACATGCTGGAGAATCTTGAAAACAATATGCATCATTTTCGCATACACTTCGACCTTGACAATCAAATGTTTGACTATGGTTGAATTCGAAACAATTGGCTACACGTTTTTCACGATGAGTTTGACATAAACATAGATGAATTTCATCGTAAAAACATGATAGATTGTATGCAGACATACGACAAGGCAAATGATAATATTTGATACGACGAATTAAATGCATTTCAATAAATGTTTTATTAAATAATTCGTTTATATGTGGACATCGATCGAAATGATTGATTGTTGCTGTTGTTGATAGTTGACTTTCATTTCGAATCGAAGTTAAATAATAATTTTTATTTTGAAATTCAATAAAAAGAAGATGAAATGGTTGTGAATAGTAGATTGGTATGGATTTTTGTTTGTAGGGAATTGTTCGAAAAGTAGTCGTTCGTTGATAGGATTGAGATAGTGATGAACTTTCTAATAGAATAAAATGTAAAAATATCGATTGTGTTGAGACAAGATCTTTGCCAAACGAAAGAATTAATTTATTTTCACTAAATTCACATTGTTTGCCTTTATAACCTGTTGGACAAACGCATGTATATTTTTCATTCGATTGAATATCCACATCACGTGGAATACATTCACCACCATTGAAACATCGTGCAGTTTTATTGGTTAAACAGATTGAATTCGTTAGAAGACATCGAGGACCAAATTTATGTAGAGAACAAACGCATACCGATCGATTGTGATGCGTCATACCGAGATATAAACTATCTGAAGAACAAGTACAAGTATTTCGTATGGAACAATCACGACCAGACCAGCCTCGATCACATCGACAGAAAATAGGATTCTGTCGACCGTTGTAATATCGCAAACATTGTCCATGAAGACATGGATTATTAGTTATACAATTAGTTAGTGAATCATTCGTTGATGGTATATCGATAATAAAAGCTAAACGATGAACAGGAAGAAATGGAAATTCAATGGGATATAATAAACTTGTTCGATGATTTAACGATACTTTTTCATAGATATCTATATGAATGAAGTATTCTTTCGTCGAATCTTTTGGTTTCGTTGAATAGAGTAGATAAAAATGAAATTTTGTATGACATTCTCGAATTGGTAAATAAGTCAATTGTTCATGGGAATGAATCAATCGTTGATGAGAATTATCAATCAATGAAATACTAATCGCAAATGATATTTCCCAAGAATTCGATGATGTTCGAAATTGTAGAGTGAGACTAACACGTTGATTTTGATATTGACATCGATCACCGTAAAAACTCGGTGGACAAAAACAGATCGATTTTGTTGAATCGATTTGTACGGCAAATCCACGATGACAATATGCTGTTTGTGATAAAGATGATGTCATAGATTTTCGTTTGATGTTATCTAATCGATTCAACAATAAATCTACCGATGGATATTTGATTCTATGTGAAAATATTTCGTAAAGATAATTTTTTGATAAATTTTTTCCACAAAAATATTCATCGATTTCATCATCGCAATGTTTGATTCCATCGCATAGTACATGTCTTGGTATACATCTTGTTAAATTATTCATTTGACAATAAAAATTACTAAAACGATTATCGACATTATCTCTATAGCAAACAAATGGTTCATCATTAGCACCGACACAATCGATGAATCCATCATTGATTTTTGATGATGATAAACAGATGAATTCTTTTGTATGAATTGATATGCATAGATATTGATTCAACGAACAATTCATTGGTGATAATACTGAATGAGAGTGACAATTTATTTCATCTTCTCCATGTAAACAATTGAAATAGCCATTGCAAGATGTGTAAATATTACTACATGACCATTGTTCACATTCGGTTTCATCCGTTTCATTTCGTCCATCGAGAAGAATCGGTATTAATTCATTGTATCCATCACAAATTGTTTGAAAT
>ERZ778029.3074-NODE-3074-length-10716-cov-3.485508_pt1 | contig 10716 bp, 11 predicted proteins | sample MGYA00375759_ERZ778029 | MGnify/ENA primary metagenome ERZ778029 (study PRJEB29350, sample SAMN05389819) | bioreactor metagenome | isolation source: Ammonium sulfate bioreactor | place: South Africa: University of Cape Town | collected 2014-04-04 ...
CGCTCGTACGAGTCATACTCGGAGCCGAGGTCCTGCGACAGGAATTCGCCTTCGCTGGTGGAGCGCAGCTGCGACGTTTGCGACGAGCCATGTTGCGTCATGCCGTACGCGACGCCCTGAGCGCCGCCGGACACGGGACCGTAGCCGCTGCCGCTGCTGAACTGCGACGAGCCTCCACCTTGCGAGAACGGCTGCGACGATTGTGAGGAGCCGAACATCGATGGGCTGCTGAAGCGCCGATCGTCAGCCACACCGCCCGGCACGCCAGCGCCAGCTGCATAGAGATTGCTGCGGCCCGGCGCCAGCATGTCGGTGGCGAAGCCTCCTGGTCCGACAGTCGGCGGTGCCGCAGTGCGGTGGCGCTCATAGTAGTCGTAGGTGCTGGCTTCCTCCTCGGTCGGCACGCGATTGTCGAACGACGACGATGAGCCGCCGCCACCTCCGCCGGCCGAGAGCGCTGGAGCACTGGCGGCGTAGCCCAACACGTCTCGCGCATCGTAGCGCGCTCCGACCATGTAGCGCTTGTCGCCGTAGAACTTGCGCGACTTTTGGAACTGCACCATGCTGGGCTTGAGGTTGTTGAGTGGGCCTTCGACCAGCACGTCGTTGGTCTTGTAGTGCACCAGCAGCGCGTTCCAGAGCGGCTGCTTCGAGAGCACGCGTGGGTTGCCGAGCAGGATGATGCCGTAGCGCGCACGCGTCAAGGCGACGTTCAGACGACGCGGGTCGCTGAGGAAGCCGATGCCCTGGTGTTCGTTGCTGCGCACGCACGAGAGAATGATAAAGTCCTTCTCGCGTCCTTGGAAGCTGTCGACGCTCGCGACCTCGATCTCCTTGTACAGCTGCGAGCGCAGGCTGCCGTTGCGCAGCAGGTACGCCGTAATGTACGAGCGCTGGCCCTCGTATGGCGTAATGATGCCGATCTGCTGCGGAGTGACGCTGACCTTGAGCAGATGCGTGACGATCTTTTCGCAAATGGCTGCTTCGGCACTGCGACAGCGACACGAAATCGTGGGTTAGTTCACCAATAGCTCGCGCACGCGTGAGGATGGCGGCGGCGGCGATATGAGCAGCGTACCGATTCAAGTACGAGGTACCGGACGATGAGATCTCCTCCTGGCCGATGCAGTTGTAGAAGAACATGGGCTTGTTCGGCACGGGCCATGGAAAGTCGAGCGACGACAGTGTACGCTCGACGACCGTCACTCCGTTCTGCAGCGTGCCCTCGTAGAAGGTGTTGCTCGGAAACTCGGACAGCGCCGGGTGCATGCGGTACTGCACCTGCAGTCGAATGGGTCGAATGCCGAGGCTCACGAGGCGCTCAAAGAGCGACTGCGACAGGCCTGCCTTGGCGGCCTTCTTGCACATGACCACCGGGCCCAACTGGCAGTGATCGCCGACGAGCACGAGCTGCCGTGCGCCGCGCACCACCGGAATCAAGCACTCGGGCTCGGTGGCTTGCGTCGACTCGTCGATCAGCACGTGGCGGAACGTGAAGCTCGACAGCCGTGGGTCGCCGGCACCGACGCACGTCGTGCAGATCACCTGCGCGTTGCCGAGAATCTCGCGCTCGATCGTACGCTTCAGCGCCTTGAACTTCTTCTCGTCGCTCGACGACAGCTCGCCCTGTTCGTCCTTGAGTTGCTGCAGCTTCTGCAGCTCGCGCTTGTGACGCGACTCCATGTGCGAGACGCAGTAGTGCAGAGTCAAGAACTCCACCGGCGAGCTGACTGCTTCGCGACTCTTGGCACACACGCGCACAACGCGCAAACCGCTCTGGTGTATCTTCTCGGTCAGCTGATCGACGGCAACGTTACTCGGCGCACACACGAGCACAGGCGATGAGCCGCCCGAGAGCTTGACCATGTGGTACACGATCGATGCCGAAGTGACGGTCTTTCCCGTGCCGGGCGGGCCCTGCAGATCGGCAATGCCACTTGGCACCAGTGAGACGAACCGTCATTCAAGAGCGAGTGTTGGCTCGCGCGAGCGAGCGTACCTGGATGAGCGACAGGCTTCGTTGGAGAACTTGCTTGACGGCATTGACTTGCGAGTGATTGAGCTCGGGCAGATCGGCGACCGAGAAGCGCTTCGGAAGAGCTGTACGAATCGGTTGCATCTCGATCTCATGACCCAGCAGGCGGTGGTAGAGGTAACCGGAGAGCGACGTGTCGTCGACAGCAAATGCCTTCATGGCCGCTTGCATGCGGTCGAACGACGTCGACTTCCACACAAAGTCCACAATGAAGTGGTGCACCAGATCGATCGGCGCTTGGTGGTTGCGCAGCTCGAGAGCTACCTCCTCGTTCACCAAGCGCACTACGTGACCGGCGCTCTCCCAAGGTGCGTGCGTCGCGTCGCCGTTGTGGCGGAGTCGCAGCTCGTCTCCCGGCACCAGACGCAGTTCGTTGTCGGCCTTGGGGAACGAAAAGTACGCGACGCGCTTCTTGTTGAGGCCAATGTCCCATCGAACCGTGACTCCGGTCTGCGTCAGCATCTCCTTGACCTGCTTGTCGTTATCGGCTTCGAGCTTCACCAACGGGCCGAAGATGTTCTGGTATTGGTAAGCATCTTCATATCTGTGTATCACGGTCCTCGCACGAATCAGTATGTAACTTGCACCAAGGCGACGCGTACGACGAGCTCGCGTACCTGAGCAACACTGGATTGGGCTCATCGTCGACGCCTGGCTTCTCGAGGTCCTCCAACGTGGACTCGGGATTGCCCTTCCACAATTCTTCGAGCTTGTTGATCTGCTGCGCCGAGATCTGTCGTGCACGGAGCTGCTCTTGTTCCGAAGGCACCTTGACGAGCCATGACAGGAAGCTGCGATCTTCGATCAGGGGAAGCCATTGCGCCGGATCCCAGTTCATGTCCTTGAGGCTATTCGAGCTTGCGCACGGCTCACTGCATCACCAGCGTGAGATCCCCCAGTGCATCGAATGATGATAGCTCTGCGCTGCGCTGCGCGACTGCGACAACGCACCGACACAACAAGACGACGACCGACTCGGTCTTGGCAGGAATGAATCCGAGCAGGAACACGTTGCGGCAGCCGCAGTAGTAGCACTCGAGTATCGTCTCGCCCAGCGGGCTGTCGGCATGCAGGCTGACCTCCTTGTGCTTGGCCCGCACGAGATGGTTGATAATGTGCGAGCCTGACGTGTTGCCACGGCCATTACAGAACCACTTGCGACACGAAGGGAAGTTGCATCGAACCACGGATGCCGGACTGTGGATGCCGCAGTACCTTGATGATGATGGTGATGATGATGATGGACGACGACCAACAATCAGTATCCTCCTACGCTCGCTCTCGCTCTCTCTCGAGCAGGCTCGTGATACATACTTGCACGCATGGTCGGGCAGAACACGATTACCACTCTCGTCGAGGAAGCCTTCGTCAAAGTTGAGCGACCCTGACACGGACGATGCATCGTCGAGATCGTCCGTGTCGTCGAGGTCGTCGTCGTCGAGATCATCATCCGGCTCGTCGATGAACTGGTTGCTGCGACGTCGCGACGACATGGTGGCGGCGGTGCTCGAGCCACCGAGTTGGAGATCTCCAGGTTGAGAGAGTGGTTGCGACAACGGCTGCGACAGCGGCTGCGACGAGTCGGTGTAGTCGCTGTACTCGCTGCCCTGCGTGTGGTACTCGTCCGACTGGCTGGCGCCATCCTGCGACGCAAAGTCGAAGGCCGACGAGCTACGTCCGCTACCGACCACCTCTTGCGAGATGGGTTGTGAATCCATGTAGATGACTCGGGTACGTGCGTGCGGCAGCGGGCAACGAGGCAACGAGACGCGACGCGGCCCTCTCGCTCTCGCTGTCTTTCTCCTCCTGCCACGTCCGCATCACCACCCCATCACCACCATCATCGATATCCAAGCCTGCATCACCATCCTATCACCATCATCGATATCCAAGCCTGCATCACCACCATCACCATCATCGATATCCAAGCCTGCATCACCACCATCATCGATATCCAAGCCTGAGTCACCATGCCCAAACAGCGTGGCTTCCAACCCAAGGTATGTGCCGCCGCCTCGTCCCGCCTCTCATCATCAGCACCTAACCTCTCGAAGGGCTACATCAATCCGATCGCTCTCTCGCGTTCGACCCACGCTGTTCACTCGGGGCCCACCATTCGTGATTATCTCAATCGCCCACGGCCTACCATGGAAGATGTCAAGGCCTTAATGGCCGAGCGCGAAGGCGGCTCCCTCGCGCTGCAGCGATGGGAGGAGCAGCAAGAGGCGCAACACAAGGAACTCTTGCGACAGGACCGCGAGGCTCGCGCTCAGGCTGCTAGCAAGAGCAGCAAGTCCAAGAGCAGCAAGTCCAAGCGCAAGCACTCCTCGAGGCGTCGTCACTCTGATGACTCCTCCGACTCATCTGACTCGGGCTCGTCTGATTCAGAAAGCAGTCGAAGCCGCAGCCGAAGCCGAAGCCGAAGCCGAAGTCGCAGCCGAGGTCGTACACGCAACCGGACTCGATCGTCGTCATCGGAGGACCGCTCGTCGTCGTCATCCTCATCATCGTCATCATCTCGCAGTCGACATCGCCGCAAGCACAAGCATAAACACAAGCACAAGCACAGCAAGCATCGTCGAAGCAGCAAGCACTCGCGTCGTTCCTCCTCCTCATCGTCGTCTCGCAAGCGCAGGCGCGACCACGATTCGTCTTCTTCATCGGATTCCGAACGTTCGAAGCGACGACGTCGAGAAGGCAACGGTGACGGCAGCCGACCGGTGAAGCTGTCTGAGTTCTTTGCAAAGGCAGCTAGCGACGACGACGATGACGTGGCGACACGTGACAGCAGCTCACGAGCGCCTGTCACTGAGGCTCAACCGTCACCCAATCGAAACGACGCCACTACCGAGTCGACAGCGGGCAATGGTGCTGGTGCATCATCGACAACGACAGCATGATTCGTGTCCATGCATTCGCATTGTTGAGTTGATTGTAAATGAACCACATCGACTCGTTCATCATGTGGCATTCGAACAACCGCGAGCGAGCGCGCTTGGCCCAGGCGATGCACTAACGCCAGCCCCAGCGCTCCTTCCATTCGGGATACCAGCCGTTGGCACACACATTCTCGTGGAAGTTCTCCGGCATCTGTGTGATCGTCGTGTCGAGCACCAAAGTCCACGGAATGGCCGGCGTTTGTTGTGGCCAGAACGGCGTGCTGATGTTGCGCGGCGCCGGGTTTGACGTGCATCCATTCGGATCACCGCAGCGAGCAAACTGTACCACAGCGTCGCTCCCAGGTCAAAGAGAGAGCCGTCCGTGATAATGGCGCGATACACAAACGAACGAACGAACCTGTGCCCAGTAATGTCCAATCTGGAGTGAGAGGCTCCGTTCGTCAGGTTCCAATCCGAGAAGGTTCTCCATGACATACGGCAGCTCGGAGCCATGCGTCGCGTTCAACGCCTTGGCAACTCTACGCGAAAGACAGTGAGTGAGTGAGTGAGTGAGCACCTGATGAGTGCAGCTGCACGTACTTTCGCTGCGGATGGTGCGCGAACAGATACTTCCAGAGAGGCGTGCCGTTGTTGACGGTCTCGTTGGCCTGCACCCACGCAGGGCACGTAATAAGAAAGTGTGGATGGATGGATGGATGGGTTGATGGATCGACGAGGATCTTAGTAAGCCCGACCAATGTTGCCACATATGCAGCGTTATCGAGAGCGAGAGAGCGTACCGCCTTGGGCTTGCGCAATAGCATCCCAGAGACCGTGCTGCTTCGCGTACGGATAGTACAGCTGCTGTCCGTAGGTCATGAGCTTCCAGTGCGACAACACGCCGAATGAAGACAGGTACTGCGCCGCGGTGGCTTCGGTGGTCGAGCCCGTGATCAGAAATGCCCACACAGTTCCTTCGTCGGCGTTGGAACCGAGTAGCTGCGGCACCTGTCGTTCGTTGGTTGCATGGATCGATGTGAGCATACTACCATCCATCACTCGCGTTACGTGGCAGTAACGCGACGCACGCACCTTGTGGTACTGGCCCTCGGCAAACATCTGCATCGCCTGTGCCGGGAACATCTTGCCCTTCACACATGGATAAGAGCGCTTGGCGACCGCAAGAATCTCGTCGGGCGATGCTGCTCGCAGACAATCCAGCTGCGTCTCTCCGAAGCATCCGAGACTGCACTCATATGGGTTGGTATACTTGATGGACGACGAGTGAGGCTCATGCATCTCAGCAGCGAGACTCGTACCCGGTGGCAACCCATTCGCCATACGTCAGACATTGATCCATCGTCGATGTGAGCGGCACGCCACCCGATTCCGAGATGGCTCGTTGAAACAGCGGCCAGCTGTCGGGCAACAGCAACTGGTACGCGACCGAGAATGCACCAGCGCTCTGGCCGGCAATCGTGACCAAGTTCGGGTCGCCTGATCGATGGCAGGCAATGCACGGTCATTCCCACGGATAGTGAGCGAATGGCGGAGTGTCAGTCGCTTGGTACCTACCATTGAACGAGCGTATGTTGTCGTGCACCCATTGCAGTGCCAGCTGCTGGTCCTGCAAGCCAAAGTTCACGCGTGGGTCCTCCTCGAGCATCTGCTCGACGGCGAGAAAACCTGAGTCGTAAAGTATGGGTCAAGAACGGCAACGTGAGATGATCTGTCGTTCTCCCAACGCCTGAAGAGACTCGATATCATCACACGAACCAAGAGCTCCGACGCGGTATTGGATCGCGACCATGATGACCTGCTCGTTGCGTACGAGATTGACAGGGTGTGTCGATGGAAGGCCTCCGCCTTGGAAGCCTCCGCCCTGATGATGGAATGAGGGCACAATCAACCACATGCCACCCCTCGGATGGCTGATGTGTCGGTGCACGGCGTACATGGATCCACACGATAACGGGGAACAACTCGTTGGGCTGTGTGGGCTTGACGATCGGAGCAAAGACGTTGAGATACAGGCAATCCTCGGATGTCGGCAGCCTGCACGTTTGCGTGCGCAATCGCTGAGTATCCGCTCGCTACAAACAAGATACAACTTCGAAAAGTGTCAAGTACCTAGTGGTGTTGCTTGGCTGCGGACAGCGCGGTGGCGCGTGCGTGGCATTGAGAACCGTGGGCCCCCAAGTAGAAGGTTTCGGAGGCTAGCCGACACACGACGAGCGATGCATTAGTTGCACGCTCACAAGCTCGCGCCACCGCGTAAGGTATGATCGTACACGCCATCGGAGAGAGCCAACAGGAGGCGTGGCATATGGCACGCCCAGAAACGCACGGATGCCACCTCGAACGAGCCCGACAATCGGACCTGAGGGCGTCGAGATCTGCGTGGTCAAGTGCGACAGCCGATCTGCCACATCCTCATCGCCGTCGACGGCCTCATCCTCCTGAAAGGGCAACAACGCATAACTAAGCCGCTCTTCTTGTTCTTCTTCTAACTCTCCTCGTGGACCACTTCCTTGTAGAGTCAGTGTGGCCCCGGTGAGAAGCACGACGAGAGCCACGAGGACCACGGCGACTGGGAGGAGCTTCATCGGACAGGCGGCAGCGGAACGAATGAGCGAAAGACTGAACGAAAGATCGAGCGAAAGATCGAGCGAAGGATTCCCGCCAAAACGAGAGCGCGGGTATTGGTGGGTCATGCTTCCTTCCTTTCTTTGCTGTCGCGCGAGTGTTGTTGTTGAATATGCGCTCGTTGCTTCATGATATCGTGACTACAAGGCGTTAAACGAGAGAGAGCGAGCGAGGCTGATAATGGCACCAACTTCGTCATGGCGTAATACGTTGGAGTTGGTGGCGATGATGGTGGTGTGGAACGTGTTCAGCGTGCTCGCCAACATCTACATCAAGATCTATCTGCAGCTGGCGCCGTTCCCTGGCGTGATGACGCTCGCACAATACCTCATCGGCATCGCAATGACTCTCGTATGGCAACTCATGTGCTATCTGATATTTGGCAGCCGCTCGAGCGGCTCCCATCGATCGGCGGCCTCGAGCGGCGCCAGTTCGATTCGCTCCAGCGACCCGTCGATGGAGCTGTCGAGCGGCACAGCGCGGCGGCTCATGCTGTGGTTGTGCGCGGTCAATGGCGTCGGGCACCTGCTCACCAACATGTCGATGGGCGCCGTATCGGTATCGTTCGCGCACACGATCAAGGCCGCCGAGCCATTGTTCTCGGTGTTGCTGGCGGCCGTGTTCCTCCGGCAGCCGATGACGCCGCTGATAGTGTGCTCGTTGCTGCCGATCGTGGTCGGCATCGTGCTCGCGACCGCGACCGAGCTCACGTACGACCACTTTGGCTTCGTGACCGCCATGCTGAGCAACGTGGTGTTCAGTGCACGCAACATCATCTCCAAGAAGCTGCAAAATGCCTCGCCGTCGCTCGACAACGTGGCGCTCTTCCTGCAGCTATCGCAGGCCGGCGCCCTCATGCTGCTGCCGTACGTGCTGCTGTTCGAGGATCTGTGGGCCGCCGTCGTGCTGGTACACGAGAGCTCGAGCAGCCTCTCGCCCAATGTTCTGGTGATTCTATTGCTGCAAGCCGGCGTGTGCCACTGTATCTATAACCTCGTATCGTTCGTGCTGCTCGCTCGCGTCAGCGCCGTCACGCACGCGGTAGGCAACTCGATGAAACGCGTCGTGCTGGTCGTCGGCGGCTGGCTGTACTTTGGCGTCGAGCACGTCACGGGCCTCAACGTCTTTGGCAGCTCGCTCGCGAGCTTCGGCGTGCTGTTGTACATATTTGCTTCTCGGCCTGCTGCGTCGACGCGGAGCCTACCATCGCTGCCAGTCACCGTCAAGCACACGTGAGCGTACTGGAATGAAAATGATAATGTGTACAATTTACCGATGATCATCGCGTGCATACGATCGTGAATGCGAGTCGATCTAACAACAAGAGGAGGTGCAAAGTACTACTGTACTGATGATGATCATGCGACGCGAAATGAAAAAAGGGCCATTCAATAGATATAGGAGCGAGTGGGAGGGAGAGTGTGTGGGAGAGTGAGAGAAGGTTGCACGCCGCCGCGTTGTCGTTGGCAGAGTTGGCTACGCCTTGATGACCGAGGCGAGTGGCTGGTACGGCCCGTGCTTCTCCTGCACCACCCAAATGCTGTCGAGAATCTCGCCCGTGGTGTCGAGAATCTCGTCCCAGTAGAGATGGGTCGAGTTGAAGACTTGCAAGTGGCCATAACCATAGGCCATGAACCATGCACGGTAAGCAGACCAAGGACCTGGAGCGAGAGCGAGACACGAGTGTGAATGAGGTCATTGGCCTGTATGGCGCTCACTAGTTCAGACGGCTGGGCAACGAACCTCGGGCACGAAGAATGGGATTGACGCAAACACCAAGTTGCTCATTGCAACCGGCAGCACCCGAGATGAGATGCACCGGAGCCAAGGGATTGGTGTAGTTGTGCTGCGTGACGGTCTCGTTGTAGACCGGCCACAGTCGCTCGTACGAGTGTTCGTGCGCCTCGAGAATCACGTCGACGCCGTACTTGAAGAAGAGCTCCTCGAGTCCGGCGCGCACCTTGGAGCGCACGCGCGTGCAGTCGTCTTGGTCGATGTTCGAGCAGTACATGGGGCGGTGGCCGTAGGCGATGATCCACGGCACGTTGGCACGGTTCTTGTTGGCCTGGATGAGGTCAGCCTCGAGCCAGTCGAACTGCTCCTGGATCGGGCCGTTCGAGATGAAGAACACCTCGGTGTCGTACGAGACAAAGTGGATGTTGTTGATGTCCCACGAGTACCACATGGCGTTTGGATTGGGGCTGTTGGTCGGCATGTTGAACGTATTCAAGTAGTTGCTAAAGTTGTACGCGATCTCTGTTTGCAGATGGATGCGCGAGTGCATGAGCCAGGAGGTCAACGGGTGTGGTGGCAACAGCAAGCAGCAGCAGCAGTAATGACAGCGACGTCGCTGTACCGTGATTGCCGGGGCAGGTCATGTACGGAAAGTAAGCGCTCATGGGCTCGATCATGCGCATAAAGTCGGCTCCTCGCTGCAGGTGATGGCAGGAACTACATGAGTGCCATGGTGCCATCGCGCCGAGCAAGAGAACAAGCCCTGCAGCAGCCGACATACCTTGCCTCCAAGCGAGCTCAGATCATATGCAAAGTCTCCTGCGTGAATCACGGCCGTGATCTCACCAGTCATGACCTCGGCGATCATTCGGTCGAGGCTCGGACCTCCTCCTGTCGATCGAACGAAACGAAACGAAACGAATCAAATCCATCAGTCCATATGCGGTCGACGTGGACTGGAGGCGCACACGTGCACACGCACCATCCTTGCCCATGTCTCCAAAGAACAAGAACCGAGGCGCCCAGTCAGGCGACGGCTTGCGCATGGCTTGGAAGGCGAAGATAGGGCTAAGAGCCTTGTCGGTCTGCACGCGGTAGTAGTACACCTCGCCCGCCGAGAGACCCTACACCACACCGTGGCATTGGAGATACGGCACGACACGCATCGACACCGACACCACCGACGTCAGCCACGGTGCGTGTTCGCTCGGCTGTGGCACACGCGGGCGCACCGTCATCTTGGCTCGATGCACCCATTGCGTGCCATTGGCATTGCCGTACTCCCATCGATAGGATTCCGCACGGGCAGACGATGTCATCGCTCCGGGCTTCAAGCCAAACATGACGAGCGAGTGGCCATTGTCTCCCGAGGCCCAAGTGACTCGCATCTCGCTCGGTGTCGAACCATACGACAGGCGAATC
>ERZ778029.3076-NODE-3076-length-10715-cov-3.597842_pt1 | contig 10715 bp, 7 predicted proteins | sample MGYA00375759_ERZ778029 | MGnify/ENA primary metagenome ERZ778029 (study PRJEB29350, sample SAMN05389819) | bioreactor metagenome | isolation source: Ammonium sulfate bioreactor | place: South Africa: University of Cape Town | collected 2014-04-04 ...
CGGTGCCGCCGATCCCAGCCATCCGCGCAGGACGTCCACCGAGTGCTGGTCGCGGCAGGTCACGACCTGCGCCGCGCGCAGCCCGCTGCGCAGCAGCCGGCGCGACATCCCCTCGCGCACGTCGCTCGCGCCGACTCCCAGCACCAGCAGAGGGCGGCGGTGGAGACGGCACGACATCGCGGTGCGCCAGAAGGCGAGCGGCCACCCCACGAAGCTCGTGCCGTGATCGCCCTCGAACAGCCCCGTCCCGGGGATCACCACGATGCGCGAGCGCCGCACGTGTCCCGCCGTCCGCGGGAAGTCGCGCAGCCGGGCGGTCACCTTCGCGACGGCGCCGAGGATGCCGCCGGTGCGCGACCGGGCGGCGTTCATGGTCGTCTCCTCGACCCCCAGGGCGTCGGCGAGGCGATGGGTGCCGTAGCCGAAGACGCGCACCGTGGTGGCGGGGGCCTCGCGGCGCAGCTCGTCGAGGAACACGCGGAACGTGCCGTCGTTCCCGAGGTTGCCGCCGTCGAGCTCGCCCAGTGCCAGCACGTCCACGGGAGCGGACGGACGCTGGCTCATGTTCTCCCCCGGACGTCGACGGCGCCGACCGCTCCATGCTAGCGTGCGGCGTCATCCCGCCCGGTAGAGTCGGCCGGGGCGGGGATGCCGATGGGGGGCGACTGCGGTGAAGGTCTTGCGGGTGGCGCACCACGCCGTCGTGTCCGCCTGGCGGGAGCGCGAGCGGCGGCTGCGGGCGTTGGGCTGGAACGTCGAGCTGTTCTCGGCGCGACGCTGGAACGAGGGCGGGCGGACGCTGGATCTCCGCCCGGAGCAGGATGCCTTCGTGCACGGGGTCGGGACGCTCGGCCGGCATCCCATCGCCTTCCTGTACGACCCGCGTCCGCTCTGGCGCGCGCTGCGCGCGGGCCCGGACCTGATCGACCTCCACGAGGAGCCGTACGCGCTCGCGACGGCCGAGGTGCTGCTGCTGCGCGCTCTGCAGCGCTCCGAGGTCCCGTACGTGCTCTACTCCGCGCAGAACATCGAGAAGCGGTATCCGCCGCCGTTCCGCTGGTTCGAGGCGTATGCGCTGCGCCACGCCGCGGCCGCCTACGTGGTCAACACGGAGGCGGGGGAGATCCTGCGGCGCAAGGGGCTGGCCGGCCCGGCCGCGCTCATCCCGCTCGGCGTCGACCTCGACGACTTCCGGCCCGCCGGGCGATCCGCGCCCAGGACGCCGCCCGTCGTCGGGTACGTCGGCCGGCTGGAGGCGCACAAGGGCGTGGACACGCTCCTGCGCGCCGCGGCCGAGCGGCCGGGATGGCGGCTGCGCGTCAGCGGGGACGGCGTCGAGCGCTCCGCCCTCGAGGCCCTCGCCCGCGAACTGGGCCTGGGCGAGCGGGTGGAGTTCCAGGGGTTCGCGAGCGGATCCGAGCTGTCCGCGCGGTACCGGGACCTCGACGTCCTGGTCGTCCCGTCGCTGCCGACGCCGAGCTGGCTGGAGCAGTTCGGCCGCGTCGCGGTCGAAGCGATGGCGTCGGGTGTTCCCGTCGTCGCGAGCCGTACCGGCGCGCTTCCCGACGTCGTCGCGGATGCCGGCGTGCTCGTCGAGCCCGGTGACGCCGGCGAGCTGGCCCGCGCGGTCGACCGGGTGCTCGAGCCCGCGGAGTGGTCGCGACTGCGGGATGCCGGGCTCGCGCGCGCGCAGGAGTACACGTGGGAGCGCGTCGCCCGGAGCCACGGCGCCCTGTACGAGCGGGTGCTGGAGGCGACCGGCTCGGGCGCCGCCCGCCCGCCGCAGGTCGTGGTCGTGGCGTACGGCTCGCCGGCGCTGCTGCGCGGGGCGCTGGACGCGCTCGGCGAGGGGGTCGGGGTGACGATCGTCGACAACTCGTCGTCGCCCGAGACGCGCGCGCTCGCCGAGGAGCGCGGCGCCCGGTACATCGATCCGGGGTCGAACCTCGGGTTCGGCGCGGGCGTGAACGAGGCGCTCCGTTCGCTGCGCGCCCGGGGCCTGGCGGAGGACGACGTCCTGCTGCTGAACCCGGACGCGCGCATCGCCGGGCGGGAGGTCGCGAGGATGCAGCGGCTCCTGCACTCCGATCGCCGGCTCGGGGTGGTCGGCGCGACCCAGGTCGAGCCGGACACGGGCGCCGAGGTGCGGGTGTGGTGGCCGGCCCCGACGCCACTGCGCGCGTGGGTGGAGGCCGCGGGGCTCGGCGGCCTCAATCGGGCGCACGACTTCGCGATCGGCTCGATCCTGCTGCTGCGCGCGGAGACGGTCGCCGACGTCGGCGGGTTCGACGAGCGGTTCTTCCTCTATGCCGAGGAGACCGACTGGCAGAAGCGGGCGAAGGATGCCGGCTGGCGCATCGCCGTCGCGGAGGTGGACGCCTCTCACATCGGCGGCGCCACGAGCAGCGACAGCACGCGACGGGACCTGCTGTTCTACGTCAGCCTGGAGCGCTATCAGCGCAAGCACTTCGGAGCCCTCGGCTGGCAGATCTTCCGTGCCGCCATGGTCGCGGGCGCAGCGATGCGGTCCGTCGTGCTCACGGGCGCGCCGCGGACGGCAGCCGTGGCCCGGATGCGGATGTTCCTGCAGGGGCCGGTCGCCCGCCTGCGCGCCGCAGAGGCGCGAGAGCGACGCGACGCGGAGGCGACCGGGTAGCCCGGCGGCTATCCGCGCTCGGCGACGATCTCCTCGTAGACGGCCTGCGTGCGTCGGGCCATCTCCGGCCAGGTGTAGGTGCCGACCGCCCGCCGGGCCGCCTCGCCCATGCGGCGCCTGGTGTCGTCGTCGGACACCAGCGGAGCGACGACGCGGGCGATCGAGGCGGCGTCGCGCTCGATGAAGAACCCGTTCTCGCCCTCCACGACGAAGTCCTCGGTGCCGTTCACCTTCGTCGTCACGAGCGGGAGCCCGGCGGCCGCCGCCTCGAGGGTGACGAGCGCGAACGCCTCGTACAGCGTGGGGAATACGAAGACGTCCCCGGCCGCGAAGTAGTCCTCGACGTGCGCGGAATGCCCCGCGAACACGACACGGTCGGCGACGCCGAGCCGAGCCGCCTGCTCGCGGTACGGGGCCTGGTCGTCCCCGCCGACCACGAGCGCCTTCGCCCGTGCCGGAAGGGCGGGCAGGGCCGCGATGAGCGGTTCCAGACCCTTGCGCCGGAACTCCTTGCCGACCCACAGGAGCACGACGTCGTCACGGTCGATGCGATGCGCGGCACGGACGCGCTCGCGCCGCTCGTCGGCATCCTCCGGCTGGAACCGGCGGATGTCGACGGCGTTCGGGATGACGCGGATGAGCTCCTCCGGAACGCCGTAGTGCTGGGCGACCTCCCGCCCGACGCCCGCGGAGACCGCGATGACCCGGCGGTAGGCGCCGGGGCGGTAGTTCGCCTTCTCGACGTGCAGCACGCTGTGGTGGTGCGGGTTCAGCAGCGCCCGCGCGGCTTCGCCGTTGCGGAACTTCATCTCCCACCATGCGCGGTGACAGCTGTGCGCGGTGATCACGTCCTGACGTCTCAGCGCGCAGCCCCCCTGGTTGTGCAGGATGTCGAACCGCTCGCCGGCGAGGCTGCGCGTCGCGCGGGCGGGATAGACGGCGGGCACGAGGAAGCCGGGCGTGCGCGGCATGGACACCCGGTGCCATTCCAGCGGCGGCGCGGGCGCCGGATCGACGCCGTTCGCGACGAGCGTCACCTGCTCGCCGAGCGCCGCCAGCTCGCCGGCGATCTCGTACGAGGCTCGTTCGATGCCGCCCTGCTGATTGAACCGGTAGGAGGACATCGCGACGCGCACGCTGCCATGCTATGGGCTGGTCGCGCTGTGGGGCCCGTCCGGCGGGCGGGACGCTCGTAGACTGGCAGGGTGCATGGGACGGCCGTGTGGGGCGGGCGGGCGAGGCTGGTCGCCCTCGTCGTCGGCGTGCTCCTGGTCGCGATCGCGATGGGGGTCGTCAGCGTCACGTCCCAGGACTACGCCGTCCTGGTCGCGTGCGTCGTCCTCGCCGCCGGGCTGATCTTCGTGGATCCCGTCCTCATCGTCGTGCTCGCGCCTGTGGCCACGCTGCTCATGAGCCGTGTCGGCGGCGCGCTGAGCGTCTCGGACGTCGTGCTCGCCGCCGGCATGCTCGTCGCGCTGGTCATGTTCCGGGCGCGCGGCCTTCGCGACATGGCGCCGCTGCTGTGGGCGGGGACGTTCTATCTCGCGACCGCGGTGCCGACCCTCATCCTCAACCGCTACTCCGCGAACGTCGTCGAGTGGCTCCACGAGGTGGTGCTCGTGCTCGGGTCGATGGTCGTGGGATACACGATCGGCCAGCGCGGCAGAGCCAGGCAGGCCGTGGGCATCTATGTGGTGGCGTGCGTCGGGATCGCCATCGCGGCCGCCATCGTGGGCCTGTACATGCTCGCGACGGGTCAGGGGTTCGGGCCGGTGTACCTGCCCATGCTCGACAAGAACCTCATCGGCGGCGTGCTCGCCGCGACGATCGTGATCGTGTACGGGCGCCCGGCCTGGTTCCCGATCTCCCGGCGGCTGGGCTGGTTCGTGATCGCGGTGTCCGCCCTGGGGCTGATGGCCTCCGGCGCACGGCAGGCGATCATCGGCGCCGTCGCGGGTCTCGTCGTCCTCTCGCTGCGTCCGCGCCCGGACACCGGCCGGAGGCCGAAGCTGGTGTGGATCGTCGGCATCCCCGCCGTCATCTTCGTCCTCACGCTCGTCAACGACCAGCTCACGAGCGACAACGCCTTCAACTCCGCCAACCAGCGGCTGAACTGGTACGCCGACACGATCGGCGTGTGGCTGACCTCCCCGGTGTTCGGCGTCGGGCTGAGGTGGTGGTACACGTCTCGCTTCAACGTCGCCTTCCAGCCGCCCAACGCGGAGTTCGAGGTCATCTCGTCCGTCGGCGTCGTCGGGCTCATCGGCTTCCTCGTCATGTTCATCGTGGGCATGGTCGCGCTGTGGCGGATCAACCCGGCATACGGGATGGTCGGCGTCGCCATCATCGGGACCCGGTTCGCCGCCGGGCAGTTCGACCTCTACTGGGTCGCCGGGCAGTCCTCGTTCCTGTGGATCATCGCGGGCATCTGCTACGGTGCCTTGGCATACGACCGTGCGCAGGGCCGGGAGCAGTTCGCGACGAGACCGGCGGCGCGCAGAGGCGCCGTCCGGGCGGCCGCCTTCCACAGTCGGACGGTGGGCTACGGGGGGTCGGCGTCATCCGCATCGCACATCTGATCTGCTCCGACGGCTTCGGCGGCGTCGAGCGGTACGTGAGCACGCTCGCGCCGATGCTCGTCGATCGCGGCCACGAGGTCGCGGTGATCGGCGGGGAGCCCGCGCAGATGTCGCAGGCTCTGCGTGGAGCGTGCCGGTTCACGCCGGCAGCATCCGTGCGCGAGGCCCGGCGCGCGCTGCGCGCGCTCGGCCCGCTCGACGTGGTCAACACGCACATGACGCAGGCGGATCTGGTGGGGCTCACGAGAGGCCGGGCGCTCGCCGTGGCACGCCTGGTGAGCACGCGGCACTTCTCGGCCCCGCGGGGCAGTGGGCCGGCGCGACAGGTCTTCCGCCGATGGGAGACGCGCATCGACGCGGAGCTCGCCATCTCCGCGTACGTCGCGGGCAGCATCGGCGTCCCCTCGGAGGTCGTGCTCACCGGTGTGGCCGACGCGGATGCCGGCGCCGAGCGACGTGACGTCGTGCTCCTGGCCCAGCGCCTCGAGGCCGAGAAGGCGACGTCCGTCGCGCTGCGCGCGTGGGCGGCCGGTGCTGCCCGCCGGTCGGGCTGGCGTCTGGAGATCGCGGGGGACGGCTCGCAGCGGCCCGAGCTCGAACGCGAGGCGACCGCACTCGGCATCCGGGACACCGTCGACTTCCTCGGCCATCGCGGCGACGTCGGCCGGCTCATGGCGTCGGCGAGCGTGCTGCTGGCGCCGACCCCGCGCGAGGGCCTCGGCATCGCCGTCATCGAGGCGATGGCGCACGGACTGCCGGTGGTCGCCGCCGGCAGCGGCGGTCACCTGGAGACCGTCGGGAAGGTCGACGGCGCGGCGCTGTTCCCTCCCGGGGACCACGTGGCCGCCGCCGCCCGCGTCGATGAGCTGGTGGGCGACCGGGCGCGGCGCATCGCCTACGGAGATCGGCTGCAGCGGCACCAGCGCGCCGAGCTCAGCCTCGCCGCCTGGGCCGATCGGACCATCGGCGTGTACGAGAGGGCCGTCGCGCGGTGACAGATCTGGTGGTGTTCTCGCTGGAGGCGTGGGACGGCGTGTGGCGGCGGAATCAGTACGTGCTGGACGGCCTGCTGCGGCGCGATCCGAGACTGCGGGTGCTGTTCGTCGAGCCGGCGCGGGACGTCCTGCACGAGCTGCGATCCGGCCGCGGCGGGGCGATCGGCGCCGGGCTGCGGACGGCCGACGGATACGAGGGCCGGCTGCGGCTGTTCCAGCCGACGAAGTGGCTGCCGCGGGTCGCCGGGCCGATGGCGGACGTCCTGCTGCGCGGCTCCGTGCGTCGTGCGCTGCGACGTGCACGGTTCCGCCCGGACGCCCTATGGGTGAACGATCCCGGCTGGGCCGGGGTCGTGCGCCGGTCCGCGACGCCGGCGTTCTACGACATGACGGACGACTGGCTGGCCGCCGAGCGCCCGCCGCGGGAGCACGCACGCGTCGTCGCGAACGAGGAGATCCTCATGGCGGACTGCGCCGCGGTCGTGGTCTGCTCGACGGGCCTCGAGCGCTCGCGCCGGGACGTCCGTCCCGACGTGCTGCTCATCCCGAACGCCGTCGACGTGCAGCGCTACCGGCGCGCCGCGCCCCGGCCGTCTGACCTCCCGCCTGGCCCCGTAGCGATGTACGTGGGGACGCTGCACGAGGATCGGCTGGACGTGTCGCTGATCGTGGCGACCGCGCGGGCCCTGTCCGGAGCCGGATCCCTCGTGCTCGTCGGCCCGAGCGCACTGGGCGCCGCCGATGTCGATCGCCTCCGGGCCGCGGAGGTCGTGCTCCTCGGCCCGAAGGCGTACGAGACGATCCCGGCCTACCTGCAGCACGCGACCGCTCTGGTGGTCCCGCACATCGTCGACGACTTCACGGAGAGCCTGGACCCGCTCAAGCTCTACGAGTACCGCGCGGTCGGCCGGCCGATCGTCGCCACGCCCGTCGCGGGCTTCCGGGAGCTCGAGGGGGAACCGGGTGTCACGATCGCCGCAGGCGACGCGTTCGCTCCCGCGGTGGCCGGGATCGTGGGCGCCGGCGACCGCGCCGTCCTGCAGCTGGCGGTCGACGTGCCGGACTGGGCCGACCGCGTGGAACGGTTCGGATCGGTCATCGATAGTCTGAAAGAACGGCCGCTTCCTGCGTCCGCACAGGTGACGCGCGGGTGATCACGCTAGTCTGGGTGAGGAAATGACACTGTCGACGGGGGCCGGGTGACCATTCGCGAGATCTTCGTCGCGCTGTGGCGCCGGAAATGGATCATCGTCGCCGTCACGGTGCTCGCCGCGATCGTCGCCGTCGTCTACCTGCAGCGCCTCACGCCGAACTACGTGTCGAGCGTGACCGTGCGGTTCGGCCCGGTCGTCACGCAGGCGATCTCGACCGGCGAGCTCGGCGGCGTGACGGTGAACCTCGACCCGTCCGTCGTCACCTCGCCGGACGTGCTCGACCCGGCCGCCAAAGCGATCGGCGAGCCGAAGGGGTCGCTGTACGGCAAGGTCACCTACGCGCAGGACGCGAACGCCTCCTCGACGAACGCCGCGACGACGTCGGTCACGCTGAGCGTCGCAGGTCCGGATCCCGTGGAGGCGCAGAAGCGTGCGACCGCCGTGGTCCGGAGCCTGACCGCCTACGTCGACGGCGTCATGAGCAGCACGCTGCAGACCCTGCAGGCGAACTACATCAAGGTGGGCAAGGAGGCGGCGACCTACCGCAGCCAGTTCGTCGCCAACCCGAACGATCCGACCGTGCAGGCGAACCTGGCGACCGCGACGAACCAGCTGACGACCCTGGGCACGCAGATCGCCACCCTGCAGAACGCTGGGGCGTCGGTCATCGTGACCGCGCCCGCATCGCCGGGCGTCTCGACCAATCCGAGCCTGCTGATCGTGTTCGCCCTCGCCATCGTCTGCGGACTCATCGCGGGGATGGGCGTCGCGCTCATCCGCGATCACTTCGACGAGCGGCTGCGCGACGAGGACGACCTGGAGGCCGCCCTCGGGGTGCCCATCCTCGGGACGCTGCCGGCCGACCGGGCGGTCGCCCGCAGGCGCGAACGCCTTCCGGCCGGCTCCGCGCGCCATACGGTGCTCAGCGAAGGCATCCGGTCCCTGCGCACGACGATGCAGGTCCTGCTTCCGCACGGCAAGGGCGTCCTGGTCATCACGAGCGTCGAGCCCGGCGACGGAAAGACGTTCCTGTCCGCCAACGTGGCGCTGTCGTGGGCGCGCGCGGGCCGGAAGGTGATCCTCGTCGGGGGAGACCTCCGCCGTCCGTCGCTGGCCGCCTACTTCCCGGACGCGGTCGGCGGCCCTGGCCTGGGCGGCCTGCTCTTCGACGCCGGAGACGGCACCGTCCTCCCGCCGCAGCGGGAGCAGATCGCGGCCGCGCTGCGGAACACGCCGTACCGGGGCCTGCGAGTGCTGCCGGGCGGCGAGGACATCGCGGATCCCGGCGATCTGCTCGCCGAGGAGGGGCTCGCCTCGATCGTGCGGCTGCTCGCCGGCATGGCGGACGTCGTGGTGATCGACACGCCTCCGGCGCTGGGCCTCGCCGATGCCTCCCTGCTCGCGGCCGAGGCGGACGGCGTCGTCCTGCTCGCGAGCGTCGGGCGCACCCGCCGCAACCTCATCGGCGACGCCCTCGAGTCCCTGCGTGCGAACGGCGCGAACGTGTACGGCATCGTGGTCAACCGCGCGCGCCGCCGCGTGCCCAAGTCGTACCAGGCGTACTACATGCACTCGGGGTCGTCGCGCCCGGCATCCGCGCCGTTCGCCGTGCTCGGCGAGCCGGATGACGCGGAGCCGTCCGAGCGCCACGAGCCCGTCGAAGACGTCACGCCCCGCAGGCGCGCGCAGTCGCGCGCCGCAGCGGAACGGCTCGAGGAGCCGGCCGCCGACGAGCCCCTCGTCGAGGAACCGGCCGTCGAGGAACCGGCCGCCGAGGCCGATGCGCCGGACGAGGCCGAAGACGCGGACGCCGGTGACGACAACGCCGCCTCCGCCCATGCGTCCGGATCGAAGGACTCCGCCGGGTCATGAGCTCGACCACGGCCCGTGCCCTCTTCGTGTGCACGGCGAACGAATGCCGTTCGCCGTTCGCCGAGGCGATCGCGAACCGGGATGCCGCAGACCTGCCGATCCGGTTCACCTCCGCGGGCCTCGACTCGTGGAACCGGGGCGTCCCTGAGATCGGCATCGACCTGGGACGCGAGATGGGACTGGATCTCACGGCGCACCGCAGTCGCGCGGTCGCCCAGGTCGACCTGGCATCCTTCGATCTCGTCCTGGCCCTGTCGCGCAATCACGCGCGGGAGCTGCTGGCGGCGGACCATTCGATAGGCCCGCGGCTGTTCACCCTCAAGCAGTTCGCCCGATGGGTGACCGATCACCCGCGCCCGCGGCGCGCGGCCGTCGGCCCGTGGCTGGATGCCGCGGCCGCCGATCGCCCCGTCACGGCCTTCCTCGGCGCGGACCCGGCCGACGACGTCGACGACCCGGTGGGGGAGCCGCTGGAGTACTGGCGGCGAGTTGTGGGCGAGATCGAGCAGGCGATCCAGGAGAGTCTCGCCGGTCTGTACGCGACGTCTCGCGACGACCGATAGAGAGGTCCCCGGGCCGCGCGCGGGGGGACTGGGGAGGAGTCCGCGCGGCCCGGGGACGGCTTTTCACCGTGCTCCCGGGCGGTACCGTGGCCCCCACCACAGGTACCGCCTCGGGAGCCGGAGTCTGAGGTCAATAGGCTCCTTCGGGCCTGATGATGATCCCGGCGGTGCGCCAGATGAGAAGCAGGTCGTTCGTGACGGACCAGTTCTCGACGTACCGCAGGTCGAGGCGGACGCTCTCGTCCCAGGTCAGGTCGCTGCGTCCGCTGACCTGCCAGAGCCCCGTGATGCCCGGCTTGATGTACAGCCGCCGGTAGACGGTCCCGTCGTACGACATGACCTCGCTGGGCAGCGGAGGACGCGGTCCGACGATGCTCATGTCGCCCACCAGCACGTTCCAGAACTGGGGAAGCTCATCGAGCGAGTACTTGCGCAGGAAGGCGCCGACGCGTGTCACGCGCGGGTCGGCCTTCATCTTGAACAGGAGCCCGGAGCCCTCGTTCTGCGCGGCGAGCTCGGCCTTGCGGGCCTCGGCATCCATGCCCATCGAGCGGAACTTCACCATCCGGAAGATGCGTCCGTCGCGTCCGACCCGCTCCTGGCGGAAGAAGACCGTGCCGTGGCTGTCGAGCTTGATCGCGAGCGCGATGAACGGCGTGATCAGTCCGATCCCGATGAGCGCCGTGGCGGCCACGATGATGTCCATCGTGCGCTTGATCGCGTACCGTGCGCCCTCGAAGGTCGGGATCTCCACCTGGATGAGCGGAAGTCCCTCGACCGGCTTGAGCGTCATGCGGGGGCCGGCGACGTCGGTCAGCGGGCTGGAGAGCACGAGCTCGGCGGCGGTGCCCTCGAGCTGCCAGGCGAGCCGCTTGACGTAGTCCGGGTCGTCGGTG
>ERZ778029.3077-NODE-3077-length-10708-cov-3.381583_pt1 | contig 10708 bp, 5 predicted proteins | sample MGYA00375759_ERZ778029 | MGnify/ENA primary metagenome ERZ778029 (study PRJEB29350, sample SAMN05389819) | bioreactor metagenome | isolation source: Ammonium sulfate bioreactor | place: South Africa: University of Cape Town | collected 2014-04-04 ...
ACCAAACAATGAAATCAAACAACTTTTTTATCGAATTCCAGATAGTAATCGATTGGTTTTAGACACGGGAAATATCGAATGGGAAATAATTGATGACGATGTTTTAGAAAAAGCGATTGAAGAAAGACAAATTATTGAAAATATTTATAAGACTAATTCGTTGGAGAAAATGTTCGAAAAAATACAAACAAATTACATCGAAAAAGGTTTAATCAATACAAATAAAGTTAAAGATATTCGACATTTCTTTGAAAAAGCTACAAAAGAAAAAGATCCGAAATGGATTATCAAAGCTTATACTGCCGAGACAGATTTTTATAATGTTCTCAATGCAGAAATTGCTGGAGGTGCTAGTAAGTTTCAAAGTGAACGAAGATATATCATAGCTCTACTTAAACATCATCCAATTTTGGATTCACTTTCATTTATTGGAACTTCTTTTCGGGTTATGAGAATGACCAATGAAGATCTTAATAAGTACCAAATTGATTCATTTTCAATGACAAAATCGTTTTTATCATCATCAATCGATGAAAAAATAGCTGCACTCTTTTTAATTCGACAAGAAAAAGAAAAACGAACAAGACAAAATAAACATGGACAAATTATTAAATCTTGGGTTATGTGTAAATATTTAATTAAACATCATAGAACAGCTTTACATGTCGAAAATCATTCACAATATGTTGCTGAAGCGGAAGTTTTAATTATGCCTTTTACAGTTTTCAAAATTACAAATAAACAAAACATTCAAGTCAATTATTTACCGGACACACAAATTATTCAACAGATTCAATTCGAAGAATGTGATCACTATGAGTAATTTGCCTTGTTTGATTTTGAGAATGACTATCAAGAAAATGAAATAAAGGTTCTGTTTTTTCTTGTTAAAAAAATGAATCAAACCCGAACATAGAATACCAACAGCACACACAGCAACATGTTATTAATAGTAAACCTAATATAGGAATCGCAATAATTAAACCAATATTTATTTCATCTGCATCGGACTCAGATTTCATTTCTGTTGTTGTTGTTCTTAAATTTATTAAACTTGTCGTCAGAGTAGTTTTACTTAAATTCATCGAGCTTGTCGTAAGAGTAGTTCTACTTAAATTCACTGAACTTGTCGTAAGTGTAGTCGTTCTATTTATTGGACAAAGATGAGTTCCATTTACGAAAGCAAATGAAAAACAATACTCTTTAGATTTCATACTTTCACTTGACATAAAGATAACAAGTTTTTTTATGTAAAAAAGAATAGGAGAGACAAACTTTGTATATCCAATAGCACAGAATTCTTCACAATTTGTCTTATTTATTGTTGGAATCCAATCAATTCGCACATAGAATAATGAAGAATTGCCTACAGCTTCTTCTAAAGTATCGATATTCATTGAAGATATTTTCTTTGGAAAATCGATATTTGTGATTTGTGATCCACTGTGATTGCAATATGTCATGGCATAAACTATCAATGATATTGGAGTACCCGCGTCAAATTCAATACAAGCACTTTCAGAGAGAAAAATTATTGGTAACTGAAGACATTTTGTTGTTTGCTTGGATAAGATCTGTGTAGATTATTTAAATCATTTGTTTACTAAATTTTTATTTAATTACCTGAATATCAAGTGAATATTGTTTGATGTGTACTATTTCGTTGAATGTTAATTGACAATTATTACGTAAAATTGGATTTGATATTAATCTATTTTTATAGTTTGTGCTTTGTGTCCATTGACATTTAATGTTTTTGGTGGATTGATTTAGAAATGAAGGAAGAAGATTACGAATAAGTGTTATATTTTTTGATGATGAGACACAGTCCGATAAAATATTGGATTGCCTATTGTTATTCACAAAACAATTATATACATGAGCCAAATTTGAGGTTGATACAGTTGATGATTGTGTTTCTGTTACTTTAAGAACGATGTTCAAATCGCTTTCTTGGAAAGAAATCGCAAAGAAGATTGTGATCATAAACGAACTATGCATTACTGATATTTGTAAGAAAATGAATATGAAACGATGAAATTAATTGAAATGTTAATAAATCTGATCTCATGCCATGTTTTATTTCATAACGAAAAATGAGAAGTTAGTTTTGTAATTTGATAAAAATCGTCATCATGAATTAGTGTCATCTATCCAGACATTATTTCAAATAGCTGATTTTATCTACCAATAATAAAAACTAATCACAGTCGTTGGTTTTTGCATTTATTGAGGAATTTATAAATTTTAACACGTAAGAAGCCAAGTTCAGTAGTTTACATTGGCTATACATTGGGCTTTGGTTCATTGATAATGTTATTAACAAAAGGATGTTTTACAGCTATACATTCTCTTATATTATCGTTAAATGCATTCTTTGATCCTGATATTAGATCATTTCTTCGTTGGTGTTTTAGCTTAACATTTCCGCAGTTAGCACACAGCGTAATGACTTGGATTCATCAAGAAATTGGATGTTTTTATAATTGCACCCATATTTGCTATCATCTCTCGTCGGTTCTCAAAAAAATTGGATTTAAAAAGTTGTTATTCCTTATGTATAGCGAGATGTTTGTTACATTTTCAAATCGATCATATATTTGAAGAAAATGGTCAGGATAAACTTTATTGATGAATTTTAGCAACAGGTTATTTTAAAAAATCGACTCCTCCATTTTTACCATTATCTGTTCTCATTGTTGGCCTATCAACGTTATAATGTTAATTATTGGATTTGCTTGGATTCATTTGCTTTCTTTGACAATATCAAAGCAAAACTTAACTATACGATTTAAAATATACATCTGTGTTATTTGTGATTGTGTTTAGTTTCTATATTTGTTATATCTATCGATTTCGCAGATAATTTTTTAATCAAAAGCTGTTGTGGGCGAAGAAGCAGATTTAGATGTATTGATTTATATCATTGTCTTTCATTTTTTACCATTTATTCTATGTTTAATTTCTTCATCAGATTAGAAATTATAGCATAGCAAGTCTTGCTATTTTCGATCATCCTCCAAATTACAAGCATAGGAGCTTTTCAGAATAGTGATTTTTGTTGGTGTTATTGTTCCATGAACAAGAATTCTTCTCTAGACACTACAAGATGACTGTTTAAAAGTCTCGATGGTTTTTCTTGTATTTTCAAATGTAGAGGAGGGCTACGCAAGTACGAGTACATTTTGTACTGAGAGTTGAACATTGAATGTGCATAACTCTATGCATTTCGATCAAGTCACGTACTGTCCCCAGAACTTAGAATAGCATCTATGTACTGTGATGTACTGTCGTGTACTCTGCTGTATTTTGGTCTGTACTTTCCGAGAAATCTAGAATTGCATCCATGCAGTAGTGTCTTATTTGAACTTTCAAATTTTAAATTACTACTACCGTGTACACATGTCCGTCTTCACCCTCAGTTTGGGATTATCGAGAGTAGTTTTTCGAAATTTGAAATTTGAATTCAAGTTTCAAGTACGACATGTATGGGGTTTTAGTGATATGCTCGAGACGGGATATTTGTATGAGAATACACAAGGAAGAAATCATCGTGTTAATAAGCACTGTTTGCATCAGTACAAAATGTATTCGTACTGGCGCATCTCTTGGTTGACACTCCCCCGTTTGTGTATATGTTAGAGATAAAATCGCCAAAGTTTATTTTTTGTAGATATCTTGGGGGCAGTGAAATCTTCATTTGCTGATAGTTACAGCCATCTTGCAGAATGTCATTGTCTAGTGTGGAAGATTTTGATGGAACTGATACACTGATGTACTTGTGATCACCTCGATGTTATACAATGGTTTATTGTTGCACTCTATATCGTGCAGTATTTCTTATATTGCTTATATTAGCTTCAGTATTCTCCCTATATTTTGTTAAAATTACACACAATGAAAATTTTTTAAATAAGTGTCAACCACAAGTTTTATCATATCCTTTGCCACTTAATATAAGCCACCTAATAAACGCTCACCATCAAAACACTGCAATAGATGAATTATCAATTTTATGCTTTGATGTCGGATTAAATCTTAACTGGGAGCAATTTCTTCCTTCATCACTTTTTCTACGATCACCATCAATTAATACTACGACCCTTCATCGCATTGCTTATAGATACTCCTCTTGGAAATCATTGTCGCCCTTCGATCGCGTACTAACACCATGTGAACATGCATTGCTGATGCGGTTACTAATTATTATTGAGCATATATGTCGTCAAAATCACATCACCTTTTTTATGGCATTTGGTACTTTGATTGGATCATGGAGACATCACGATATCATTCCATGGGATGGAGACGTAGATTTATTGATGTCAATTAATGATAAGCCACGTCTTTTCGAAATCCTGAGTCCCTTAAACAATAGTTTAATTCAGTTTAATAGCTTACATAGTTCAACTCCAGTACGGGAATATTTTAAGATCAGCTTTAAGGTTGCGCGTAACGCTGGAAGGTATCGATGGAAATTTCCATTTGTGGACATGTTTTTTTATCAATCTAATAATACTCACATCTGGATAAAATCTACCAAGTTAATTTTAACGGAAAAGACTAATATTTTTCCATTGAAAATGCGACCTTTTGGTCAACTTTGGTTACCAGCACCAAAATATCCGAAATCGATTATTCCCTCTAATGTTGAAAGTACATGCATAAAAGGTGCGTATAATTACAGAACAGAATCTTCTATGCGAACACGTGTAGCCAACTGTAATCTACTCAAAAAGATTTATCCTTTTGTGAATCGAAATAGTACAGAAGATCCAGTAGAGATACTAAAACGCGGTGACCAAATATTTCAAAGAGTCACCTATGAATAAAGATGTGGAAATGCTAAACTATTTGTTCGGATAATCTTAATGAGAGATTTATTCTATGGAGTTTCGACCAGAAAAAAGATAACATTCCCCAGTTCTTGTGAAATATATCTTATTTTCCAGACCATTCAAAGTTCCTTCGACTGAAAAAACGGGTCATACAAAATAATTCGTTTGTTGGTTTGTGCAAAGGTTAAAAAAACATGTGATAATAGTGTATAAAATTTGATCGAAGTAAATTGACGATGAAGAATACAAATTTGATATCAGAATTGAAAAATTTGGAAGTGGATTTTACCGGTCTACGAATGGTTTTAACGAGTCCATTATTATGTCATGTCCAGCTGTTGTTTGACCATTGATTATGTATGTAAGGAAAGGAAATGGGCTACTGCGATTTTGACACTGGGCAAAAGATCAGCAACATGCATATCGTAAATTTAGGGAGCTAAGCTGTATGACATAATACCGAGCTCTTAATATCATAAAGGTATCATTATCATTAATGATATAACATAGTACTTAACACTTAGTCTCACGATAAACCATACAAATAACGCTCATCTTGAGACGCGCTCAACTCTTTCTCGTAGAGATCATTTTTGTCAACTACTCCCAAATAATTTATGTCCTTTACCATTCATTTTTATACGAAAGCGCATCATCAGGGCTGCCAACTGTACCTCATTTGACTACCTATCTATCGGATTATTCGATTATTGCTTGTAATATTATTCCATACACTTCACTTGACTGTAATATTTTACGTAAAAATAAACTCACTACTTATGGGTAGATTGCAGCTTAATTTAGTTTCAGATGGTTTTTCAAACTAATATTGGCGTTTTATAGATCGAGCTAATCATATAGAACTAGAAACTTCTGATATTTATGACCTTAAGCACTAATCAAAATAGCTGAATAGTTTATTTAACCTCAAAATCATGAAAAAAGAAAGTTCTATTTTTCGTCGAAGTTCAGTTCAAATTAACTAATTCATGCTGAAGTCATAATTTGTATTAATACTAGTGACTTTGAAATTAGACGTATGTATGAAGATGATTTTTGGGATAAAATGAAACAAATTACATCTAACATCTCATAATATAATAAAAACCTTATATTTTACGATCGCTTTTTAAAAAGAAAATAGTGTTGATTTAATAACTTGTTCAATTAATCTTTCATCCACACGAAACATCTGTACCCCATTCATGTATCTCACTTGCGAAAAGTAGGTACCATAATTCATCGAATACTTCTTTCGATCACGTTTAAAAAAACTCGTGGAAATGGAAGAATCTCTTTTGGACAACTTACACTGACTGCTGCTGTATGATTAAATGATATTAAAACTCAACAATTCACGTAAAAATGGTACCAAATTGAAGTTCGTCATGATCTTTGACGGGCTTCAGACCAACCTTGCATTTCGCCCCAAGCAGCATACCAAAACCTTCTTAGATTCTAAGCTACAGGAGAAAGGTCTCTCCAAAATTTATCATGTATGGCATAGCTAACGTTAGTATCTTCTAATCGAGGCCATTGTGTATTATACATTTGAGATAGCCGTGTCCATTGATAATCTCTACCATTTCTGTACGCGTATTTCAACATAGATTGTTCCATGAAGCTTGTGAAATCCTGATTTTTAGGAGGGTTGTCATAGATAGATTGCAAATAGTTGACTTGATGTTCAGATGGGTCAATAAGAAATAGACCAGCATGAGGGCTGTCACCTGCATGTGTATCATTCGGCCCCAAAATTGGTACGGGAAGTCGATATTTACCCGAAGTTCGAGCCGCTGTAAAATCATAAGTCGCAGCAAACAAGTAAGGAAGACTATCTTTATCAATTGAAAAAGTCGCGTTGAAAATAGATGATAACGGGCGAATAGGTAAGATGTCCGAATCAATGTATAATATTTTAGAGTATTGTGTCATATTCCAAAGTACTAGTTTTGTATATTGATCTTTTCAGCGCGCTTTTGTTTTCCAAATATCGACCCCTTTCGGTGGCAGTATTGCACGAATGATCTTGACGATTACTCCATCAGTACGTAATTGACGAAGTTGTTCTGGCAAGACTGATTCAGTAGCAAGTACTATCAGTCGGTATCCCAAATATAGGAAGATAATAGCGAAGACAAGAAGCTTCGCTGTGGACCTAATTTTAGTGTCCTGCATCGGAGTCCAAAACCCGATTCCAACTCCGACTTTTTTCTCCAAAACGAAAAATTATTTTTTCAGTGAAGATGAAGTATGAAATAAGAAAATTTTTTAAAAAAATTCTGAAATTTATTGACTTTCTTGACTTTTTTTCGCTCTTTGGTCAAATTATGATTTTTATCTAAATATTCCCCCACTCCCGAATTTGAAGACCCTATTAGAAAAAGTGTTTGCAGTGTGTAATAGGAGATCTCCTTCAATTAATCAAAATTAATAACTTTACCTACTATATTTTGACGAAAATATGCCTACCTGGATTCTCAAAAACCCTCAATTTTTCAGAAAAATAAGAAAAATTGGATTCGATTTTTCTTAAACCATTTTAATTAATATTTAATTTAAAATCGTTAATAGATATGAAGCAATACCATAAGACTCCACATAAAAAATTTACGCTGAGGCACCATAGAAGATTCGGGGTCTTTCATTTCGAGGGAGGGGAGAGCTTATTACCGAATAGTACGGGACGCTAATTGCTATAAATAAATCGGAATTTTCGGAATCGGAGTCGGAGTTAATTTAAAAAAAGTTTCGGAGTCTGAGTCGGGTTTTGGGTAGAAAAAAGTCGATTCCGACGGACACTAGAAAAAACCCTTTAATTGTATGCTTTATAAGAGACAACCGGAACAACACAATTCATATGCTCAAATTAGCCTCATTTGTATGTGTAATAGAGTCAGTTGTTCAATAAATTTTGTTAGTAGGTCTTCTAAAATTATAGAGCCGCTGGTTTCGTATCGCAACTTTACCAAGAAAAAATGAAAGTTGATGAACTCGATAGTTTCGGGCAAAAGAAAAACAAGTTATGAGCAGATAATTTTTAGCATAGCATGTAGTTTGTGGACAAATGGAATTTGATAGTTGTTGGGAAATTAAAATATATCTTGTATTTTGCCTTTTCGATTAGCTCCATTGGTAAGATCAGCTGATGTTACTTTTACTTATCCGAGCCAACTATATTTAATTATGTTTTGCAACGCTTTTGCTGTACACCAAGTGGTTTATTATTTCGTACGTAACAAAGATCAATGCGTTGTAATAAATTTTCCTATTTCCAACTTCTCACGGTAACTTTCACTTCTATCTTAATATCTTATTTTTTGATAGTTTATTTGGCGAATAAAAATGCCCGTGGGACAAAAAGAATTACAGAAACAACATATAAACATAGCAAAACACTTAATCAATGGAAAAAATATGCCGCTCACCCATGGTTATTTACCGATCATCCTATGATGAGACGTTTTTCATCGATCCATAATGATTTGGATCAATTGCTTGCACTTATGTCTGACAATATGGGTAGAATTGCGTTACTTCGATTCAGTTATCCTTGGCAAATGATGCTTCAAAATCAAATCTATACAATAGTTAAATATGGTAAAGTCTATAACTACATTGTTATGGTTGCTGATGAAAAATCATTACAAGTTTGCTTCGAACTAAATCTACCTTGTTTTAATGGAACTAAATATTATAAAAATTATTATAAAGACCTGGATCCCACCGTGGAAGCCTTATTTAGCAATAAAAAGTATTATAAACCGATGAATTGGTTCAAATTAAGATTTTATTTCGATGTTTTGAGGAGAAATTATACTATTCTAGCTGTTGATACTGATATATCTTTTGGACGTAAAGACATTTGGTTGTCTCTTGAAAAATATTCTTTGAGTGTTGGTGGTTGTGATATGATTTTTATGCGAGAAGCACCTGTAAATGCCGGCTTTTTCTATTGTAAACCAAACAACAAAACTTTTTTTTTGCTCAAAGAGTGGATCAATACAGAGTATACACATTCTCGTTTCGATGAGCAACGTACATTTGGATTAATGAGAGGACATTATTATGAAATATGTAACACAAAAGATGAATGCAATAAAGTGAAGGAAAAGAAAATAGTTCCTTTCAGTAAAAATTCTCTTGAGACAATGCATGCATTCATGTTCCCTGTGCGAAGATTTTCATCGCCATATCGTCCGGTAGGGAGCATGGAATGTCCCGTAAAAAAACTGTTAGATCCATGCTTCGGTACTTCAATATATGTTCATCCGTTGTGTGTGACAGGACAAACCGTAAAGGCAAAGAAAATAGCCGAAAGCGGTTTTTGGATGATGAAAAATCCGTGTAATAAAGTTAATGTACAAGTATCACTAAAGAACAATGAATCGAATATTCTTGAAGTCTATCATTGCAAGCCATCCGTATTTGCCAATCCTTCAAGTGAAATAGAATTTGAGAAATGCACTGATTTGATCGCATGGGCTGCGTGATATTATGAAATTATTGCGATCCATATGATATACAAAACAGTTAGAGCAGTTAGTATACAACTAACGCTCAGCTTGAGATTCGGTCAGCTCTTTCTCGTAGAAATCATTTTAGTCAGCTATTCTCGGATTAGCTATGGCTTTTAGTATTCAATTTATAAGAAAGCACATAAATGATATAAGTCGCGTTCATCAAGAATCAATTAATTTAACTCTAGACTGAATGTGTAAACGGAAGAAAATAGAAAGGAGCGGAACGCAACTTCTTCATAACTCAATATGTAACTTGTGTATAAAGATTGTAATGAGAACATTTCACAATGAGGAAATAAAACAAAACCAAGAACACATCGGTTTTGTTATTACAGGTAGTTCATTGCAGTCGTCGGCGTCCCTTCGATCCGCCACTTCTGACTCGTCGCTGCTCTGTGGCTATCTCACTGCGTATAATCCTTAAACACACAAAGATCCGTTTTTTTCTGGCATAGAAATACTCTGTTGGCATGATCCAATCTTGATATTTCGTACTGCATATATTGAATTGAGCAAATACACTTTGAGCAAACAAGTTTAAAAAGTAATTGATATCGAGATTTAAAAACAAACTGAGAGACTTTCAAAAATTTTTTTTTTGCAAACGACTAAGTGCGATAAAGAAGGATCATCTCAAATGTTTGAAAAATGCGATAACAGGTTCGGATTCTGCACACGTGATAATGTATGAGCGGACTTCATGCATAATCGTATTTTTCTACCATTTGACTCCACTGTCGTGCTCATATTCGAAGCCGGCTACCCTAATTAGCTAACGTTTACCTGAATTCTGACTACCAATAGTAAATCATAGTAATATACTGAAATCAATGTTCTTTTTACCTTTGGTCCCAAATTGTCAACTATCATTAAGTCATCTATTAGGAGTAACTAAAACCGATGTTTCCTTTACTTCAGTGCAAAGAGACAAACTATTTTTTAATATGACTCTCCTTACAATCGAGGGAATTAAACAATCTGGATGTTACATTTGATTTGATGCATCTCACGTATAGCTTGAATTGTATCTAAAAAATTCGTTTTGTGAAAATCATATAGGAAAACCGTCGAAAAACTGACCTAAACGTCATTAATTAAAACCAATATTTTGGCGCACTATCTAAAGTACATCCCATTTTCCCAATGAACCTAAAAGGAAACAAACGAAAATCACATAGTTCGATAGAGTGAATGAAGCTCTATTCAGCGGTACCAAAAGAAAACATGTCTGAAATTGTGTATAGATAGAGCACACTTGGTAGAATCATCAAGATTAACGGGATCATGTTGTAATCATCATCATGTCCCATAGGCTTAGCGCCCGTTGGGGCCAACCATGCTTTTTAC
>ERZ778029.3085-NODE-3085-length-10684-cov-3.150908_pt1 | contig 10684 bp, 9 predicted proteins | sample MGYA00375759_ERZ778029 | MGnify/ENA primary metagenome ERZ778029 (study PRJEB29350, sample SAMN05389819) | bioreactor metagenome | isolation source: Ammonium sulfate bioreactor | place: South Africa: University of Cape Town | collected 2014-04-04 ...
CACCAGGAACATGCTGATGTGGGCGAGCCAGGAGAGCCCCTCCTGGAAACGCTTCAGGAAGGTCGTAGACCGCATCCCGTGATTGCCGGCGACGATGCCAGCCACATAGGCAGCGAGAAAGCCGGAGCCGCCGACCGCGCCGGCAATACCGAAGACGAGCAGCGACAGCGCGACGACGACGATCGGAAGGAGCCCCCGGTCGATTTCAAGCCGTTCCACGAAGCGGACGAGGAGCCATCCCCCGGCAATGCCGACCGCCGCGCCGAGGCCCATCTGGCGGATGAAGCCGAGAGCGATGTCATAGGCGAGCGCCCCGGGCTCAGCCGAGCCCCCGGCCGACACGATGCCGACGAGGCTGAGGGTAAGGAATATCGCGATCGGATCGTTGGAGCCGGATTCGATCTCCAGGATCGACCGAATACGGTCGCGTATGGTCACATTGCCGGTGCGAAGCAGGAAGAAGACAGCGGCGGCGTCCGTCGAGCCGACGACGGAGCCGAGCAGAAAGGCTTCGAGCCAGGGGAGGCCGAGGACCAAACGGGCGGCGAGGCCGAAGATGGCAACCGTGCCAAGCACGCCGAGAGTCGATAACGATAATGCTGGTCCAGCAGCCTGTCGCAATACCGGAAGCGGCGTCCCGAAACCCGAATCGAACAGGATCACCGCAAGTGCGATCGAGCCGACGAAATAGGCGGCCGCAGCGTTCTCGAAATCGAGTCCGAGGCCGTCGACGCCGGCAACAAGCCCGATCAGCAGAAACAGCAGAAGAAGAGGGGCGCCATAGCGGAAGGCGATGAAGCTCGAGAACGCCGCCGCAAGGACGAGCGCCGTGCCGACCAGTGTTGCGAGATAGATGCTTTCCGCCATTGCGGCAGAGTGCGGTGCAGCAACGAATTGTGCAAGGCGCTGTGGCGAGAAAAACGCCCGGCCGCAGGCCGGGCGCCATGGATGTCGAGGACGGTCCGATCAGCCGATCGTCTTGCCGAAGGCTACGGCCGTATCGGCCATACGGTTCGAGAAGCCCCACTCATTGTCGTACCAGGCCATTACGCGCACGAACGTGCCGTCGATGACCTTGGTCTGGTCCAAGGCAAAGGTGGAGGAATGAGGATCGTGGTTGAGGTCGCAGGAGACGAGCTTTTCTTCCGTATAGGCCAGAACGCCCTTGAGCGGACCATCGGCCGCCGCCTTGACCACATTGTTGCCCTCCTGGACCGAGGTCGCCCGCCTTGCCACGAATTTGAAGTCGATCAACGACACGTTCGGCGTCGGAACGCGGATGGACGAACCGTCAAGCTTGCCCTTGAGTTCGGGAAGCACGAGGCCGACCGCCTTGGCGGCGCCGGTCGTCGTCGGGATCTGCGACACGGCCGCGGCACGCGCGCGGTACAAATCCTTGTGCAGCGTATCCAGCGTCGGCTGGTCGCCCGTATAGGAATGGACCGTCGTCATGAAGCCGTGCTCGATGCCGATGGCGTTATTGAGGATGAAAGCCACGGGCGCGAGGCAGTTGGTCGTGCAGGACGCATTGGAGACGACGATGTGGTCCCTGGAGATCTTGTCATGATTGACGCCGTAGACGACCGTCAGGTCCGCCCCCTCGGCCGGGGCTGAGATCAGGACCCGCTTGGCGCCCGCCTGCAGATGCGCGGATGCCTTCTCCTTGGACGTGAAGATGCCGGTGCACTCGAGGGCGATGTCGACGCCCTCCGCTTTCCAAGGGAGTTCGGCCGGATTGCGCGAGGCATGCACCTTGATGGGCCCCCGGCCCGCATCGATCGTGTCGCCGCTGACTGTTACCTTGTGGGGAAAGCGTCCGTGGACGGAATCATAGCGCAGCAGATGGGCGTTGGTTTCCACGGGTCCGAGATCATTGATGGCGACGACCTCGATATCGGTACGGCCCGATTCCAGAATGCTGCGAAGGACAAGCCGGCCAATGCGGCCAAATCCATTGATTGCAACCCGAAATGCCATGTTCGTCTCCTATGCGGGTTCCAAACTGCGGAAGCCGATCAGGCTTGCGCGCCAAGTGCGGCCTTGGCGGCCGCAACAGCTGCCGCCGCCGTGATGCCGAAGTGCTGGTAGAGCTCCTGGAAGGGGCCGCTCGCACCGAAGCCGGCCATTCCGATGAAGATGCCCTTTTCGCCGATGAAGCGTTCCCAACCCTGTCGCACTCCTGCTTCGATCGCCATGCGCACCGGAGCATTGCCGATAACGGCACTCTTGTATTCCGGGCTGCGGGATTCGAATAGCTCGAAGCAAGGCACGGAGACGACGCGGGCCGGGTGGCCGTCGGCTTCGAGCTGACGCGCAGCGGCAATCGCGATTTCGACCTCGGAGCCGGTGGCGAAGATCGTCACCTGCGCATCATCGCTGGCCGTCAGGATCTCGTAGGCGCCCTGGACGCAGAGGTTCTCCTCGATATGCTCGGTGCGAAGGGTGGGAAGGTTTTGACGCGTCAGGGCCAGCACCGAAGGCGCATTGCGCGAATTGAGCGCGATGTCCCAGCATTCGGCCGTTTCGACCGCATCGGCCGGGCGGAAGACCTGCATGACCGGCATCGCACGCAGGGCGGCGAGATGCTCGACGGGCTGGTGGGTCGGCCCGTCCTCAGCGCCATGCCGTTCATGATCCCGGCCATGCCGTGCTCGCGGATGCCGTAGCGGACATAGCGGCCGGCGAAATTGTCCGGGGTGATATCGGCAGTTTCGCTCGTTTTCGTGTTGTTGGAGCCGGTCAGATCGGCCGATCCGCCGATGGTTTCCGCCAAGACGCCGTTGATGACCTCGAGCGCCATCTCCGAAGCCTTGCGCGTGGCGACATTCGGCTTGTCGCTTGAGAGCTTCTTCTTGTAGGCCTCCAGCGCTGCCGCGAAATTGCCGGGCAGGTCGCCCCTCAGCCGTCGCTCGAACTCGCCCCGCGTTTCCGCATCGCAAGCCTCGAAGCGCTTCTCCCATTCCTTGCGCGTCCTGGCGGCATTGAGTCCCGCAAGACGCCATGCGTCGAGAATATCGGAGGGAACGACAAAGGGCTCGGCCGTCCAGCCGAGTGCCTTCCGGGCTCCGGCGATCTCCTGCGCGCCGAGGGCCGAGCCATGCGCCTTGGAAGTACCGGCCTTGGTCGGAGCACCGTAGCCGATGATGGTGCGGCAGGCGATCATGGTCGGCCGATCCGAGCTGCGCGCCTTCTCGATTGCCGCCGCTATGGCGTCGCGGTCGCGACCGTCCAGCCGGATCGCCGCCCAGCCCGAAGCCTCGAAACGGGCGCACTGGTCGGTGGAATCGGCCATCGAAACCGGACCGTCGATGGAAATGTGGTTGTCGTCGAAGAAGAGGATGAGCTTGTTCAGCTTCAGATGTCCGGCAAACGAGATCGCCTCCTGGCTGATGCCTTCCATGAGGCATCCGTCGCCGGCGAGCACATAGGTATGGTGATCGACGAGATCATCGCCGAAACGCGCATTCATGATCCGCTCGGCAAGCGCCATCCCGACGGCATTGGCGATGCCTTGGCCAAGGGGGCCGGTCGTCGTCTCGATGCCGGCGGCATGGCCGTATTCCGGGTGGCCGGCCGTCCTTGATCCGAGCTGGCGGAAATTCTTGATCTCCTCAATCGTGATGTCCTCGTAGCCGAGGAGATAGAGGAGCGAATAAAGCAGCATCGAGCCGTGCCCGGCCGACAGCACGAAGCGGTCGCGGTTGGGCCAGTGCGGCGCCTTGGGATCGAAGCGCATGAATTGCGTGAAGAGCACGGTCGCGATATCCGCCGTGCCCATCGGCAGGCCCGGATGACCGGAGTTGGCCTTTTCGACGGCGTCCATCGACAGGAAGCGGATCGCGTTGGCCATCTGGTTGTGCTTTTCGAGTGGGATCATGACATCACATGGCGCTCAGTCGCGCGCGTTCAGAGGGAGATCACAGGCCGGGCTTTTGACCGGGGGCAGGGGGACACATAGCAGGTGGCGGTTCGGAGTCAACAAAGCGGCCTGGCTCGCTTCCGGCGAAATGCGGTGAATGAACGGCCCGTTGCGATCTTCCTTTGTTGACCTTCAATTAACGCGGCATCTAGTGTAACCGGCATAAGCCGTTCTACTTTCTCGGATTCGCGTCACGGCACGAAGCAGGGACTTCTCGTATGCCGCCTGAAGCCACGCTCAAGCAGGTGATCGACCGTCTTCAAAGGGCGCTCGCGGCATTGGAGGATTCGGCCGAACTGCGACTTGAAAAGGCGCGGGATTTCGAGGAGGTGGAGGAGGAACTCCAGCGTTTGAATGCCGACCGCGGCAAGCTTGCACAGGAGCTGGACAATTCCGAAGCGCGCGCCGAGCGGCTGGAGAGCGCAAGCCGCGAGGTGTCGCGCCGGCTCGTGACGGCGATGGAGACGATCCGGGCCATACTCGACAGGTAGAATTCAATTCGTCACTACCACCTAGGCGAACAGGGAAATCATGGCGACTGTCACCGTTACGATCGACGGCAAGTCCTACCGCATGGCGTGCGACGAGGGGCAGGAGGCGCATTTGACGCAACTTGCCCAGCGGTTCGACCGGTATGTCTCGCATCTCAAGGCATCATTCGGGGAGATCGGCGACCAGCGCCTGACGGTCATGGCCGGCATCATGGTGCTGGACGAGATGGTGGAGCTCGAAAGGCGACTGAAGGGGCTCGAAGGCGAGGCCGACACATTGCGCCAGACACGGGACGATGCGCTCGCTCAGGCCGACCAGAGCGACGCGAGGTTGACCGGGACGCTCCAATCGATCGCCGAGCGGATCGAGGCGGTGGCCGCAAGGCTGGCGGCAGGGTGAAGCTCAAGACAGTGCGGATGCCGTATCATCCCGCCTCGATCTCCTCGCGCAGCATCTCGAGTTCGAGCCACTCCTCCTCCATCGCATGGAGGGCGGAACGCTTGTCCTCGAGCAGCTTCGCGGTGCGGGCAAAGGCGGTGGGGTCGTTGGCATAGAGAGTTGGGTCGGCGAGTTTGGCTTCGAGCGCGTGGATTTCGAGGCCGATCGCCTCCATGCGTTCCGGCAAAGTGTCGAGAGCGAATTTCTGTCTGTAGGACAGCTTGCGCCGGTCATTGCGTGCCGGCGCTGCGAGGGGAGATGCGGAGCGCGCGGTCTCCTTCGCAGCGCTGCGGGAGGAAGCGGCGGTCCGTTCCTCCTTGCGCTGGGCCAGCATGTCGGTGTAGCCGCCGGCATATTCGATCCAGCGTCCCTCGCCGTCCGGAGCCACGATGGAGGTCACGGTCCGGTCAAGGAAGTCGCGGTCGTGGCTGACGAGGATGACGGTGCCGGCAAATCCGGCGACGAGTTCCTGCAGGAGGTCGAGCGTCTCCATGTCGAGATCGTTGGTCGGCTCGTCGAGGACCAGCAAATTGGCCGGCGTGGCGAGCACGCGCGCCAGCATCAGCCGGGCTCTTTCGCCGCCCGACAGGTTGCGGATTGGCGTGCGCGCCTGCTCGGGCGAGAACAGGAAATCCTTCATGTAGGAGACGACGTGCCGCTCCTCGCCATTGACCACAAGGCTGTCGCCGCGCCCGTCGGTCAGATAGCGGACGAGGGTGTCGTCGGGATCGAGGCTCGCGCGTTTCTGGTCGAGCACGGCAAGCTCCAGATTGGCGCCGAAGCGGATCGATCCGGAATCGGGCTTCGCCTCACCGGTGAGCATCGACAGAAGCGTCGTCTTGCCTGCCCCATTCGGCCCGACGATGCCGAGCCTGTCGCCGCGCAGGATGCGGGTAGAGAAATCCTTCACGAGAGGCCGGCCGCCATAGGCCTTCGTCAGGCCTTCGGCCTCAATGACGAGCTTGCCCGATTCTCTTGCGTCGCTCGCCTTCATCGTCGCCGAGCCCTGGACGCGGCGGTGGGTGCGCAGTTCGACGCGCTTGGCCTGGAGCTCGCCGAGGCGGCGCATGTTGCGCTTGCGCCGGGCGGTTACGCCATAGCGCAGCCAATGCTCCTCGCGCACGATTTCCCGGCCGAGCTTGTGCAGATCGCGCTCCTCCTCGTCGAGCAGCCTGTCGCGCCAGTCGTCGAATTTGGAAAAACCCTCGTCGAGACGGCGCGTGACGCCGCGATCCAGCCAGATGGTGGTCCGGCTCAGGCGTTCGAGGAAGCGGCGGTCGTGCGAGATGAGGACGATGGCGGAGCGGCTTTGGGCCAGTTCGGCCTCGAGCCATTCGATGGTCGTAAGGTCGCGATGATTGGTCGGCTCGTCCAGGAGCAGGATATCGGGCCGGGGCGCGAGCACCCGCGCCAGCGCCGCCCGCCGCACTTCGCCCCCCGACAGTTCGATGGGGCTCCGCTCTCCCGCAACCGCCAGCGCCTCCAGAAGATAGGTGGCGCGGTGCGGATCATCGGCAGGGCCGAGCCCGCCTTCCACATAGGCCTGCACGGTAGCAAAGCCCTGCCAGTCGGGTGACTGGGGGAGGTAGCGGATGGTCGCGGCGGGATGTCGGAAGACATCACCGTCCGTGGGCTCGATGAGCGCGGCGGCAATCTTCAGGAGCGTCGACTTGCCCGAGCCGTTGCGGCCGACAAGCGCGATCCGGTCGCCTTCGGAGATCGAAAGCGATGCGTCCGTGAGAAGGGGTGTGCCGCCGAAAGTCAGGCTCGCGGACTGTACGAAAAGAAGCGGCGGCGCCATGAGCCTCGGGTGTCCGAATGATGATCCGGTCCGATGTGGCCCCGCGCCGCCGCCGCGTCAAGTCTCGGGACTGTCCGGCCTTGCTCAGTAAGCCGGCCGGCGCCAATGATAGCCTGACGGGCAATCGGCCACGTAGCGGCGGCCGTAATGATCGCGGTAATAGCAGTTGCCGGGCGAGGAGGCAGCGCCGATCATGGCTCCGGCTCCGGCGCCGATCGCGGCGCCGGCCAGCGCTCCGCCGGCCGTTCCAGATGCCGCACCGCCGATGATCCCGCCGGCTGCCGCGCCGATACCTGCGCCCGCGGCCGTGTTCTGTTCGGTCGTCGTGCATCCCGTGGCGCCTACGCCAAGCATGGCGACGACGGCCATGGTTCCAATCATCTTATTCATCTGATCCATCCCTCTTAGGTCAGCCCCCCGGGGCCAAGCTGCGGCCTTCCTGCGGCAGAAAACCGTCTTACCCGCGGAAAGGTTCAAAATCGACGACGATCATTGAAAGATATTAGCAAAATCGCACGTCCTGAGCCAAGCAGGATCGTGAGCGGACCTGTAACCTCGTTCGACAAGGTTAGGGAACTGCCAAAGGGGACATGTACCTGATCGAGTGGCCACTTGGCGCCGCGGAGGCTGAGGCCTTCCAGGTCGCCATAGCCGATAATACTGAAGATGGCGCCTGAGGGCAGGTCGAAACGCTGTTCGCCCGGCAGCACGACGTGGGCTTCCTCGGCTCCGCTGCTCAGCCAGATCGAGCGGCCCTTCTGTGCCTCGGCGATCGCCATCGTCAGATGGAGCAGCCCATGGTCCGTTCTCAGGCCGCCGAACGCCCCGCAGAGCACGACCTCGCCGGCGCCGCGCGCCCAGGCCTCTCGCAGCGCAAGTTCGCCGTCGGTCGCATCCTTCTCTGCCGGCAGCACGATCCGCGGCACGTCCGAATAGAGGGTGAGGAGGGCGGCATCGGTGGAATCGAAATCGCCGACCCAAAGCTCCGGCCGCAGGCCCAGCGCCTCGGCATGGCGCATGCCGCCATCGGCGGCGATGGCCCGCGCGCCCGCGACCTGCGCCTTCAGCCGGCCGGTCGGGACTAAGTTTCCGCCAAGCAGCACCGCGAAACGTTCCATGATTGGGGGGTAGCATGGCGCTGGCACGGCGGAAAGCTCGGCTGCCGCAGCATCTTGCGCGGCTCGCGTTCCCGCCCTATCACTCGCCATGCTCTAACGGGGTGCCGGCACGGCCGGCTGAGAGGCGTCAAGCCAACCCGCTGAACCTGATCCGGTTTGTACCGGCGGAGGGATTAGACGCGACGCAAGTCAGGCGCCTTGTTCCCCGGCCCGGTTCCGGCCCTTGAACGTGGAGGCGCTGATGCGCAGACGAGACTTCATCCGCACGATTACGGCTTTCGGAGCGACCGCCTGCCTGGGGATGGCCGTGCCGTCAACCGCATCTGCATCGCAGGCGCGGCCGAAGCTCACCGTCTATACCTATGAGAGCTTCACGGCGGATTGGGGGCCCGGTCCGCAAGTGAAGAAGGCGTTCGAGGCGCAATGCGGCTGCGAACTCGATTTCGTCTCGCTGACCGATGGCGTCGCGCTCCTGAACCGACTCAAGATCGAAGGCGGCCGGACCAGGGCCGATGTCGTGCTTGGCCTCGACACCAACCTTACAAGCGAAGCCCGGCAGACCGGGATTTTCGCGCCGACCCGCATTGACACCTCCGCCGTCTCGGAGCCGGGAGGCTATAAGGACGATATCTTCGTGCCGTTCGACTACGGCTATTTCGCTATCGTCTATGATACGAAGGCCATGCCAAACCCGCCGAAGAGCCTGCACGATCTCGTCACCGGAGATCCGGGCCAGAAGATCGTGATCGAGGATCCACGCACATCGACGCCCGGGCTGGGCCTCCTGCTCTGGATCAGATCCGTCTATGGCGACAAGTCTGGCGAAGCCTGGAAGAGCCTGAGCAGACGCGTGCTGACGGTCACGCCCGGATGGTCGGAGGCCTACGGCCTTTTCACCAAGGGCGAGGCGCCGATGGTGCTTTCCTACACCACTTCTCCGGCCTATCACCTCATCGAGGAGAAGACCGACCGCTACAGGGCGGCCGATTTCCCGGAGGGCGAATATCTGGAGATCGAGGTGGCAGGCATGACGAAGCATGGCTCGGCGAACCCGTTATCGAAGCAGTTCCTCTCCTTCATGATCTCGCCCGCCTTCCAGGACGTCATCCCGCAAACCAACTGGATGTTTCCGGCTGCAAGGCTGTCGAAGCCCATCGACCCGGTATTCGATCAGCTGGTCAAGCCGGCGAAGACGCTGATCTTTCCAGCAGATGTGGTCGCCAAGAACCGGCAGGCCTGGATTGCGGAATGGCTGTCGGCGATGAGCAAATGAACAAGGCCCGGTTGCCGATGCGCCGGCGGCCCCTTTCGGCGAGCCTTGCCGCAGGTTTCGCCGCGCTCGCCTTCCTTGCGGTGCTTGCCGGCGTCGCGCTTATCGGCCTTGCCTGGCAGGCCGCAGGGCAGGGGAGCGGCCTGGTGGCCGCGTTCGATCCCTATCTGTGGCGCGTCGCGCGTTTCACGCTGGTCGAGGCTGGACTGTCGACGCTGCTCTCCGTGGTTCCGGCGATAGCGGTCGCCGTCGCGCTCAATGCACTGCCGCGGTTTCGGGGGCGCGGCCTGGTGCTGAGGCTCTTTGCCTTGCCGCTCGCGCTGCCCGCCCTCGTCGCGGTCTTCGGTGTGACCGGCGTCTACGGGCAGCACGGTTGGCTGGCGGAAATCGCGAGCGTCCTCGGCAGCCCATCGCCGCCCGACATCTACGGTCTGACCGGGATCATCATCGCACACGTGTTCTTCAACCTGCCGCTGGCGAGCCGGCTGTTCCTGACCGGACTTGCCTCGGTGCCCGCCGAATACTGGCGGATCTCGTCTCAGCTCGGGATGGGGCCGCTGGCGCGGTTTCGTCTCATCGAGTGGCCGGCCATGCGGCGCGCGGCCGGAGGCGTGGCCGCGCTCGTCTTCATGCTGTGCGCCACCTCCTTCACTGTTGTGCTGACACTGGGCGGCGGGCCGAAGGCGACCACGCTGGAGGTTGCGATCTACCAGGCCCTGCATTTCGATTTCGACGCTGGAAGAGCGGTTGCACTGACGGCAGTGCAGCTTTTCCTGACGGGTATCACGATCGCGCTTATCGGGCTGGCCGGCCGGCCCTCGGAGGAAGGGTTCTCGATCGAGGTGCGGTCGGTGCGCGAGGACCGGCCCCCGCCCGTCGAACGGACCGCTGCGAGCGTTCTTATCGCGGCTACGACGCTGTTCGTCCTGCTTCCGCTGGCGAGTGTCCTGATTTCCGGATTTTCGGCCGATCTCGGCAAGCTTCTCAGGCAGCCCGCCGTCTGGCGGGCGGTCACGACCAGCATCGTCATCGGCATTATCGCGGGTGCACTGTCGGTGGCCCTTTCACTTGCGCTGGTCGCGGCCCGGCAGGCGCAGGCGCGAGGGAACGCTGGCCGGCGAGGACGGCATGGGCTCGAATGGTTATTCGCCAGCGGCGCGGGGCTCATCCTCGTCATACCACCGATCGTCATCGGTGCCGGCTGGTTCGTCCTCGCGATCCGCTTCGCCGACCCCTATACGCTGGCGCCTTTCATGGTGGTCACGGTCAATGCGGCGATGGCGATGCCCTTCGCCGTCCGTGTGCTGCGCCCGGCCTTCGACACGGCGGCCGCACGTCACGACCGGCTCTGCGCCGCTCTGGGGATTTCGGGCCTCTCGCGCCTTCGCCTGATCGACCTGCCGGCGCTCGGCGGACCTCTGGCCGCGGCCTTCGCCTTCTCCATGGCCCTGTCGCTCGGCGACCTCGGCACGATCGCACTCTTCGGCTCCGACCGCCTCGTCACCTTGCCTTTCCTCCTCCTCCAGCGCATGTCGAGCTATCGGACGAGCGATGCGGCGGGACTCGCGCTCATCCTCGCCATCCTCAGCCTTGCGCTGATCGCGGCGGCGGACGCGGCGGCCAACGGCGTGCGCAAGATGCAGGCG
>ERZ778029.3099-NODE-3099-length-10646-cov-3.546124_pt1 | contig 10646 bp, 10 predicted proteins | sample MGYA00375759_ERZ778029 | MGnify/ENA primary metagenome ERZ778029 (study PRJEB29350, sample SAMN05389819) | bioreactor metagenome | isolation source: Ammonium sulfate bioreactor | place: South Africa: University of Cape Town | collected 2014-04-04 ...
GAGAATCGGTGGAGTCGAGCGTTTACCATGTTGATAATATGAACAAGGCAAGAGCGGTGCTCGTGTTAATGTATTATCATGTGACGATAACGTGGAAATCTGCTCGTAGACTTGATAATACGGACATGTCGATGCCGATGTATCAGTTGACCAGAATGGTTTGTCGTTTGTCGGATGATTCGATGGCGATGGTGTTTTGTCCTTTGAATGATGATTTCGAATACGCAGGAAAAGATAAATGCCAAGTGTAAGCAAAGCGATTGTTAATAAACAACTGGCTAATATCAATGAAATCATGGTTAGTAATGAGTTTTTCGATGAATTCGATCGTGTGTAGGATAAATAACCGATTAAATACTCGCGATAGCCAATACGAAATCGGATAGGACCAATCGATGAATTGTAAATTGAACAATCGTCTTGAGCTTGTTGATTGTTGAGAATAATCGCTGAATTTGAGGTTAATTGAGTCGGTGGTTGACATGTGATACCTTTCGATGTGAATGTTTTGAGTTTGCATTCGGTACAACCGATAAACAATTGAATATCGGTAAATGAAGCGGCTTCAGTTAGATTTTCGACTTGAAGTTTAAGTTCTTCGCCTGAAATATTCAGTAAAACATGGGGAATATAGCGAAATTGAATGAGATTCGTCAATGATAAAATCGAATTATCGAAATAAAGTGAAAAATTAACGTCGAATGGAGGCGAAGGAAATTCGTTCGACGGCGAAGGAACTGCTGGTGTTCGAAAACTGAACGATGAGATCGTTTCATCGCCATCGCGATTGAAAATTTCGTTGGCATTGATTTTTAATCGTGCATTCCAGTTTTTATATGAAAATTTCACGGTGATCGATTGTGCAGATTTGAAGTACAAACCTCGAACGGTCACTAATCGACCGCCACTGGCGAAACTAACCGTGGGATCGATGTCTTGAACAATTGGATTCGGTGTGATTTTGAATTTTTCATTGAAATTCAGCGTTTGTTCATCGATTTGCAAGGAGATATTGTAGAAACCAGGTAAAATCGATGGTAAACGGCATGATAATGTATTGGCAAACATGGATTTGATTGGTAAACATTGATAATTTCCAATGAAAATCTTTCGTTCATTGCCAATGAGTAAATTTTCACCATTGAAATGAACGATTTGTCCAGGGAGTTCATAAGCAACAAGCGGTTCGACGGATTTAATCGATATTTGCCGATATTCGATCATTTCTTTCGAAAGAATATAAATCGATTTCGAAAATCGAATACTAATCTGTGCTTTCATCGGTCGATGACTTCGTTCTGTCCGACATTGAATTCGTTCGGACGAATTTAAAACCGCACAACGAACATTTCCTATTCGAATTTCTTCGATTTTCTCATTGAAATTTTCATTTAAATCAATCGTAACAATTGTCTTTCCATTCAAGGGCAAGATTTTCGGTGAAAAATCTCGAATACGCAATGACGTACATTGTTCACTGACCGGACATTTCGTCGTTGAACATCGACCTTGACACCACGAACACTTGCCTCGTGTTTGACATTGATCACATGATTCATAAAGATCACAACGATAGATCACCATCGCAATCCGATGACCAATTTGAACGTCATTTTCATAAATACTAAACCATATCCGTTGATTATTCTCGTTTTCAATCAACGGAATTTGATTGAACGAACAAATCGAGTTCGAATTCATCTTTCCTCGAATTGTTTCGTTTAACCGACATTCCAGTGAATCGGACAGTTCGATTCCGTTTAAATTCAATCGAATGTCCATCGATTCACCCGATGGCAAATAGATATCCAACGGATTCACTAAACTAAACGATGCACATTGACCTGCGGGTTCAGTGCAAATTGATGAACAACGTTGCGAACACCATTGACAGCCGATCTCTTCTCGACACGAAACACACGACGAATAAAACGAGCAATTATAAAATGTAAATTCCGGTACGATAGCTATGCTTATATTCGATGGCGATTTGATGACTGACAAACGAACTTTGGAATGAGACTGATTTTCTATGAAAAGATCTTTCGATGACGGTGTTGGACACGAAAGACGATTGTGATCGTATTTAATCGCTGGACTATTAATTGACATTGTTTTATCTTTAAATATACACGCATAGATTTCATTATGTTCTAATTGCGGTAATTTCGAAAGAGTTAAATTAATCTTAAAGAAAAAACGAGTCACGAGATGTCAAAACAACACGATACACACATACCCATTGACTATTATCAACCGATGCTTTCATTGGATGAACATTGACAATTTGTGTACATTGATTATTTTCTCTTTGCCAAAAATTCGATAGACATTTATTTATCAATGTACATCTACACAAAACGAACATAGAGATCGACTCGTTTTAATTGATATATTCAAATCGAAATTGACATGTGAAACTTGTCATCAATGTCTTACCGTTGATTCATTGTACACCAACCACACAAAGGATTAGCTGACGATGATAAACACTCATCACATGACAAACGTGATGAACAATCGCTTTCGAATGAAAGACGATAGATCTATTTAACAAAAAATTTCATTTTCTTTTTTCGATAAAAACAAAGAGAAAAAGTTACTTTCGAGCCTGATGCGAAGAAATAGGTGGCTGTTGATGAGTCGAATTGAACATTCGAAAGAATCGGCAGTCGACTCGACAATTGTGTCGAATAAAACCAATTTATTTTCACTCGAAAATCGAATAAACCCTTGAGAAAACAAAGAGATGAAGAATTATTTTTTTTATCTTTTCTTTTCAAGTATTTGTTTGTTCAATTCGTTATCATTAAAAACATAACAGATGGAGAGCGAGAGAGAGAAAAACAACATATCTGCAGGCGATTTCTTCACTTACCAACTTCAAAGTCCCATTAGTTAAACCTTGAAAAATCACGCGTAGTGACCCGATTGAATGCGTTTGAAATGTACTAGAAGATTCAATTAAATTTTCATAGATCAATCGGCCGACAACCGGCTGAATGCCACCGACAGGATACGGCAAACGATCGTTATCAATAAACGGGCAAAGATTCTCTTCGTTGTTCGGTATCGACCAACTTTCATCCTTTCGACACGGTTCATTCGGTTTAATAAACGCTAAACCACGTTGTCCGATGCCCATCGAATAGCATCGACGATATTGACAAAGCTTTGGAAGAGAACTATCGTCGATGCTATTCGTTGTCCGATGCCCATCGAATAGCATCGACGATAGTTCTCTTCCAAAGCTTTGTCAATATCGTTTTTAACGTTCCAAGAGCAAACTGTTGTTCCTCGGGAACCGTCTTTTCGAGTGAAATGTCCGATGAGAATTTCATCGTTGTTCTCATTTCGAATGAAGTCCGCCGTTTGAAGAATCCATTCGGAACTCGAGCAAATCAACGGGATTTCTGTGTAGGTTCGAAGAATCGAATTCGATGATTGCCGACAGAAACGAACGAGTTTCGTCAGATAAATTCGTTCGCCGAGATCGTTCGGTTGATTGGTGAGAAAATAAATGTAATATTTCGTGGAAAACGAATAAATATATTGAACAATAAATGTTGTTTGTTGTCTCGACATAAAACGTAACGAGAGATCATCACGAGTGATGCCATCGTCGTCGTTTGCCGAGAGAATTTTCATGAAACGAGTCGAATTTAGTGATCGACCGGCTATGCTCGGTATTTGCCATCGATACGCCCCGTCATTTGTATATGTCACACCGAAATAAACGAGATTTTTCTCAGGAATAATTAACCCAATTGTACTGTTTTGTGGATCATTAGCAACAACGGGTATCGACGAATTGATAATTAAGTTTAAATCGCGATCGACAAGTTGACAAATGCCTTGAGATAATGTTCCACATAGGAGAAGTTGTTCGTTGTTGATTGAAGTGAGAATTTTCCAATGATATGTCGAAGGAAAATGAAGTGTCGATGATGTTCGATTGAATGTACGTGACGAGAGACGATGAAGTGAATTAACTGTACCGAAATACAAATGTTGATTGACGAGAAGAAGTTTTTCAATCGGTAATTGAAAATCTTGTTCAAGAATATCAATCGAAAGTGTATTTTGAATAGTTATGATTAAATAACTAATTAATACAATCGAATACATACTAAAAATATGAAACGAGATTAGACAAAAAATCGACTGAACGGGATTAAACTGAATTTGATTATTCAATCAAAAGAGGATTACTATTTGGTGTCCTGTCGTTTATATGTTAGTATCCGGCATCATGTTTAGCCTGAGCGTTTACCTCGCATCTGTATAGACTTGTCAATTTTTTTTTTCAAAACGAATGAACCCGATGAGAGAAAAAGAAATGAAGCTGAATGTGATTGTGTGATGGTTAGACGTCGTCCAGTATTCTTTCTTTCTTTCTCTCTCTCTCTCTCTCCCTTTCTTTTCATATTCTTTCTTGTCGGTCATCGTCGAACGAAACAAGAAGAAGAAGAAGAAGAAAAAAAAACAGAAGGAAGAAACAACAGGAGGCAATTAGAGCAGATGGCCAGGTGATTCATTTAAGCAGAAAATTGAGTTTAACGTTCACAATGTCATAATAAACTAATGACTTCAAGGTTTGATCGATGAGATTGATATTGTATATACAAATAGAAATCTTTATTTCAATAACTGACACTGTACGTCCGATCACTTTCACTCACTCACACTCTCTCTCTCTCTATCGTTCAATGAACTCAATCCCGAGATTGCCTTTGGATATTCAAATAACAATAACAATGACCGGACAGAATATGTCTGATTGCATGTCGACCTTTGTTTTATTTCCTCAAAATAAGAAGCAAAAAAGCCTTTTCAACTATCAAAACGTCATCGTTGTTGTTTCTTATATTAAACAGGATAAGATTATCATTTCGTTTGCAAATCTTTAAAATAAACAAACGATTTTCTTGAATAAACACAAACGAACTGAAGATTAATTTGAAAAAAAAATTGATTAGAATTTTTCTTTTTTTTTGAGTGTTGATTATTATTCATGAAGTTCTATTTGAACAGTACGAAGCCATTTAAAGAGTATCGCGTTAGGTAGGATCACAGGGTGGCCTTAATTCATCAATTCATATACTTATTATACAAAAAGAGACATTTAACACCATCTATCGAATAAATATGCGACAGATTTTTGTTTTTTTTCGAAATTCAGATTTCGTTGAATATTTTTCTCAAGATGAAAAGTTAAATTTACTCTCGATTTTGATAATTGAAGAGTTCTGATCAAAAATTTGCTTGGTTGAAATTCTAATCGAATCGAATTAATGTTGGTAAGACCTCGATATATGAATAATATGCATGATTATTGACCAGGTAAATCGATCTTTCGTACAGTACTCAACTGTACATTGATCATGCCAAAAGCGAATTCATCCTCATCATTCGTTTCTCCTCATCCACCGATTCCATTGCCAGATCATCATAATCATCCGATAAGTCGTCGATCATCATCGTTGTTAAACGAAATATCGAGTCTACCTCCACCTGCCAATGCCGTGTCCTCGAATCCGACCTATACCGAACACGAAAACGATGATAATCAAAATAAACAAATTAGTTTGCCCTTCAATTGGCAGGTAACGAAAAAAAAACAACCGCAACGAACGGTTTTTGATTCATATTCTTTTTTTCAGGCATCGAAATTGTCTTTAAACGATCGAATATCTGCACTTTGTCTCAATGAATACATGTCCGATGTACATTTCGAATTCAACGACAGTGAAGAACTAATTCCTGCACATAAATTCGTTCTCAGCGTTGGCTCGTGCGTATTCGAAGCTATGTTTCAACGAAATTCCGAATCCACGGCCTCATCATCGATTATTCACATACCCGACATGGAAAGTCAATCGTTCCGTGTCCTACTTCGTTTTCTCTATGGTGATTCGAACAATCCATCGTTGTTCATTACACATGATTCTGTGATGTCGATCTTGTACGGAGCTAAGAAATACTGTATTCTCGGTCTCGAACGACTTTGTGTCGATTTTTTGAAGAAGAATATTTCAATTGAAAATGCACTCATACTTCTCAGTCAAGCTCGTCTCTTCGACGAAGCACAATTAGCTGCTCAATGTTTAGAAGTGATCGATAAAAACGCCATGTACGCATTGCAAACACCGGAATTATTGGATATTGATTTAGAAACACTCATGGCGATACTCAAACGAGATACTCTCGGCGTACGAGAGATTAAATTGTGGCAAACATGTCTTGCGTGGGCGAAAAATAAGTGTAAAAAAACCAATCAAACAATGACACCGGAAACAATTCGACAGACATTGGGTGGAGCGTTGAAATTAGTTCGATTTCCATTGATGAGTCAAGAAGAATTCGCTCAAGGACCGGCTCAATCGGGCATTTTAACTGATAAAGAAGTGATTTCAATTTTTTTATATTTTAATCTACCGGCGAAATCTTATAAATTATGCGAATTCGATGATGAACCACGAAGTACATTTAAAGAATATATTGTCAATCGATTTCGTGAGGGTGAAGTCGAACATCGTTGGTCGTATTCGGACGCATTCGATCGAATTCGATTCAAATGCGATCGAAGATTATCAATTGCTGGTTACGGTTTATACGGAAGTATTCGAGAACCTTTCGAATACAATGTTCATATACAAGTAAACGAGTAAATCGAAATGAAGTTTGTATTTGTTTGATTTTTATAGTTACATCATCTCGATTCGGGCAAATTGTTGGGTGAAAATGAAACGACATTTATGGCCGATGGATCGCCATCGACATTTCGAGTTTCATTTCAAGAACCGTTGGAAATTCAACAAGGAGAATATTATGTTGCAAGTGCGAAACTCAAAGTAAATCTTGAGGGTGAAATAAAGACAAAAAAAACTAACGATCGATCTATCTGTCTAGGGTCCTGATTCTTTCTACGGCATAAGTGGTCTGCGTCGTATCACACATGATTGTGCTTTGGATGGGAAAGTGACGTTCCATTTTGCTTATGGTAAGCCAGAGAAACGATTTTTTTTAATTATTAATTGATTTCTTCTTCTAGCATCGGGAGAAAATAATGGATCAAATGTCGATGATGGACAAATTCCTGAAATAATCTTTTGTCTATAATTTTTTGTTAATCTCTCATTCCAGATCTTTTTTCTTCTTCTTCTTCTTCTTCATCTCTGTTTTGTAGACTAGTAGATAGTCTATTTTTTTGTCTTATAAATAAATAATATACATATGTAATTAATAAATTTTTTCATTAATAATCAGAAGATAGAAAAGGGCGCGCATAATCGAGCACTGACTTATTCATTCGGCATCGACGAACAAGGCAACAAGACATGGCAGATGATGTACTGGATTTGCTGTCGAATGATTTAGGATTTCTCGAAATTTTTTTGTTTTGTATTTAGGATCGAAACCTTACTGAAGATGAAAAAAAGGCTCGAAAGAAAGCCGATCGTGAACGAAAACGACAAGAAGCTCGTGATGCAGCCGAGAAGAAAAAACGTTTTGCGTTAACACCTGAGAAAAAACGAAAGCTTCGGGTTTGTATTTCCTTTTTTGTTTTGTCGATTTGAATTCGACAAGTCTTTATTTCTGTAGCTTTTGATTATGAAAATGGCGACAGATAATTTAAAAAATGCTGCTGAACAACGTCTAGCTGCTCGAACGAAATACATCGAAGAACGTGTTCAAGCCTTGCCAGCTAATCTACAAAGTCTCAGTGAAAATGAACTTCGCGAACTAGTCAAACAATTTCATAAACAATTAGCTCAAACCGAAGAAGCTCGATATGATTTCGAAATGAAAATACGTAAACAAGATTATGATATCAACGAATTAACAATTAAAGTTAATGATGCCAAAGGAAAATTTATTAAACCAGCATTGAAAAAAGTCTCGAAAACAAGTCACAAGTATAAGAAATTCGAGGTTATGATAGTGATTGATTTGAATTTAAAGATGAAGATAAAGTCAATTTTCGTGATCAAATTCAATTGAAATCAACTAAAACCGATCAACATCACGATGACGAATAGAAAAGAAAAAAGAAAAAAAGAATTTCAATAAATTCGATACGTTGTGTTGTGTGCTTGGATTTTGTTTTCGCTCTCAATAATCATCCCCCTTTAGTTTATTATTCTCATTCTAAACTTGATCCAATACAAAACATTTCCTTTTATTCTTTCTCATGAAAATAATTCTCTCGTTTAGGACGACCAGGAAAATAATAAGATATAAAAATATCCCGTTCTTCTTCTTCTTTTTTGCTTGTCTATTACCATATCCATATGTATCCACATATGCGCATAAACATGCAAGACCAATAACACGAACGGTCGTTCTCGTTCTCTCTGTGGTATCGTCGATAACTGGCATATACACATTCGGACAAAAAGGAAATGTAATGAGAATCGTATTTCTCTTTTCTTTTTCTCTCATTTGTGCGATGCATATCGACGTGGAATTGTATAAACAGATATTTTAGGAACAAGACGAGAATTTTCTTCTTAGATTTCTTTCTGTTTTATTGAGGCTGATATTTCCGTACGGAGAAAGAAGAAAAGAAAAAAAAAGAATAAGTGTTTGGTACCAACATCATCATCATCGAGTATCTGCCTTGCTTTTGCTTCTTGACGAGATCAAACGAAGGACAGAAACCAAAGCAATAAACCGATTTCTAGTTAACCAAACAAGAACAACGAGCTAAATATGGCTGACGACGTAAACCATTGAATTCTCAAGAAATTGTGACTTTTGTTTTTCGAATAGGATCGACAACTTACGGAAGATGAAAAAAAGGCTCGAAAGAAAGCCGATCGAGAACGTAAACGACAAGAAGCTCGTGATGCCGCTGAGAAGAAAAAGCGTTTTGGTTTAACACCGGAAAAAAAACGAAAACTTCGGGTTTGTATTTTTCTTTTTTTGCTTTGTCGATTTGAATTCGACAAGTCTTTATTTTCTGTAGCTTTTGATCATGAAAATGGCTACTGAAAATCTTAAAGGTGAACAACAACGCCGTTTAGAAGCACGAAAAAACTATATCGAACAACGTTTGAAACCACTCGATAATGTTAGTTCGATGAGTGATGCTCAATTGAAATCACTCTGCGAAGAACTTCATCAACAATTGAAAACAACCGAAGAAAATCGTTACGATCTTGAATTTAAAATTCGTAAACAAGATTATGATATCAACGAATTAACAATCAAGATTAATGATATTAAAGGTAAATTTGTTAAACCATCGCTTAAGAAAGTCTCAAAAACCGAACAAAAGTAAGAAATTCTTTGTTGTTTTTTTTTGTGGTTCGTTAAATGTGAATTTATTTCGAATAGATTAAACAAAATTAAAAAACCGAAAGAAGACGAACCAAATTTTATTGGTATGGCTAATTTGAAACAATCGACAAACAAATTTGCACTTAAAGAAGAACAAAAAGACGAAGATAAAGTTAATTTTCGTGATCAAGTTCAACTTAAATCAGCTAAAGAACACAAAGATGACGAATAAACAATTGTTTACGAATAAAAATGAACATAAAATAAGATTTTCCCCGTTTTTTTTTCTCTCTTTTTCTCTATGCAATACATATTCTAATTTTTCTTCTTTCGCCATAATCTCGTTTGAATAAAAATAAAAAAAAAACTACACACACACACACTTATATAATTTAAGCAAATGAACTTGTTTTTTTAAGCAATTGTCGATATTGAAAATCTTTCTTTGACATTTGTCGACGATGTCGTAATGGAATTCGGTATAACCAAATGATGAAACAAATATGAAGTAAACTGAAGAGACTAAGAGCTATTTGAAAGATTAATCGATCGATATATGCAAACCACATGTCAGATGTTATACGAAAATCAGGTGTAAACAGAAATATTAAAGCGCCGAGAGTTGAATGCCAAATACAAAGAATTATCAAAATAAATATACAGAAGATGGCATATTTATCCATTGAGGTTAGATAGGATATTGTTGGCTAGAGAACAAATAGAACAAATCACCCGCCAGAGAAGAACATTCGCGTGACTTACAAGTGAGCGATTGACTGTCCAACGAAAGGTTATCGATGTTAACAAGAGTGTGCATGATGTTTGAATGCGATTTGCTGTGAAACTGAGCAAAAAAGAAAGAAATGAATTCGAAATCCATGGAAAATACGTAATTACTAAGGTGGAATAGCAAAGATGCAGAATGAAACGAGAGTAATTAAGAAAATTAAACAATAACCATTCCAATAGAAATAATTCGATTGACGAGCTGAAAAACAAAACAAAACATTTCGAAAATTTTTGAGAACAAAACAAAAATAAATATCAGACCGGCGTGACATGTTACGGTTATAATCGAACGTTTTCGATCTTCGCTATTATTTCCACATTGTTCTTCATATTCTTCTTCGTCGTTGTTCGTACAGAAAATATATTCTTTAATAAATCTCTGTTGAGTATCGACATGTTCGTATAATGACCATTTTTGTTGATCAACAAACGCCTCTCGATTGATTCCGCTGAGACGATGCGGATCGGCAATGAGAAGAACTTTATCATCGTAAAATATCGAACCAATTGAAATCGAAAGATCTTGAACATCAGCTGGAAAATGATGCAATTCCAATTTCTCCCAGAATCAC
>ERZ778029.3101-NODE-3101-length-10642-cov-4.185322_pt1 | contig 10642 bp, 8 predicted proteins | sample MGYA00375759_ERZ778029 | MGnify/ENA primary metagenome ERZ778029 (study PRJEB29350, sample SAMN05389819) | bioreactor metagenome | isolation source: Ammonium sulfate bioreactor | place: South Africa: University of Cape Town | collected 2014-04-04 ...
GGCAGGGCGAAGGCGGCGGTCTTGCCGGTGCCGGTCTGGGCGAGGCCGACCACGTCGCGTCCGGCGAGCAGCAGCGGGATGGTGGCGGACTGGATGCCGGTCGGGTCCTCGTAGCCGAGTTCGCGGACGGTGCGCAGCAGGCGCTCGTCCAGGCCGAGGCCGGCGAAGCCGGAGTCAGGGGTTGTTTCGGGCACGGGCGAACGCTACCCCACGACTCCCCACCCGTTGCGCTGTGAGCGTACGGGGCGTCGTCCGGACGCGCCGCCGGGCTAGATTGGCGAGGCAGCCCAAGGAGGATTCGTGGAGATCAAGATCGGCATCCAGAACGTAGCCCGCGAGGTCACCGTCGACACCGAGACGAGCGCGGCCGACATCGAGAAGCGTCTCGCTCAGGCCATCGCGGACGGCGGTGTGCTGGCCATCGCGGACCCGAAGGGACGCAAGGTGCTCGTCCCGGCCACCTCGATCGCCTATGTCGACCTCGGCCAGGAGAAGGCCCGCCCCGTCGGCTTCGGTTCGGTGTAGCCCGCCGCGTCGCACGTTCGTCCCGAACGTGCGGGCGTTCAGACTCCTCAACGGATTACTGGGGGCTTTCGGGTCCCCGCCACGTCCCTGTTGTGGTGAAATGGTGGTGGCCCCGGCACGGGCTGAATCCTCACCCAGGAGAACCGGTGAACACCTCCCGAAAACTCACCATCGGAATCGCCGCCGCGCTGGCGTGTTCCCTCGTCTCGATTCCGGCACAGGTTGCACACGCGGCACCGGCCAGCCGCAGCGTCGCTCTCGCGCGCGCGCCCCAGTTGGTCACGCCGATCGCAGTATCCGGAACCAGGGTCCTGGTGCAGGCGGACGGCACCTTCCGCATCTCGAACAACTCGGGCAAGACCTGGCGCACCGCCCATGTGTACTGTCCCGACCGCAGCTACTGCGATCCCACCCTGCCCTCCAACATTGTCGGACGCGTATCGGGGGGCATTGTGGCCTTCTACCATTATGATCTCCCCGGTACCGTCAGCGCGTACTCTCTCGAGTCGAATGCCGTGGTTGGCCGGCCCTACAAGCTCACCCGAGAAGAGTCGGTGGCGGATCTCAATGGAGCATTCGTGTTGCTCCACTCCTGGCCTTCAGGGGTGATGAGCATCCGCTCCCTGGTCGACCAGTCCGTCCGGCAGCTACCGGGGACGGCCGCCTACGGGCGAGGCCAACTGCTGTCGGACGGTTCGGTCATCGTGCACAACAACGACAGCCCCGCGGTCTGGGACCGGATCGACACCAGTGGTTCGGTCGCCCCGTTCATCTCTTCGGCCTCGGGCAAGCCAGTCGTCAGCGGCTCGATGGTGGCGTACCGGTCCGGGGCCGGGCGCCTGTGCCTGACCAGCCCCGCCACAGCCCTGGCGGAATGCCGCAGCGGCTTGGGCTCCTTCTCGGTCGCACAGGTGAGTGCGCGAGGCGTGCTCATCCAGCACGACAAGAAGGCACGCTGGCTCCCGATCACGCACGGCCGGCTCGGCACGCCGAGCCCGGTGAAGGCCACGCTGGCCGGCGCGAACTACCAGCACGCCGTCAGCGTGGAGAATGCCTACCCGGTGATCGCTCAGAAGACCTCAACCGGCATCCGGATGCTCACGCTCCGGTCCGGCGGCCGGCTCAGCGTCCACCATCTCGGATGGGCGCGTAGCTCCATGCTGCCCTCTGCCCTCCAGTTGACCCCCACGACCGTCCTGAGCAGCAAGGGCTCCCCCGCGAAGTCGTGGTATCGCAACGCCGTCTCGAGCCTCGGCGCCAGCAGGGCCGTCGCCACCAGCGGGGAGGTTCAGGCGAGCGGTGCGCGCTGGGCGGTGAGTGGCTCCGCCCTCGTGCTTTACGACCGCGGCCGGAAGGACCGCCGGCTAGGAATCGACGGCACCGCGCTCAAGGTCAGCGGCACGCACCTGTTGGTTGCGCCCTCCTGCCATCCCGCGCTCAGTGACCCGGATCCGACCTGCCCGACTCCGGAGATCTACGACATCAGCGGCCGCAGACTCGCCACCATCGCTGCTCAGGACATCTTCGGCGACCTCGCGGTCGTCAGTGATGGACCGCTCGGCGCCGCCCGGGTCGTTCGGTACCCGGCGCCGGCCGAGACGATAGCGTCGTTCAACCTGCCCGACCCCGGCGTCTACGGCCGCTACGCCGACCTGCAACTGTGGGGCGACTGGGTCGCCGGCACCAGGGACGAGGCCACCGACCGCCACGCGGTCGTGTACAACTACCGCACCGGTCAGTTGCGGGTCTCACCATCCTCCGCGACGCTGACGGCGCTCGGGGACGGGTTTGCCGTCATCAACACCTTCCGGGCCGACAACGACCGGCAGCTCCAGGTCTGGAACCTGGCCACCGGGGCCATGACGACCCTGTCGTCCGTGTCCAGTGTCACCGCCACCGACGGTTCACGGGTGGCCTACCTGAGCGGCGATCCCTTCAACCGGTTCACCAAGGCACGGCTCACCGTCGCCAGTTTCGCCTCGCTGGCCCGCACCGCTCCGAGGACCCTGGGTGTGGTGGCGCCGGGCACCTGGAAGAAGTCGTGGCACGTGGACATCGACCTGACCAAGGCGGTCCGTGCGGGACGGCTGGAATTCCGGGACGCCGGTGGGCAGCTGATCCGGTCACTGAAGGTCCCGGCGAGCCGTGACGGGTCCATCCGGAACATCAGGTGGGACGGAAAGGACAGCGGCGGCCGCCTGGTCGCTGCGGGCACCTACACCTATCGCCTGACCAGCGTCGCCGCCGACGGTACCGGCGGCGTCCGCGCGCCCGATGGCAGCGCCAGCCCGGTGGGCACGGTGGTCGTGCGATAGGCTTGGGCTGCTCAACCACTAGTGTGAGCCCGCCCGGAGCGGCCCCGTCTGCCGCCGGCGGTCCGTTCTGCGCAGGCTGCGCAGGTGAAGATGAGGCAAGACGCTGACCGAGAACGCGCTCGCGACCGACACCCAGACCTTCGCCGACCTCGGGGTCATCCCCGAAATCGTCGAAGCCCTTTCCGAAACAGGGATCGAGAATCCCTTCCCCATTCAGGCCCTCGCCATTCCGATCGCGCTGGCCGGCACCGACATGATCGGCCAGGCCAGGACCGGCACCGGCAAGACTCTCGCCTTCGGCGTCAGCCTGCTGCAGCGGATCACCGTCCCGAGCGACCCGACGTTCGAGGATCTCGCCGCGCCCGGCAAGCCGCAGGCACTGGTGATGTGCCCGACCCGGGAACTCGCCCTGCAGGTCGCCGGTGACCTCAAGGTCGCCTCGGCCGTGCGCAAGGCCCGCGTGCTGACCGTGTACGGCGGAGTCGGCTACGAGCCCCAACTGGACGCGCTCGCGACCGGCGTCGAGGTCGTCGTGGGTACCCCCGGCCGACTCCTCGACCTGGTGAACCGGCGGTCGCTCGACCTGTCGCACGTCCGCGTTCTCGTCCTGGACGAGGCCGACGAGATGCTTGACCTCGGCTTCCTCCCCGACGTCGAGCGGCTGATCTCCAAGACCCCGAAGTCGCGGCAGACGCTGCTGTTCTCGGCGACGATGCCGGCGGCCGTCGTCGCGCTGGCCCGGATGCACCTCGAGCAGCCGGTCAACGTCCGCGCCGAGACGAGGGACGCCCAACTCACCGTCCCCGACACCACCCAGTTCGTCTACCAGGCGCACGACCTGGACAAGCCGGAGATCGTCGGGAAGCTGCTGCAGTCCCCCACCTGCACCCGGACGATGATCTTCACCCGCACCAAGCGGGCCGCCCAGCGCCTGTCCGACGAACTGGTCGACCGCGGCTTCCAGGCGACCTCCATCCACGGCGACCTCAACCAGGTGGCCCGGGAGAAGGCTCTGAAGAAGTTCCGTGAGGGCAAGGTCTCCATCCTGGTCGCGACCGACGTCGCCGCGCGCGGCATCGACATCACCGACGTCAGCCACGTCGTCAACTACGAGTGTCCCGACTCGGAGATGACCTACGTGCACCGGATCGGACGCACCGGCCGCGCCGGCGCCAAGGGCACCGCGGTGACCCTGGTCGACTGGGCCGACATCACCCGGTGGAAGGTGATCAACAAGACGCTGAACCTCGACTATCCCGAGCCGCCCGAGACCTACTCCACCTCGCCGCACCTGCTGGCCGACCTGGAGATCCCCGAAGGCACCAGGGGACGGATCGCCGAGGCGGCTCCGCGGGAGCCCCGGCCCGACCGCACCGGCTCGGTGGGCGACCGCAAGCCGCGGGGTGAGCGGCCGAAGCGGGACCGTGCCCGTCGGCGGCTGCGCAACGGCGAACCCGTCGAAGGCGCCGAGGTGACCGCACCGGAGACCGCGGCCGAGGCCGGCGGCGAGCCCGCCGAGGTCGAGTCCTCCGGCGAGCCTCGCAAGCGCCGTCGCCGTCGGCGCTCGGGTGGATCGCGTCCCAGCGAGAGCTGAGAAGCCGCGAGAGCTGAGAAGCCGCCAAGACTTTTCGAGAACGTTGTTCACACAAGCGCTGCGGCGCGCTATGGTCCTGCCATGAAACCGAACGGCGCTCTCCAGACCATCTTCGCCTTCTTCCTCGGCCTGCTGGTGCTCGCATTCGTCTCCGTCGCGATCGGGACGTTCCTGCCCGAGCCCGACTGGAGCGCCACCAACGAGGCGGCCCGCGACAGCTGGCAGCTCACGAACGGCATCGTGCTGCTCGTCTGTGCGACCGCATTGCTGGCGGCGTCCCTCTTCCTCCCGGACGCACAGGTGGTGCTGAGCAACGGCATCCTGCTCGGCGGCGTGTTCACCATGGTGTACGGGGTGGTCGCCGCCTTCATCAGCGACGCCGGCCTGCTGCGGTTCGCGGTGGTCACGGCCGCTTTGGCAGTGACGATCGCGATCGGCTACCTGCGCTTCGTCCGCGGGCGCCGCACTCCGAACACCCAGGTTCCGATCTCGGCTCCGGCCGAAGGCGTCCCGTCCGACATCGTCGAGCGGGTGATGGTGGTCGAGCGCAAACTGGACGCGATCGGCACCGCCTTGCGCAGTTGAGGTTCGCGCTCCCCTGCGTCGGCCCTAGTAGACCATGTTCATGGCCGCCCGGACCTCGGCCAGGGTGGCGTCGCCGACCTCGTTGGCGTGGGCGTTGCCGGTGCGCAGGACGTCCATCAGGTACCCGGGATCTCCGGCCAGCTCGGCGCGCCGGGCGCGGATCGGGGCGAAGAACTCGTTGACGGCCTCGGTGACGAGCTTCTTCAGGCCGCCGCCACCGCCGTCCCCGATCGACTCGGCGATCTCGACCGGCTCGCGTCCCGTGCACAGGGCGGTCAGCATCACCAGGTTCGACACCTCCGGGCGGTTCTCCGGGTCATAGCTGATGTGCCGGTCGGAGTCGGTGACCGCCTTCTTGATCAGCTTCGCGGTCGTGTCGGCGTCCATGCCGATCTCGATCACGTTGCCCTTCGACTTGCTCATCTTCGTCCCGTCCAGGCCGAGGACGACCGGCGCCTTCGAGAGCAGCGCCTCCGCCTGCGGGAACACCGGACGGTCGGGGTTGGCCCGGCCGTACCGCTCGTCGAAGCGGCGGGCCACCACCCTGGTCTGCTCCAGGTGCGGCAACTGGTCCTTGCCGACCGGGACGAGGTTCGCCTTGCAGAACAGGATGTCGGCTGCCTGGTGCACCGGGTAGGTGAGCAGGAGGCCCGACATCGGCCGGTCACCGGTCGCCTCCAGCTCGGCCTTCACCGTGGGGTTGCGGCGCAGCTCGGCGTCGGTGACCAGCGAGAGGAACGGCAGCAGCAGCTGGTTCAGCGCCGGCACGGCCGAGTGCGCGTAGATCGTGGTCCGGGACGGGTCGAGGCCAATGGCGAGGTAGTCGGCCATCATGGACAGGACGCGTTCGTGGATGGGCCCAGTGCCGTCCCGGTCGGTGATCACCTGGTAGTCGGCGATCAGGATGAAGGTCTCCACGCCGGCGTCCTGGATGCGGACCCGGTTGGCGAGCGAGCCGAAGTAGTGGCCGATGTGCAGGTTCCCGGTCGGACGATCCCCGGTCATCACCCGGAAGCCGGACGGGTCCCTGGCGATCTGCGCCTCGATCTCGATGCTGCGCGCCTCGGTCCGGCGCAGCGACGCGTCCGAGGTCGAGGCGGCGAGGTCGTCGCCCGCGGAGTCGGCCACGCTCGGGGTGGTCAGGTCGGACATGTCTCTCCTTGCGTCTGTCGTCGGCTCCGGACGCGCGAAACGGCCGCCGGATCCGGACGGCCGTTGGTGGGGTCACTGATGTTCGGGCCGTCGCTACGGCCGCCACCAGCTCCCCGGATTCACGGCCGTCAATCTACCACCGCTACAGCAGGCCGCCGCGCTCGGCGACCCGGGCGCGGATGGCGTCCAGCACGTCGGGTGCGGTGGTGTTGCAGCCGAGGTCGTGGTCGACCTTGCCGGTGCCGTGGTAGTCGGACGAGCCGGTGGCCAGCAGGTTCAGCTCGCCGGCAAGGCCCCGCAGTTCGTCGCGGGTGGCCTGGTCGTGGTCCTGGTGGTCGACCTCGATGCCGTCCAGGCCGCCTCGGGCAAGGTCCGCGAGCACGTCCGGCGACAGGTGCTCGCCTCTCCCCCGTCCCCGACCTGCCGGTAGAGAACGTCGGCAGGGATGGGCATGCCGAGGGCGGACAGCCGGGCAAGCATCGCCCCCACCCGGCCCGAGCGTCCCTCCCGCACCCGGGCCAGCTCGGCGCTCAGCGCACGGTCGTCGACGCGGCACCCGTAGCCGAGCAGGTGGACGCTGGCGCCGCGGCGCTGGGCCGAGATCTCGATGCCGCGCAGTACCTCCACGCCGAGCCGGCCACCGGCCGCGAGCGCCTCCGGCAGCCCGTCGAAGGTGTCATGGTCGGTGAGCGCCACCACGTCCAGCCCGGCCGTGACCGCCTGCGCGACCAGGCCGGCCGGGGTGTCGGTGCCGTCGGAGACGGAGCTGTGGGTGTGCAAGTCGATCCGCATGCCGTTCATCCTGCCCCATGCCGTCCGCTCGGCTCCGGGACATCGACCGGGTCGCTCCGCTGGAACGCCGCCCGATACGCGGTGGGCGACACCGAGACCAGCCGGACGAAGTGCTTGCGCAGCAGGTCGGCGCTACCGAAGCCCACCCGGCCCGCGACCTGCTCGACGCTCAACCGGCTGGACTCGAGGAGTTCCTGCGCGGCGACGACCCGCTGCCCCACCAACCACCCGGAAGGACGCAGCCCGAGCGCGGCGAAGTGCCGCTGCAGTGTTCGCGGCGACACGTGAGCAGCTGTGGCTAACCGGGACAGCGGCCACGGAGCGGAAAGGTCGCTGCCGACCAGTTCGCGCAGTCGATCGAAGCCCGCGTCCGGCAGGTCGGTGGGACGGGCGCGTGGCGGGACGAACTGGGCCTGCCCGCCGGAGCGGGCGACCGGAATCACCATCGACCTGGCCACGGCAGCGGCAGCGGCCGCCCCGTGCACGTGCCGGACGATCGCCAGGCACGTGTCGACGCCCGCGGTCACGCCGGCCGACGTCCACAGTCGGCGCGCGGGGTCGTGCAGGTAGATGGCGGTGGCGTCGACGCGAATCTCGGGATGCAGCGACTGCAGGCGTGCTGCGTGGCGCCAGTGCGTGGTCGCGCGGGCTCCGTCCAGGAGACCGGTCCGGGCGAGCAGGAAGGCGCCGGTGCACAACGAGACCAGCTGGGCACCCCGGCTGTGGGCGTCCACCAGGGCGGCGACGGCGGCCACCCCGTCCGCGTCGTCGAAGCCGGCCAGCGACGCGTCCAGGTCGGCGAACCCCGGTACCACCACCAGATCGGCGTCGGAAGCAGTCGCGAGCGGCCGCGTCGGCGCCGCCATCCCACCGGTGAGGGTCACCGGATCGGCCGGACCGACCACGCTCACCTCGTTGGCGGGCGCCCCGTCGACCGCGCCCGAGCCGAACACCTCGATCGCGATCGAGAGATCGAAGCCCCGCATCCCGTCGATGGCGAGGATGGCGACACGCATGGCGTGATCATATCGATCCCTGCCGTTCACGCCACTGGTCGGTCGTCCCGGATAGCGGTGGAATGGCGTCGTGCCAACCACAGCGACCGCACTCATCGTCATCGACGTCCAGGAGGGATTCGGCCGGGAGGACTTCTGGGGACAGCCGGCGAACCTCGACGTCGAGTCGTCCATCGCAGCCCTGGTGGAGCACTGGCGGACCCGTCGCCCGGGGCCGCTGGTGATCGTCCGCCACGACTCGGCCAACCCGGCGTCGCCTCTGCACCCTGGCGATCCCGGCAACCGGCTGCGACCGTTCCTGGCGGCAATCCAGCCCGACCTCCTGATCACCAAGAAGGTGAACTCGGCGTTCTACGGCGAGCCCGACCTGGACGGCCGGCTGCGGGCGGCGGAGATCAACGACCTGGTGATCTGCGGCGTCCAGACGAACATGTGCGTGGAGACAACCGCCCGAATGGCCGGCAACCTCGGCTACCGGGTTCAGGTGCCGCTGGACGCGACCAGCACGTTCGGCCTCGCCGATACGGTCCCCGGGTTCGGCGACCGGAAGTTCAGCGGTTCCGACCTGATGGTTGCCACAGCCCTCAATCTTCAGCGGGGGTCTTTCGCGAAGGTGACCTCCACCGCGGCGATTCTCTCGGCCGAAGACCGCTGACGCTCAGGCGAGCATCGCCCGCAGCTGGCTGAGGGCCACGTTCATCCGGGCGACGTCGGGGGTCCCGTCGCAGACCTGGCGGATCATGGCGACCCGAGCGGACACTCCCGGGTTCGCTGAGATCCAGGTCTCGATCACGGAGCCCGACCAGGCGTCCGGCGACGCGGCGGACAGCACCTTCGCGGTCAGTTCCGCGTGCGCGCTGAGCAGCTCATCGCGGAGCGCTGCCCGCGCCATCGCATCCCAGCGCACCTGGCGGGGCAGCCGGTCGACGCCGTCGAACAGCAGGTCCAGCGCCAGCTCGTCCGCCAACTGATAGTGCACCTGGGCGACCCGCAGTGGCTCCATGCCGAGCCGGTGGGCGACCTCGACGACGCTGAGCAGGGTGTGCGCCTGGCCGGCGGTGCTGAGGTTCTCGGCGAGTTCGAGCCCGACCCCGGCCTCGATCCAGTTCCGCGCCTCGGCGACGGCGGCGTGAGCCTCGGAGCCGGCCAGCAGGCTGGCCAGCATCGGGCGCAACTCGGCGATGGCAGGCGCATACTCCGCGACGACCCCGGCCACGTCCAGCGGGCTGCGGACGTGGTGCAGCAGCCAGCGCGTCCCCCGTTCGACCATCCGCAGCAGGATCACCCGCAACTCGGTCGCCAGGTCGGCGGACATCGTGCCCCGACGCAGCCGAACCTCGTCCAGACCGGCGTTGAAGATCGCGCGGGAGGCCAGCTGGGCCCGGATGATGTCCGCGACGTCGGCGCCGGTCTCGGTGGAGAGCCGGTGGTAGGCGGTGATGCCCTGGCTGTTGACGAACCGGTTGACGGCCACCGTCGTGATCACCTCCCGGCCAAGGGGGTGGCCGGGGATGGCGTCGGCGTAGCGCTCCCGCAGCGGCTCCGGGAAGTACTGGAGCAGCCGGTCGGCCAGGTACGGATCGTCGGGCAGGTCGGAGGCCAGCACCCAGTTCTTCAGCGCGATCTTCGTCCAGGCGAGCAGGGTCGCCAGTTCGGGACGGGTGAAGCTCGTCCCCGCGGCGATCCGGGCGGTGACCTCGTCGGTGCCGGGCAGGAACTCGAGCCTGCGGTCCAGCAGGCCGGCCGTCTCCAGCGTGCGCATCCACGACTCCAGCTGCCCGGTCAGCCGCTGCGAGCGGAACTCGGAGTTGGCCAGGGCGACGTTCTGGTCGAAGTTGTGGGCCAGCACCAGGCGGGAGACCTCATCGGTCATGGACGCCAGCAGCGCGTCCCGGTCGTCGCGGGCCAGCCGTCCGGCCGCCAGCTCGGGCGCGAGCAGGATCTTGATGTTCACCTCGTGGTCGGAGGTGTCGACGCCGGCCGAGTTGTCGATGAAGTCGGTGTTGATGCGTCCGCCGCCCTGCGCGTACTCGATCCGTCCGAGCTGCGTGCAGCCGAGGTTGCCGCCCTCGACGACGCACCGCGCCCGCACCTGGCGTCCGTCCACGCGGAGGCCGTCGTTGGCCTTGTCACCCACTGCGGCGTTGGTCTCCGTCGACGCCTTGACGTAGGTGCCGATGCCCCCGTTGAACAGCAGGTCCACCGGAGCGGCGAGGATCGCGCTGATCAGGTCGTTCGGCGTCAGGGACGTGACCTGCTCGGCCAGGCCCAGCGCCGCCCGGACCTCCGCCGACACCGGCACCGCCTTCGCGGTCCGCGGGTAGACCCCACCCCCGGTCGAGATGCCCTGGTAGTCGGCCCAGGTCGAGCCCGGTTGGTCGAACAGCCGCCGGCGCTCGGCGAAGGACGCCGTCGGATCGGGATCCGGGTCGAGGAAGATGTGCTGGTGGTTGAACGCGGCCACCAGCTTGATCGCCTCCGAGCACAGCATTCCGTTGCCGAACACGTCTCCGGCCATGTCCCCGATGCCCACGCAGGTGAACGGGTCGGTGGCCGGGTCCATCCCCATCTCGGCGAAGTGCCGCTTGACCGACTCCCAGGCACCCTTCGCGGTGATGCCCATCACCTTGTGGTCGTAGCCGGCCGAGCCGCCGGAGGCGAAC
>ERZ778029.3109-NODE-3109-length-10637-cov-3.804101_pt1 | contig 10637 bp, 7 predicted proteins | sample MGYA00375759_ERZ778029 | MGnify/ENA primary metagenome ERZ778029 (study PRJEB29350, sample SAMN05389819) | bioreactor metagenome | isolation source: Ammonium sulfate bioreactor | place: South Africa: University of Cape Town | collected 2014-04-04 ...
GAGGCTCCATTCAGGAGGATCCGCCGGCCAGAAGGGCAGCGTTGATCCGGCGAAGAGCAAATATTCGGGAAGACCATCCGCCAGCGCCCGCCACTGTAACAGCCAGTCTTCCGCGACGATCACATCGTCGTCGCAAAAAATGAACAAGTCCCCCTCCGCGTGTTCGAGCGCGCGATTGAGGCTCCGGTTCTTGCCGGGGGCAGGTTCCTGCAACACCGTGAGCTTCAGAACTTGCGAAAAATCCTCCAATACGCGCTGAGTATCGTCGGTGCTGGCATTGTTCACGGCGATGAACTTGCAGCCGCCAACAGGGATTTTGGCGCGCGCAAGGCTCGCGAGCATCTTGGGAAGCACCGTGCCGCCATTGTGGGTGGAAAACAGAACGGACATCATTTGGAAGCACCGCGCTACGGATTATCCATTTCGGATACGGCCCTGGAAAGAAAGCTTTTCGCAATGTATAGGACAAGTCCACATCTTGGAATATGTTCCGGGCCAAAATCCGCGACAAGGAAATGCCGATGGGGGGATTGGGAATCCGCCGCATACATGCCGCCGTGGATCGGATCATTCACGATCGCTTTTATTCCGGCCGCGCGATGGCGAGCGGCCCCGACCGGAGCGGTCTTGCTATAGACGATCTCGCCAGCGTGCCCGCCCTTTGTGTGGTCGCCCATCCCGACGACGAGATCATCGGAACCGGGCTGCTGCTGACCCGGCTGCCCGCCGCCACCATCGCCATCGTCACCGACGGCGCCCCGCGGGACGGGAGAGCGGCGGCGCATGCGGCGGGATTCGCCAGCGATCGCGATTACCGGCAAGCCAGAGAGAACGAAGCGGTGGCGGCGCTCGCGCTCACCGGCAATCCGTCTCTTTCCCTGATCCATTTCGTCGTTCCCGACCAGAAAGCCATCTTCAACGCCGCGAGCGTGACCCTTCGGCTGATGGACGTCATACGCCGGGGGCATTTCCGCTATGTGATCACCCATTCTTACGAAGGGGGACACCCCGATCATGACGCGGCGGCGCTGGCGGTTCACGCCGCCTGTCTCCTTTTGCAGGCCAATGCTTTTGCCGCGCCTATCATCGTGGAGATGACGAGTTATCATCTGCTGAACGGGAAAATGGCTTACGGGCGCTTCCTGCCCCACGACAAGGCAGGGCCGGTGAAGACGTTTCTCCTCGACACGCGAGAGCAGGCGCTAAAGCGCCGGATGTTCGCCTGTCATCAGAGCCAGGACAGAATTCTCGAGAACTTTCCCGTCGATGCCGAGAGGTTCCGCGCCGCGCCACCTTACGACTTCCTGGCAGCGCCGCATGCCGGACAGCTGGCTTATGAAAGCTACCTTTGGAAGATCGACGGCGCGGCCTGGCGACGGGCTGCGACGCGGGCCTTGAACCGCCTGGGCCTGCTCAAAGGGCGATGAAATCTCGTCCAGTTGCGATTGCGTCTGGAAAACATCGCAGCTTCGGATCTACCAGGTTGATTTTTCGTCGTATTGGCCGCGGCTTGCCACCCACGCAAACACGCCGGTCTTGGAGCCATGAAAATCCAACGGAATTATATGACGGCACGGAAGGTTTCCGTCTCGTCGCACCGTTAACCAATTGGCGGTATTAAGAGGCTTCGGCAAAAGGCGGAAAATGTACACTCCAGAACATAAAATCGGATCCGCTTAAGCCATTGTCCGTCGGGCAAAAATACCTGTACGGGCGTGAGCGGGATGACCGACACAGCGGGATACGGCGGGCCGTGGAAAGCGTCTGCCGCGGAAGAGTTCTCACCGGCCGCTTCCGCGGCCCCGGCGCAAAAGATTGAGAGCAAATATCTTCGCAAATTCCTCACGCTCGAGGAATTTGAAGCGGCGGCGAAGCGCAAGCTGCCGCGCGTCCTCTATGGCTATGCCGCCAGCGGCACGGAAACCGATGCTTCGCTTCGCCAGAACCGGGAGAGCTATACAGCTTATGGGCTGGTGCCGCGCGTACTCATGGGAAAGCGCAAGCGCGATATGGGGGTGAGCCTCTTTGGCAGGCGCTATAGCGCCCCCTTCGGCATCGCACCTATGGGTGCGAGCGCGCTTTTCGCCTATCGCGCCGACATCCGGCTTGCAGAAGCCGCGAAATCGGCCGACATCCCCATGGTGCTCAGCGGCGCTTCGCTGATCGCTTTGGAAGAGGTAGCCCAGGCGGCGCCGGGAACCTGGTTCCAGGCCTATCTTCCCGCCCATCCCGAACAGATCAGACGGCTTCTCGAACGTCTTGCGCGCGCCGGCTACGAGACGCTGGTCGTGACCGTCGATGTGCCGGTTCCGGGCAATCGCGAGGTGGACAAGCGCAATGGATTCAATGTGACGCTAAAGCCTAGCGCCGGCCTCATATGGGATGGCATCACCCGTCCCGCTTGGCTGGTGGGCACGGCGCTTCGCACCACCTTACTGCGCGGCATGCCCCATCTCGAGAATTACAGGGCCGTGCGTGGGCCTTCCATTCTCTCCCGGGCGGACATCCGTGGCGGCGGCGCGATCGAGCGTCACGGCTGGGCGGAGATCAGGCTGGTGCGCAGCCTGTGGAAAGGCAATCTTGTCGTCAAAGGCATTCTCTCGGCCGCGGACGCGCGCCTGGCCCAAGATTGCGGCGTCGATGGTATCGTCATCTCCAACCACGGCGGCAGGCAATTGGATGGCGCGGTGGCGCCCTTGCGGGTCCTGCCGACGATCCGCGAAGCCGTTCCGCGCCTGACTGTCATGATCGACGGCGGCATCCGCCGCGGAACCGATATGATCAAGGCTCTTGCCCTGGGAAGCGACTTCGTATTCATGGGCCGCCCTTTCCTTTATGCGGCCGCTGTCGGCGGGGCCGATGGCGTCACGCGCGCCATTCACCTGATGCGCGAGGAAATACAACGCGACATGGTCTTATTGGGCATAGGGTCTCTCTCGGAATTGGACGCCTCGTTCGTGTCGGAGGCAAGTTGCTGGACATCCTGCAATCGAATGAATGACATGAACTTCAGGACAAATTAGTTCCCCGTGCTGGCATCGCAACTTTCGTGGCTACCGCAGAATCCCGACTGGCGCGGCGAATTCAATTCGCTCGTCGCTGAAGACGGCGCCAGCTCGGACGCACTGTCGCGACTGGCCAGTTTTCAAATCGATTTCCTGTGCACCGAACGGCTGGACACGCTTGCCCAGCGGAAACTGAGGAAGATTTCTCCGGCGAACCTGCCGGGACCGCCGATCCGCCTGGCGATTCTGGGTTCTTCGACCGTATCTCACTTGGTTCCCGCCATCCGGGTGGGATTGCTGCGCCGCAGGCTTTGGGCGCAAGTCCATGTCAATCCCTTTGGCCAATATCTTCAGGAGTTGCTGGACCCCAACTCCGATCTCCACAAATTCAAGCCCACGGTCATCCTCTTCGCCTTCGATGCGCGACATGTGATCGGACAGCCGGCGGTCGGGATGGGAGGGGCAGCGGCGGACAGCCTGATCGAGGAGAAGGCCTCTCACTATGCGGAGCTCTGGGAGCGGGCGCGGCAGGCTTTCTCATGCCATGTCATCCAGCAGACGCTGCTGCCGGTTTTCCCGGAGCTTCTCGGCAACAACGAACACCGGTTGCCCGGTTCGCCACAGCGGATGGTCGGCCGCTTCAATCAGCGGATGCGGGAATTGGCGGACGAACGCCGGGTCGATGTGCTGGCGATGGACAATCGCGTGCAACGCGATGGCATCGGCCCATGGCACGATCCCGTTCTTTGGCATAAGGGCAAGATAGAGATCGCCCCTGCGATGGCGCCTCTTTACGGCGATCTGGTGGCGCGGATCGTGGCGGCGCAGTGTGGCCGTTCGCACAAATGCCTGGTGCTGGATCTGGACAACACGCTTTGGGGCGGCGTGGTGGGCGACGACGGCATCGAAGGCCTGGTGCTGGGCCAAGGCAGCGCTGCGGGAGAAGCCTTCGTCGAATTCCAGCGCTATGTCCAACAACTGTCCGCGCGCGGCGTCATTCTGGCCGTCTGTTCCAAGAACGAGGAAAAAGCCGCGCTCGAGCCGTTCAGCCGCCATCCGGAGATGGTACTGAAGCGACCCGCCTTCGCCGCTTTTCTCGCCAATTGGACAGACAAGGCCACCAATCTCAGGCTTATTGCCGAAAGGCTCAATATCGGCTTGGATTCGCTGGTATTTGCCGACGACAGTCCATTCGAGCGCAATCTTGTCCGGCGCGAACTGCCGATGGTCGCAGTGCCGGAGCTTCCCGAAGATGCGGCCGAATATGCGCGGTGCCTGGCAGATGCCGGATATTTCGAAGGCATTGGACTGACCGCGGAGGATTTGAGCCGCGCCGATCAATACTGCGCCAATGCGGAGCGCGAGACATTGCGGGCCTCGGTGGCCGACCTCTCGTCCTACCTGAAGAGCCTGGAGATGGAGATCGTAGCCGGCCCGTTCGACCGCCTCGGCCAGGCGCGCATCACCCAACTGATCAACAAGACCAACCAGTTCAATCTGACGACACGCCGTTATAGTGAACAGGAAGTCGCGGCCGCCATGGAATGCGCCGATGTCATCACCTTGCAGATTCGCCTGATCGACAAGTTCGGCGACAATGGCATGATCGCGGTGGTGATCGGCAAGCCCTCGAGTGGGGACCTCCTCATTGACACATGGTTGATGAGTTGCCGCGTCCTGGGCCGCCAGGTCGAGCAGGCGACCCTCAACCTCATGGTGCAGGAAGCGCGCCGACAGGGTTACAGGGCACTGATCGGAGAATATCGGCCGACGGAAAAAAACATCATTGTCCGCGACCTTTATCAAAAACTGGGCTTCTCCCATCAAAGATCCGACGAGGCCGGCAACAGCCTGTGGCGGCTTTCCATCGACCAGTTCGTTCCATTTGATGCCTTAATATCAGTCGAAGGGGTGCCGGCGTGACAGATTCTGAGATTCTCGACGGCATCACCGACATCGTTCGCGACGCGCTGGAGGACGACACGATCGTGCTTTCGCCGGAGAGCACAGCCAACGACTTCGCCGGATGGGATTCTTTCAAACATATCACCATCGTCGTGGCCACCGAACTGCGCTTCGGCGTCAAGTTCAGGACCGCGGAAATAGAATCTATGCGAAAGGTAGGAGACTTCATCAGCCTTATCCAAGCAAAGGTCAAAGGCGCCTGACGATTTGGACACCGCCCACGCGACGTGGGCAGACACATGACGAAACAAGGGGAGAACGGTGTTATTCAATTCCTACATATTCCTTTTCACCTTCCTGCCGGCCTCTCTGCTTGCCTATTTTCTCGCAGGCCGCATCGACCGGCGCGCCGCGGGGCTTTCTCTCGTCATAAGCTCGCTGATCTTTTACACTTGGTGGAATCCACCCTTCGTTCTGGTCTTGCTGGGTTCCATTCTCTTCAACTATGCGATCAGCCGCTGGATCGCCCATCGGGAAGGTCATGAACGGGCGCAAACCGCGATCCTGGCGCTGGGCATCGGCGTCGATCTCGCGGTTCTGGTCTATTACAAATATCTCTTCGTTCTAGCGGGCTTTCTGACCGGCCTGGGCCTGGGCCATCTCGAATTGGCTCCGATCATCCTGCCCCTGGGCCTTTCCTTCTATACATTCACTCAGATTGGTTACCTCGTCGACTGCCGGCAAAACATGGCGAAGGAACGCAGCATCTTCGAATATTTCCTGTTCGTGACGTTCTTTCCCCACCTGATCGCCGGGCCGATCATTCATCATCGCGAGATCATGCCGCAATTCGCCAAGCCGGAAACATACCGGCTGGATGCTGGTAACGTGGCGGTTGGCCTGACCTTCTTTCTTATCGGGCTCGCGAAGAAGGTTCTCCTGGCGGATTCGATGATCCAACTCGCCAATGCCGGTTTCGCCGCTCCCGGAACGCTGGGGCTGTTCACCGCCTGGCTGACGGCATTATCCTACTCGATGCAGATCTATTTCGATTTTTCTGGATATTCCGACATGGCAATCGGCCTCGCCTATATGTTCAACATCCGCTTTCCCCTCAATTTCAATTCGCCTTACAAGGCCCGCTCCGTAATCGACTTCTGGCAGCGCTGGCACATGACCCTGACGCGCTACCTCACGCTCTATCTCTACAATCCCATGGCCATCGCGATCACGCGGCGGCGCGCGGCCAAAGGTCTGCCGATCTCCAGCAAAGGCGCGGGGACCGTCGCAGGATTTCTCAACATGATCGCCTTGCCGATCTTCTTCACCATGACGCTGGCAGGGATATGGCATGGCGCGGGCTTTCAATTCCTTGTCTTTGGCCTACTTCATGGCGCCTATCTGACGGTCAATCACGCCTGGCGGATTTTTAAACCAACCCGCCTCTCGCGCGCCGCCGCCAGTCCGCTGCTCCGCCCCGTGACCGCCATCGCGCAGGTTCTGCTCACCTACATTGCCGTCATGGTAGCGCAAATCTTCTTCCGCGCCGCCTCGTCCGGTGACGCCGTGGCGATGCTTGCGGGCATGATCGGCCGGCATGGCGGCGGATTCGGCGGCTGGGAAAATAATTTCGGCTCCACGAGCCAGAGCGCCGCCATGCTTCTCGTTTATTTCATCATCGTTTGGGCGATGCCGAATTCCCAAGAGATCATGGCGAAATTTCCCGCCGCTCTGGGTCAGATCAAAGCTGCCCCCTATGGACTATTGCAATGGAATCCTGGTCTGAGATGGGCGCTTCTCATCGGCGGGGCCGCCGGCATGGCGGTCGCCAATCTCTCCCGTCACACCGAATTCCTTTATTTTCAGTTCTGAGCAGGATCGTGCAGAAATCGACGGCAATCCGATATCTCTCCGTCCTGCTGGCGGTAATTTTAACCGTCTCGGCTTTGATCGGCATTCTCAATTATCTTGTCGATCCCTTGTGGTTTTTTGGCGGAAACAAGCTTCAGCCGCGCAATTTCGCTTTCGATGAACGCATAGCGCGGATTGCCCGTTTCATGTCCACCGACCGTGATTTCGACTGCTATATTTTCGGCGCCTCCCGCGTTGGCATGATGAACGAGCATGATTTCAAGGGTCACAGCTGCTTCATGGTGTCGTTTGAAAACGCCTCACCCAGCGAACTCATCGCCTATGCCTCCTATCTGAAGGCACATGCCCGGCGCGAACCGGCCCTTGTCGTGGTGGGCGTCGACGATTTCGATTTCATCGACCAGGCCGATGCCCAGGACGTGCCTGACGTCGTGCGAGAGGGTGGCGTTCCGCACTTCTGGAAATATTATTTTTCCTGGGATGTAGCTACCTGGTCGCTCAAGACCCTGTTCGACCTTTCCCCGAAGGCCAGATATTTCGGCAAGGACCTCACCGGCCAGATCCGAGCCGATGCGCGTGCGATTCCGGTCTTGCGGATGACCCTGAAGCCCGGCCGGAAATGGCACATGAGTCTCACAAGCGTGAGCGAATACGCGAAATTTCGCCAGCTATTTCCAGAGGCGCATCTCGTGGCCTATGCGACGCCGGTGGCGGCGACGAGGATTGCCGAATACCAGGCGTCGGGCTTGCTACCCTTCTATATCCGGGCGCTCAGCGAGACCTCGACCAAGTTCGACGAAATGTATGATTTCTCAATACCATCCGCCATCACTGCCGACCCCAACCTCACCTATGACGGCTCACATTATCTGCCGGCAGTCTCCGGCGAGATCGCCGCCGCTATTCAGCGGCATGATCCTTCCTTCGGCGTGATGCTGACGGGCCGGTCCACAGAAGAATTGGCGGCGGATTATGCGAAACGGCTTCTCCAATATTGCAAATATGTCGAAGCCAAAATGTAAAAACAAGCAGCGCCCTACTGATCGTAGTGTTAACCCTGTGCGAAGGTCTTTTTCGACGTTTACATGTTTTCCGCCGAAGGTATGCGATGACAATTGGCGGCTTGGCGAAGCCGCCTGGGGCGGGCTTGCTTATGATTCCGGCGTATGCGGCTTTTGGGCAGTCAATGGATTAGGTTCCAATTGATATGATCGAATTCGTTGACGAGTTGTTGTTTGATGCCGCGAGAATTCATCCTGCCCGCCCGGCTCTGACCTTCGAAGGAAGCGTTACGAGTTATGGGGAGTTAGCAGCCAAGGTGCGGCGGTTTGCCGGCGCCTTGCGCGCTTCGGGCATTCGCGCCAAGGACCGCGTCGGCATATTCCTGGACAAACGGGAAGAAGCGGTTATCGCGATCATGGGCGCCTCCGCGGCGGGCGCCGTCTTCGTGCCGATCAATCCTGCCTTGAAATCTTCCCAAGTCAGCCATCTGGTCGAGGATTGCGGCATCAAGATTCTGATAACGGCTCAAAGCAGGATCGCAAATTTCGAGGACCTTCCACGCTGCCCTTCCCTCGAAAAAGTCATTCTGGTGGAGAATGACGAGGCCGTCGCCGCTTGGCCTGATATTCAATTCGAGTCTTTCCGGCAATTCCTGGAATCCGGTTCGGGGGAAAAACTCTCTCTCGAACCCCGCGCGGGAAACGACATGGTCGGGATTCTCTATACGTCGGGCTCGACCGGCAACGCGAAAGGCGTGGTCCTGTCGCACCGCAACTTCGTCGCCAGGGCCGAATGTGTCTCGCAATACCTCAAGATGACGGCCGACGACAGAACCTTGAACCTGCCGCATTACAGTTTCGGTTTCGGCCTAGACCAGTTGTTCAACGCCTTCCATGCCGGCGCCTGCTCCGTCCTGCACAATTTCGTGACGGCACAGGGCCTGATGCGGACCATCGTCGAGGAGCGCGTCACCGGTGTCGCCGCGGTCCCTACCGCCTTGACGACGCTCGCGGGAATGGATTGGCCGCAGAAGGCTTGCGACACGGTTCGGTATATCGCCGCGGCGGGCGGGCGCATGCCGGAATTCGTCACGCGGTCGCTCAGATGCCTGGTTCCCGGCGCCGACATCTATTTGATGTACGGGCAAACCGAGACGCTGCGCTCGACCTTTTTGGCGCCCAGCGAAGTGGACCGGCGGCCGAACTCCATCGGAAAAGCAATCTCGGTCGCTCAAATCCACGTCGTGAGATCGAACGGGACGCTGTGCGGTCCCAACGAGCCGGGCCAGCTCGTGCAAAGCGGCGAGACCGTGGCTTTGGGGTATTGGAACGACGCGGCCCGCACCGCCCAGATATTCCGGCCCGCGCCCGTCGCCCTGCCGGGGCAATCGGCGCCCGCGATCGCGGTCTGGTCGGGCGACATGGTTTACTATGACGCGGAGGGCTTTCTTTATTACATCGGCCGCCAGGACGATCTCATCAAGACAAGCGGCTATCGCGTCAGTCCGACGGAAATCGAAGATGTGCTCCATGCCAGCGGCGTGGTGGAAGGCGCGGCGGCGGTCGGCATCAAGCATGACGAGCTTGGTCATGCGGTCGTCGCCTTCGTCGTCGGCAAGGTCGGCGTCGATCTGGACCATGAACGGCTGATGGCGCATTGCCGGCGCGGGCTTCCGGGCTACATGGTTCCGCATCAGTTGATTCAGCTCGACAGCCTGCCGCTGAACGCGAACGGGAAGATTGACCGGCGCCATCTGATCGCCGACTTCGCCGAGCAAAAACTCCAGCCCATTGCGGAACGGACACGCGCATTGCCAAAGGATGGCGATCAGCGCTTGCCTGGACGCCTGAAGGATTCTGCGTTGGAAATGGTCGGGCTGAAGAGATCGGAAGAGCACACGTCTGAACTCCAGTCACTAGCTTATCTCGTCAGCTTTCATAACCGCTATTCCAGTCTCTCAGGCGGCGTAAGCCTCCTTTTCCTTTTGTCGGGCTTCAGTTTCGCCCGCTTTACCTGGAGCAGCGACCCATCACAGGTCCGCCGCTCCGTCCTTTCCACCATGTCCAGGATCGCGTTCCCAACCTTTCTGCTGCTGCTGGTCTTCTTCCTGGGCGACGGCATCGTTCACTGGAGTTTGCTCCTGTTCGTGGACAATCTAATCGAACCACAATCCCCCTTGTGGTGGGAAGGCGCTTACTTCGTGCAGGTCCTCTTCCGGATCTTCCTTCTGATGGGGATCTTGGCCAGCATTCCGGGCGTCGGCGCCTTTGGAGAGAGGCGGCCATTCGCCTTCGGTCTCATTTTCACGGCAGCGGCGGCGCTTCTGAATTTCGCGCTTGAGATGCTGGTCCACTCCCCGGTCATGAATTCGGGCATCCTGCCGCAATATTTCCTTTGGCAATTTGCCATTGGCTGGCTGGTATTCGCCTCTCAGCGCCAGACCGAGAAAATTGCAGCCATGGTGATCCTGACTGCCTGCCTCGCTCTAGTGTATGTCGCGCGTGGCCGGACCGGTGACTTCATCCTGACGGGTCATGCGCCGTATTGGCTCCTGCTGGGCAGCGCGCTTCTCTTATGGATGCCGGCAATTCCCATGCCCCGTCTCATCGCCGCTCCGATCTTGACCATCGCCAAATGCACCCTCTTTATCTACCTGTTCCATTGGCCGTTCGATGTTCTCGCGTTCCGCTGGTTCCATGTGCATGGGGGTCCCTTGGGAATCGCCATCGGGCTGGCTGGCGGCATCGCGGTCTGGGTGCTTTACGAATCGCTCGCATCGCTGGGTCGTTCCTTGCGGGCAAGCCCGCGCCAGCCGGCCAAAGTCTTTGGCTGAGTCTCAGGCGAATTTCCACG
>ERZ778029.3112-NODE-3112-length-10626-cov-7.182102_pt1 | contig 10626 bp, 8 predicted proteins | sample MGYA00375759_ERZ778029 | MGnify/ENA primary metagenome ERZ778029 (study PRJEB29350, sample SAMN05389819) | bioreactor metagenome | isolation source: Ammonium sulfate bioreactor | place: South Africa: University of Cape Town | collected 2014-04-04 ...
CGGCGCCGGCCGCAGCCTGACGGCAGCCTTGCTGGCGGTGGGCCCACATCTGCACGGCCGCAAGATCGTGCTGGTGCGGCAGACCTGTGACGGGGCCGTCGCCCTGCTCGACTCGATCGAGAGCACCCTGCCGCTGCCGTGTTGCACCCGTATGCTGCCGGCGCCCTACGTCCTGCCTGCCGATCTCAATGGAGGCACGACGGCGTTGATCCACCAAAGCGACGATCGCTTCATCACCGCGGTGCATCGTCTCGCCGAGGCGGAGGTCGGCGACGATGCCGATGTGGTGGTGGATCTTTGCTGCCATGAGCGGGCGCTCAATGCCGCCACGGTGCACGCGGCCGCCCTGGTCCTGGTCCCGCTGCGGACTTCCGTGCTCGAGATCGACGGGGCGGTTCGCAGCTTCGCTCACGTCCGCCACGTGCAGCGCTATCGCAGCTTCTCCGCGCCGGTGCTGCTGGCGACGATTGCCCCGGACGACCAGCGCGCCGGCCAGCGGACCCTTCTAGGGAATCTACTCCGCGATTGCGATCCGGACCGCGACCTGCTGCCGGGCGAGCCGTCCGAACTGATGGTCGATGTCCCTTACCTCGATCAGGAGCGACTGACCGATCTCTTCGACGAGCGGTCGATCTGGCGCGACCCGGACCTGATGACGCGCTGCCGTGCCTTTGCCACGGCCGCGATGGCTGGCGCCGAGATCTTCCATGCCATGCTGGCGGAGCATGACGGTGAGCTTTGATCCGCAGCGCGATGACGCCCGTCACAACGTGAAACGACCGTTGGTCCAGCGCGGCGACGCCACCCCGGGCCACGAAAGCCATAATCCGGCGCGCCGTTGTTGCGACGTCGCCGTTTTGCCGCGGAACATGACGGCGCGGGAGCATTGGAACATGGGACCAACACTCCGCGACGCCGGCGCCGCCATGGACCAGCGGTCGAGGAGTCCACCGCCGCGCAGATGGATATCGGCAAGTCCGGAAGCCACGACGGGCCGTGCGATCGCCGGACGCCATCACGCATGACGCACCGGGATAGCGTCCTGACGCTTTGGCGCTGACGCCGGTCATGGTCATGACTGGAAGGTGTGAGCGCGCGACACGCCCGCGCGGCCGTACGTTTCTCGCCCGCCATCCCGGTCTCGGTCGCGCAGAGCCGCCTTCCTGTTCTCGTCCTTCTCTCCCACCCTCGCTCCGGAGCGCTCATGCTGACCAAAGCCTTTCCGTTTCTCGACCCTCGCCGGATCACCCCGGATCTCGCCGCGCGGCTGCAGATACTCGCCGAGGATTGCGCGAAGCTTGCGCTCGACACCGCCTTCGTCGCCGACCGGCTGACCACGGCGCCGGTGCTCGACCTCTACGTCCCGTTGGTCACCCCGGTGGGCCTCCACCTGGTCGGACAGGTCACGGGCCATCCCCGGCTGGGTTCGCGCACCATCGTGACTTCCCAGCTTTGGTTCGCCGATCCCGGCGGGATGTGGGCACGCACGCTGTCCCGCTTCTACGCGTTGGGCCGCCCCAGTGATCGTGATGGCGGCAATCAGATCCTGACCTCGGCGATGATGACCTTCGACGACCGCGACGAGGATGACGGCTGGCCGGAGAACGGCGATTGATCGACGACGATGATGACGACCCCGCGTTTGACGATGACGATGACAATGCGTTCGAGGGCGCCGACGCATCGCGCGCCGTCGCCTCCGATCTGGATGTTGTCACGGCCGGCGCGGCGGTGGATTCCGCCGACGACGCCGACGAACGGCTCAGGGGCCTGCCGCGGATTCTGCGTTACACAATGCTGGTGGAGGACCGCGCCGACGCGATCGAACCCCGCCTCGTCGCCGAGATCGAGGAACTTTGTCCCGGTCTACCGTCAGCCATGGCATGGGCTACCACGCGAGATGCCGGGGTCGGTCTGGCGCTGGCCGCCGAACTCGACCGTCTTGCCGTCACCCGCGACCTGCCGCTGCTGCGCAGTCTCGGGGATTGCGTTCGGCTCTTGTCGCTGACGCTGCCCTTCGATGTGCGCCGGTTCGGGGAGTTTCGGCGGGTCACCCGGGTGCTGATCATGGCGTTCGACGCAGCCGCCAGCGACCTGCAGGACGAACAACGCAATGATCTCGAACGCCTGATCTGCGGCTGGGCCGCGCTGCCGATGGCGACCGGATCAACCGACGGCAGCCCGCGCTGGCCCGCAATCCACTATGCCGCCCGCCTCGGCGAGCAGCTGGCGGCCTATCGCATCCGCTCCGCCGACACCGATGCCGCCCAACGCGTGCGGCGTGAACGCGAGCAGCAAGCGGATGCGGCGCGAGAGCCCGAAGCCAGGACGCCCACCCGGACTGCATCGCCTTCCGGACCAGAGATGTCGACGTCCGTCACGCTCCCGTCCCACCATGTCGTGGTGGGACGGATGGACGAGGTCGAGATGAGGAGCGCAAAACTGAAGGACCTGATTGTCCCGGTCAAACCCGTCCTCAACGCGGCGCTGACTCTGGTCGAGACGCCGCCGCTCGACCAGGTCCGTCGCGCCTTGATGGTGGAATTCCCTTATGCCGTCGCCGTAGTCGACTTCGCCCTCGCCGACCTGATCGGCCGGCCGATCATCAAAATGCGCCCGCTGCTGCTGGTCGGCGAACCCGGCGGCGGCAAATCGCGCTTTGCGCGCCGCCTCGGCGAACTGCTCAATCTCACCGTCTGGCGGATCGACGCCGCGCAATCCGACGGCTCGGTGTTTGCCGGCACCGATCGGCGATGGCATTCCGCCGAATGCTGCCACCCTCTTCTTGCAATCGCACGGGGCCGAACCGCCAATCCTCTAATTCTGATCGATGAGTTGGAGAAGGCGGCCACGCGCACCGACTACGGCCGATTGTGGGATTGCCTCCTCGGTTTTATCGAGCCCGAGACCGGATCGCGCTATCCGGACCCGGCGCTGCAGATTCCGCTCGACCTGAGCCACGTCAATTATGTCGCGACGGCCAATTCTCTCGATCCGCTCCCCACGCCATTGCGGGATCGTTTCCGGATCGTGATGTTTCCGAAGCCGACCATCGACGATCTCGACGCGCTACTGCCCGGCCTGCTTCAGGCCATCGCAACCGAGCGCTGCGTCGATGCGCGTTGGATCGCTCCGCTCGACGCCGTCGAACGCGCCGCCATCGCAAGGCATTGGTCCGGCGGCTCGATCCGCCGACTGCTTCGGATCCTCGACGTCGTCCTGCAGGCCCGCGATCGTCACGCCACCAGGCAATGACGCCATTGACCACCGGTCCCAGACTTCGGACCGCTACAGCTGGCGCCCAATCGTCGCCCGCGGCGCGCGTCTGGATCGGACCTCAAGTCGCCCGCCACCGCAAAACAGTTGCGCAATTCGATTCATATCTCGAAATTTGCGCTACGTACGGCCAGACGATCCGAAGCTCCACAGAAATGTCGCAGGACTCGATCTGCGAAGTCTGAGACACGCCGCAGCGATCCCCCGAGCGGAATGACTTCGGATAGATCGATGTCAGAAACATCACCTGAGTCATCCGGCAGGCATTTCCCAGTCTTGTTCGACGAGCGACGCCATCGCCATTCGACGGTCACCAGCGCCCAGAGGCCAGAGGAACGTCTTCAGGAAATACTGAAATCAAGCCAAACCCGTTCATCCGCACGAAGCCACAGTCAGTAAGCGCACTTCATTCATTCTGCCGAGGCGATCCATCGAGCCATATACGCATCGGACAGGAACTAAATTGCCGGCGAGCGTGAGCCACGAAAATCCGACCGTCACGGAAAACAAATGTCACGAAAATCCGCTGTCACGAAATGTATATTCTCCTCTTCACTACAAGCTTGAAGAAAACTTATGTCACGCATCGCCCAGTGCGACCTCCGACGGATGGACTTCCGGCGCGAGAACAGAACAAAACTCGCCGGCGGGGTGCGACCGGTCGCATTGGGAGAGAATACATAGCCCTCACCGCAATCCCGCGACCGAAATTCACTACGCTCGCGATAGCGCGATGCGACATACCCACAATGCGTTGAGATCGCGTCCCGGAACGCTCGCCATCGATCAAGCGTTGGGGTCGTAAGAATAGCGAGCCGAGAGCCGTCACCGGCGAGATCATACTGCGGCCGCGCGAGCCCACTGCGTCGTTTCTCGATCCTATGCCGATCGCTCTCGCGGCAGACCGTGGCTTCTCCAGGATGTCATGGACGACCTCGGCAACCCTTGCTGCATCGCGACGTGGCACGCCATCGCATGCGTCGCGATATTAAGACATCACGACACGATCAAAGACTTTGTTGACAACGCCAAGTAAGTTGCAAACGGTCGATTCAGATCTAAAAACTGCCGATTCGAATGGTCACACAAACGATTCAGACCTCGAACATGTGTCAAGGATGGCAATGTCGTTAACCGATCATACCCGGCCACTTGTCAGCCGCCGCTGCCAGTCACGCTCACCGCCCGATCGCAACAAACCTTTCCGGAATTCAGGACGGCAGGCTTTTGTTTACACAATTCCGGACAATGTCAGGGGCGAAGGACGTACATCGTACCGAGCAAAGAAACTCGAATAAATGAAGATCCATCCCCTCCGACGGAATCGGTGTTTTCAAACTCCGGTGAAGACGACTTTAATGGCGCGACTGAGCGTCGCGGCAGGGAGAAGTCCTCAGATTTCTGTAGCGATTGCTGGTTGCCCCCCGCGAGCCGGGCGTTCCCGATGCCTGGAGAGCGCGCAGGTCAATATTTGCGATCCGCGAATGAGGGAAAGTGAAAAATGACGAAGAAGAAAATGCCATGCTTCCCGCTCGAATACCTTCAGGACATGATTGAAAGCCCCGCTAAAGAGCTCGGATGGGATTCCCCGACTCTGTTTCGCCACCTCGCCGCCATCTCGATGGAATACATGGAGGTCGTTGAGCAATATCAAATGTCTGCGACCCGCGGAGAGATTCTTCGGTCGTTGTCGGAAGTCCTGGAGCGGCCCGATCAGAAGCTTGCGGACGCGATCGCAATCCTGCGACTTGAAGCAATCGATGCGATGATTGGACGATTCCCCACCGCGTTTGCTCGCTACAAGGATGTCGAGGGCAACAATCATCTCGCGTGGATAACAAACGACGAGGCAGTCATACGAGCAGCGTTCAAAAATCGAATGGCGCGTCAATCTCGCTTGAACAAGCCCAACATGGTGAAATTGGAGCGACATCGGACCGGGCTTGAGTCCGTGTATTTCCAAGACGAGGAATCGGTCCGATCTCATCTCAGGGACATTGCGAAAACGGACCCTGCGGCCATGCGGCGATTTCTCCGGCATACGATCGACATTCTGACGGACGTCTTTCAGTTTGGCGACAGCCGTGGCGGACGCAACACGAAAGTTCTCGATGGAATACGCGCCAACGCAGATTGGCGCCTCTTCAATCTCGTCCTGGATGTGATCTGGCCCATCGAGCGCGGAGAGCTTCATTCGACGAAAATGGGGCCCGTGAAAGACATTCTCCACGGCGTCCTGATTTACATTTGGGGCGACAAGCCCAAGCGAGGAAAAGGGAACAAGATCAGCGAAAAAATGGAAGGCGTTCAAAACGGGGACAACGGTCTCGCGTTTGACAATAATCTGTTCTCGAATGTCCTCACGCTCCGTCATCAGATCAATTCTCTTAGCTGCGCTCTCGAAATATCCGAGCGGAAATTTATGGAAATCGAGCGTTCGCGCGGCGCCTGTCACGACGCGGGAACGCGGTTGAATGCGCTGGATCGACTGGTCATCTACCCGCTCCGCGATTGGAAAAATGAACTGGAGCGCCGGTTGGCATTCGGCGATTATCGGCCGCACGATCCGCGCATTCGTCGACCAACCGGAGACCTGCTGCTGACACCGCGAATGCCGAAGTTCCGGAAGGTCGCGACCCAATATGAGCGCCTACACGCATTGATCGAAGCAGCCTCGCCTCTGGTTAAGGGCGAGCAATGCACCGATGACGAAAAATGCTTTCTGACAAGCGTGTTTTCGACGATCTGAGATCATTAGCCCACCTCCGTACGTCACCTGCGCCATGCTTGTCCTTGTCGGCAACAGACAAGGAGTTCTTCATGACGACGCAAGTACTTGACCTAACGAACGGCACATCATCGAAACCCTTCCGCGTTTTGAGTTTGTGCACGGGTATAGCTGGCGACGTCGCCGCATTCGAATGCGCGAACGTTCCCCATAGAATGATTGCGATCTCGGAATCCGATCCCGTGGCATCGACCGCTCTGGCGCAAAAATTTCCTGACACGCCGAATCTCGGCGACCTCACGCAAGTCACACATTGGAGAACTTACCATGGACGCACCGACATCCTCATCGCAGGAATCCCCTGCCAGCCTTTCTCGATCGCCGGCCGGCATCGCGGCCACAGCGACAAACGAGATCTCACGCCCGAAACGCTCGACATCATCTGCGAGGTCGAGCCGCGCTGGGTCGTCATCGAGAACGTCCCGCAATTCGCGACAGCGAAAGGCGGCACGGATTTCCGGAAATTCGAGCGGCGGCTCAAACAGGCGGGATATGCGATTGGTCATCGCGTCTTCGAAGCTGCCGAAGTCCTGCCCCAGCGGCGCAAGCGGCTGTTCGTTCTCGCTCATCGCGGAGGCTCCCAATCCACGCCTTCTCGAATACTCGCTGACGCCGCGCGCGGCGGCAGGCGTGTTGAACAGGGCGGAGAAGTATCGTTACCGTCTGGCGGCGCCTCTGCTGGAAGGACTTCTGTCTTGCATCCGCCGCGGCTGGGCACGCTGATGGCGAGCGCGTCAGGATTGAACCGCGCGGGAATGCGCGGCCATGAACTCGATCTACTGATCGTACAGGAATTTCCCGACATCGGGCTTGTCGTGAGGCGGCCAACGCCGCTGGAGGCCCTTCGATCCCAGGGATTTCCGGACAATTGGCTCGATGGGATTGAAACCGAAGGCCGCCCTTTGACGGATCTGGAGAAGTACCGCCTGATCGGCAACAGTTGGCCGGTGCCGATTGCGGCGAGCATTCTTTCGGGCATCGCCAAGTTCGATGGCTTCACGATCTCGTCTACGTGACCGTCCGACCAGCTTGCGCGGGACCGGCAAAATACTCGCCGGTCCCGCGCAGTCGGGGACAGGAACAGCTCCGGTCAATCATATCCGAGACCTGCGTCTCGGGCCACTCGATTTGGAAATGCCCTCGTGGGAAGGCCGAATTGGCGTTCGCGCTTCCTCATGGCGCCCCTCGATTCCGAATGCACGGCAAGGCCCAAGCAGACACTCAGGACATTCGTCTCGAACATTATTTCGACGCGAGACCAGTGATTGTAGCTCAGCGACATCGGGCGGGAATGGTCGATCGTCCACTTGCTCCGATCATTCCCCCTTCCACATGGGCTTCCGCTTGGACAGAAAAGCCTCCATTCCTTCACGAAAGTCGGCGCTCATATAGGCTTTGAGGATCAGATCTTCGCCCTCGTCCCGCGAGAGGTTCGGCCGCAATCGACGTACCGCTTCCTTGGTGACTTCCAGCGTCAGCGGAGCGTGGCTCGCCAATAGCTGCGCCAGTTCGCCCGCGCGGCGCTGCAATGCTTCGACATCCGGCACCGCCTCATTGAGCAGCCCGAGCGCCAGTGCTTCCGGGGCTTCGATCAGCCTTGCGGTGAAGATGATATCCTTGGTGCGCGCGGAACCGACCAGCGCCACCAAACGGCTGATGTTCGACATCGACAGACAGTTGCCAAGCGTGCGCGCGATGGGAAAACCGATCCGCGCCGATGCCGTGCCGATTCGCATGTCGCAGCAGGCCGCAAGCCCCGCGCCGCCACCGGTGCAAGCGCCGGCGATGGCGGCTATGGTCGGCACCCGGCAGGACTCCAGCGCGCCGAACACCCGGTCGATCCGGGCCTCGTAATCCAAGGAATCTTGCGGCGTTTTGAAGGTGCGGAATTGCGAGATGTCAGTGCCGGACGCAAACGCCTTATCTCCGGCCCCGGTCAGGATGAGCACTTTGATGGCGCGGTCGGCGTTGGCCATATGACAGATTTCGGCCAGCCGTTCGTACATCGCAAACGTCATCGCGTTGCGCGCCTGCGGCCGGTTGAACGTAACGCGGCCGATGCCGTCGGTCACAGTGTAGAGCAGATCGTCGTGGGCGTCGGTTGCGGTCATGAAGGTCATGCCTAGAATGGCGCGATGAAATATCATCCGCTGGTAGCACACATCGCCATCGCTGTCCCCTCGACAACGCATCCGCCAACTCGTAAATCACGGGCTCGAAGGGGAATCATACCATGACCGATCTCACGCTCGACGCTGCCCAGAAGATTGTCGATGTCGCGCTCGCCAAAGGCCTCGAGAAGAAGCTCAACCCGCTGGCCGTCGCGGTGCTGGACGCGCGGGGCAGCCTGAAGGCTTTCGCGGCGCAGGACGGCACCAGCCTGAAGCGCGGCGAGATCGCGCACGGCAAGGCCTATGGCGCGCTGTCGCTCGGCATGGGTTCGCGCGCGCTGTTCAAGCGGGCGCAGGAACAGGCCTACTTCATCAGCGCGGTGAACACCATGCTTCAGGGCGCGCTGGTGCCGGTTCCCGGCGGCGTGCTGATCCTCGATGCCAGCGGCGGCCTGCTCGGCGCGGTGGGCATCAGCGGCGACACCTCCGACAACGACGAGGCCTGTGCCATTGCCGGCATCGCGGCCGTAGGGTTCGCAGCCAACGCGGGATAAGCAAGCAACGCTCGCAATGATCGCTTTGAAACCGTTCCGCCAAACGATCCATTGCTATCCGATGCGCCGCTCGCGGCCCTTCCAGAACGGGTCTCGGACCGCGCGGCGCAACAGCTTGCCGACCGGACTCTTCGGCACTTCATCGATGAAGTGCACCGATTTCGGCACCTTGTAGCCCGCGAGCCGATCGCGAGCGAACGCCATGAGCGCGGCATCGTCGGCCTGCTGATCGGGGCGCAATGCCACGAAGGCGGCGACGGCCTCGCCCCACTTGTCGTCGGGAATGCCGACCACCACCACCTCGCGCACCGCCGGATGCGCGGCGAGCGCATCCTCCACCTCGCGTGGATAGACATTGTAGCCGCCAGTGACGATCATGTCGGACGTGCGGTCCACCAGATAGAGATAGCCGTCCTCATCGAAACGGCCGACGTCGCGGGTGCGAATGAAGCCGCCCGGCAATGACATCTGGGCGTTCAATTCCGGCGCGTCGAAATAGCCGCGCATCATGAACGGCGCGCGCAACGCGATTTCGCCCACCTCGCCCGGCGCGACCTCGTTGCCGTCTTCATCGACAAGGCGGATCTCGCAATCGATGCTCGGCCGTCCGCAGGCGGCAAGGCGCTGATCGGCGCGAGGCCCGACATGATCGTCCTTGGTCAGGTGCGTGATGAATACCGGAGCTTCGGTCTGCCCGTAATATTGCAGGAAACGCGGCCCCCAAAGTTTCAGGGCGCGGTCGATGGTCGGGCGCGGCATCGGCGACGCGCCATAGATGATCGAGCGCACCGAACCGAAATCGGCTTCGGCGATGCCGGGGTGATCCATCAACATGCCGAGCATGGTCGGCACCATGTTGAGCGCGGTCGGCTTCCACCGCTCCACCGCCTCGACATAGGAGGCGGGCGCAAAGCCCGGGAGTACCGCCGCGGTCGCCCCGCGAATCCAGTACGGCAGCACGAAGCATCCGCTGGCATGGATCATCGAAGCGGCGTGCAGCATGACGTCGCCCTCGCGCACGTCGTGATTGGCGAGAATGTTCAGCGCCATCGCCGCCCAACTTGCCTGGGTGTGCTCGACGGCTTTCAGTTTGCCGGTGGTGCCGGACGTGAAGATGGTGATGACGATGTCGTCGGCCTCAGGCCTCCGATCCGGTGGTGTCTTGGGTTGCGCCTTCGTCAGCGCCAGAAGATCGTTCGCGCTTGCGGTATCGCCGATGCTGATGATCCGCAAGCCGGGCATGGCCTGCGTCAGCTCGCTTGCGCGGTCGGCGAGATCGACGCCGTGCAACAGGATGCCGACGCCGGCACCCTCCAGCATCTGCTGCTGCTCCGCCACCGACAGCCGCGAATTGAGCGGCACGCGCGACAGCCGGGCCTTGGCGACGCCGAAGTCCACCGGAATGGTGAATACCGAATTGTTCTGCAACAGCCCGATGCGGGTGCCGACCGCAAGCCCCAGCGTATCGATGAAAACATTGGCGATCTGATTGGAGAGTTGCTCGACCTGCGTGAAGGTCAACGCCTCGTTGCCATACGTCACCGCCGTCCGCGGTCCGTGATAGATCGCGCCGCGGCGCACCAGCTCCGTCATCAACATCGCAACCCTCCCGCTATGTTTTTTTCGTCGGGCCCCGGAGTGCCCGGCGCTCTTTCATCATTGCGAGCGAAGCAATCCAGTCCATATCTTGAACCCTTGGATTGCTCCGCCGCTAAAGCTCGTCGCAATGACGGACCGCGCTCGTTCGCCGCTACCGGCCCGGCCAGGACGGCTTGCGCTTCTCGCCGAACGCCTTGAGGCCTTCCTTGGCGTCCTCGGTCATCGCCAACAGCGCGATCTGACTTTCGGTATAGGCGATGGCTTCGTCGAACGACATCGCGGCGATCGCCCGCATGGC
>ERZ778029.3122-NODE-3122-length-10605-cov-3.665403_pt1 | contig 10605 bp, 11 predicted proteins | sample MGYA00375759_ERZ778029 | MGnify/ENA primary metagenome ERZ778029 (study PRJEB29350, sample SAMN05389819) | bioreactor metagenome | isolation source: Ammonium sulfate bioreactor | place: South Africa: University of Cape Town | collected 2014-04-04 ...
TACACGGTCTCATTCAAACTTGTGTCGATATTTTTCGTATATTTACTCGAATCGAAAAAATGGGCTCGATTAAAACAAGTCCTGGCATGTATAGTTACCGTTTCGAGCTCTACCTCGAAATCACCTCGATCTTTCGTTTTTACACACCTGTTCTCATTCTTACGCCATCGAATATGATTAAAATCTTCGAAAATATCATCGAAATTACTCAACATATTCAAGATCCCATACGAACGACGTCAGTCGAACGTGCATTGCTCATGTTCATGCATGATTCGTACTTTTCATGTTTGTATATCAAAAGTAAATTCACCGATCGTGTCTCGCAAATCATTGCGTTGATTAAGAAAGAATTGTATACTCAAAGTTCACAAAATAACAAACAAGATTCAGCAAGTACAAATTGTCAATTCGATTCACATGCATTCGCTGAAATCATCAAAGAACCGCGAAAAGCTCTCACGGAATTTCAATTCGACAGAGAAAAACTTCTGCATACGAAACAATTAGAAGAAAGTGCACAAGCACGTGCGAGTTTCGTTATAAACACGATCTTTGCTGTTTCGAAAGCCAAATCTTTAACTTACATTCACGATCTTGCTCATCTAGCAACTGAATTAACCTGTCAGGTTGCTTCTCTCGGTTCGATTTGGCTCCTAGCCATTAAAACTCTCAGTACATGTGCAACGCCAACACGTTCGACGAACGCGCCCAATCATCCGAATGTCTTCGATGAGCTACGTCGTCTCGACTCGAACAATCTCTGTATCAACGATAATGTCTCGGTGTTTATTTCGATTTTAATCGCTCGACATGCTCTTTCAATCAACGATTATATTATCGTCAGTGTCCAATCGATAATCGCATCGACACCCAAAGAACGTCTCGATCCATTGGCATCGCGTTCGAATCCGTCGTCATCACGTAGCCGTGGCACAAACGGCGAAGAAGCCAACGAGCCAGGCACGCGTTTTACCTGCGATGTCATCGAACATCTCTTCTGTGCAAATCACATTCCTTGGACAATGATGATCGCCTCACGTGAACGTCGATTATTAGCATCGAACTATCGTTTAGTTGCATTCGGCGCATTTCTTTGTGTTCTCAAATCGTTATTAATTATCAGTCAATCGTGTTTCAAGGATTGTAAGATCTACTATGATCTTTGCCGAGATGCCACACATCGATATAAAGAAATCGAACGATTGGAAAATTTGACGAATATGAATGCCAATCATCAAGCTGAACGAGAATTTCGTTCGTATCGTGAACCGATACCCGAAGAATTAGTCGATCTTTCAATGAGAGTATTGAAATTATGTTGTGATCAAGATTGGATTCAAGAACGTTGCCTCAAAGAATCGGATACGTTGTGTAATCAAACCAATCTCTGTGATAAATTGTTAGATGACGGACAAGCACAACAATTACTTCGTTTTATTTGTTATAAATCAACATCAGAATTAACCAAAGTTTCATTCGATAAAGGACCCAAACCGATTATTTCATCGTTATTACAAAATCTCAATCAATGGACATTACGAGCAACGATATTAGAACTGAAATTAATGATAAAAATCCTCGAATACAATGTCCCATCGCCAAGACCGCAGGATGCAAGTTTCAACTATGCTCTAGCCATGAAAACACATGAACACAATACTCAACATTTGCTACAATCGATAGCTAGTGCAACCATTGAACTATTTCAACATCAAACCGAAGGACGGTACGGTAGTTCAACGTCAACGACACAAACGAATGAATATTACGATCGAAAAGGCATCTGGCTGATTGCACCATTGATTTCACGATTGCCGGACAATGTTCAAAGTCGAATTTTACAAATAGCTGGCAGTGTTTTAGAAAATGGTAATTCGATATTAAATTCATCGAAGAGTAAAAATGATAAAGAAAATCAAGTCCTACGAAGCATTTCATTGCTCAGTCATCAACCATTTTTATCCTTGGTTTTATCGTGTTTGAAAGATCAGGATGATCAACGCACAGGTCTGCTCGATTCCTTACGTGGTCAACTCGAACAATTATATAAACAAGTAAGAATCTTTTGATTTGAAACGAGAAGAAAGAACAGACGCGAAATAGTTGAGAGAAGAAGTCGATTTCATATCTAAACAAAAAAAACATATCGAATCTTAGGAATGTGAACATTGCTCAACACCGGGAAAGAATCTTTCGAATATAGCAATGAATATGAAACCAACAGGTAGTAGTAGTGGTCTTGGAAGTGGAGGTACCTATCCGGATTGCCGTTGCAATTGTCACAAAACGGACTGGCAAATCTATTCGAATAATTTGGTATTAAATTTGCGCCTTTCATCTATTGCTTATACTTCTTCTTTTTTGTGTGTTATCGGATTGACACTGACCTTTCTCTTACTCACTCACACACATTCCCTTTTCCTGCATGTGCTTTTCGTAATTAGAACATATTCTACTCTATTTTGTGATTGGAAAAGAGTCCGTTTAATTTAAGATTATTCTATGATTTTGTTTTCGTTTTTCCTAGGCACCGATTGTTCAAGATGATCCAAATATGAAAGTCATTATTTTCGAATCATTACAACTTCGACTCAGTCTCATCGGTGGAATGTTCGATACCATAGTCGTATGTTATCAAAAAAAAACCTATCTATTTCAATCTCTGAATCGTTTTGTAGAGAAATAATAATTCAGCAACGGAATGGATATCCGTATTTGCTCAATTGATTGCATCGGGTGTGATTGATACGAAGAATAATGCACCTCTATTGAATACAGTTCTCGATATGCTTGGCGTACTTGTTCATGGACTTGTGCCAGCTGAAGGAACGATTGAAACCAGTCGAGTTTATTCGACGTTAGTGAGAAAAATTCGAAAAGATATCGGAGAAAGACGATCGGAAGCATTGGATGAAGTGAAACGATTTTTACCATTGCAAAGATTATCATTTGATATTTATATTGTTGAACCATTCGATGGCATTAATAATCGAATGTTAAATCCTGAAATGAAAAAACATGGCTTACAAGTTGCACGAAAAGTAGAAACGAAGTTTTTTTTTTATGAAGAGAGAAAACATAGGAATTCATGTTCTCTAGGAGAAAATCAATAGTTGGGAAATGATCGAAGGAACAAAATCGGCAACGTCGATATGTTATTCATGGTTTTGTGCAAAGAAAACCGAACGAAAACGATTGAGATACGAAGAACAATATCGTTTATTACTTCGTCATAAACATAGTCTATTCGATAAAAGTCTCACATACTTTCGAGTACGATTTTGTCGATCTTTTTTCGTTTCATAAACCTTCTTTGTCGTCTAGGATCCACCGAATATTCCTCCTGAAGCACCTGAACATCCCGATGTGGAAATTCTCGCCGACACTCGACCGGCTATTCATCAAAATCCGATGACACCTGGACCTGGTTCGTATGTTCCAATTCCAGGCATGCACGGTCACATGCTACAACCTCCAGTTGGTCTTCATATGAACGTGCCGCCAGCTCGTGGAACACCTGATCGAAAAATGCGTGGTCAAGCACCGGCTGCTGCACCTACAACCGCCGCTGTTGGACAATCGAAACGTGGCGGACGTGTCGGACGTAATCCACCAACTCGAGCAGCAACTCTTCAAACAGTAGCACCAACAACTCCGAGTCTTTATCCTTCTCAAGTGCCTCAACCATCACATCCAGGATTCCCACAACAAGGTTATGCACCTTGGCCACAACAACAGCAACAGCAGCAACAACAACAACAACCACAGCAAATGATGTCCAGTTATCCGAATCAAATTAAACAACAACCTCAACCAACACATGTCATGCAAAATATTCGACCGGCTGCTTTGCAACAACGACCTGGTGTTCAATATGCCAATCCATCAATGATACAACAGCAGCAGCAGCAGCAACAGCAACAACAACAACAACAAAATGCTCAACAACAGCAAGGACAACCAACGCAAATGTCTGCTGGTTATATGAATGATCAAACTTCGATGATGAATCAAAACTCAAGTCGACAAGCAGCAGCAGTAGCGGCCGCTGCAGCTGCCTCAGGTAAACGAAAACTAGCCGAAGCTAATATGTACAGCAACGATCAACAACAATATGCAGCACCACAGAAAATGTCACAATATCAACAAAATCCAGTCATGATGCAACAAAACAATTACATGCAACAAGCACCTCAACAGCAAACATCTCATCAACAAATCTACAATCAAGGACAAATGCCATCGGGTCCTTACATGAACAATCAAATACTTGCAAATCCAGCAAAGTATTTATTCTCGTTAAATGAAAATCAAAATTCTCCTTTGCAATTATTTCTAGTATGATGCCTCAACAACAAGCTGCTTATCAAAATATGATGAATAATCAACAACAAAATGTCTACAATCAAACAGCGAATAATCCGACATTGAATCGAACGCCAAGTCAAACGCCAATGTCCATATCGAATCAACAATGGCCGACAAATCCAAATATGAACGTTCCTCGTCAAGCTCAGAATACATACAGCCAAGTATGACATCATCCAACTTGTTTAATAATTAAACCATTCGTTTGTTTTTGTTTTTCTTCAAAGATGATGCAACCTGATCCTCAACAACATTATGTTCAACAGCAACAACAACAACAACAACAACAACAACAACAACAGCATTATCAATAATCATCGTCACGATTATTCTTAAATAAACATTCGTTTTTCTTTTCTTATCCGAGAAAATTTCAATGCGCAAGATCATCTTACTCTATCTAATCCATATATATATTTTTTTGTTTGTTTGTGTGTTCTTTGTTTGCGTCTTGTTGCATCAGAGAGAACGTGTTTCTTTTTTTTTTATAAATGTATATAAAAAGCTTTATTTATTGTGTTTATCAATATACAGACGAAAATTAATCTTGAATAGAGAAGTTGACGTTCGTATTCGATAATCAAAACATTTATTTTTCATGATTTTATTACGAAATTTATCAATTACTTTTACAATTCGACAAAACACACACACACACACAGTGCTAGAATATATAAAATTCATTGAAATTGATTACTTTTTGATGATCTTCTTCGGTGTTTTTGCACGTTCATCATCGGTTTTTCTTTTACCAGGCTGTTTTAACATTTCCTTAATAATTACATTCGATGATCGCGTATCAGCTTTCAATAATTTCGACATTTGTTCCAAACAAGCATCATTTTCCTGGAGAAAACAAAAGAATTTAAAAAAAAAATAATTATATATCAATCAGAAAATCTACTTCAGCTGTATTCGATCCGATACAATCTTTTGGAATGATTAACTTATAATTTCTCATATAAGCATCATTTGCAGTAAATAACACGCATATATTCCCAGCGAAACCAACAATAATAAGTTTCTCAGCATCTAAATGATTCAATAGAATATCCAATGGCGTACTATAGAAAGCCGAGTGTTTCGGTTTTAGAACAAAGTCTAGAGAAAATAGTAATAATCATGAGCCAAAATGAGATTAATTATTTTTCTTTACAATCATTTTCTTCAGGTTGTAATAATTCAGCGAGAGGTTTGCCCGGTTTATTTTCATTGATCACATATTCGATGACATTATGAAAATCAGATTTCCATTTACCGAAATTATCATTGACATAAACAACCGGTATGCCTGCTTTATGTGCAGCTTCTTTGAGTGTAGCTATTCGTTCGCCGATATCAACAACAACTTTGAGTAATTCTTAAATTTGAAATTTTCATGTGGTTTTTTTCCTTCAAAACAAGATGTACAACCTTCATTGCCTTCGAAATCTAAATGATTGATGACATCGATCAGCAAGAGAACGGTATCGTTCGAATCAGGAACCATTCCATGGAGATCATTTGACTCAGTTTCAGACATTATTCGACGAAAATTATTTTAAACAACTGTTTATTTGCGGTGTAGTTATTTTTCAACTCAATGACCAGTCAGGGTTGAGTCAGTTTAACGAAAAACAAACGGTATTTAATGACATCTGTAGTGAGTAGAAACTCTCGATTAGATTTTCTTCATGTGTTTCATAGATTCATCTATTATTTTCTTTTCACACATATTCTGTTAAATTATATATCAGTTCTTCGAACACAAGAAAAACGGAAAAGAAAGAAAAAAAACAAACAAACAAATAAAACTTTCATTTTCATCAATTGTGAAAACAGTAGAAAGAAAAACAAAACAAAAACCAACAGAATATTTCCTTTTCTCGAGAAACGAACATAATAGTGAATTAAAATAAATAAAATTTATATGTATATACTCGAATAAGAACATAGTGATGATGATGATGATGATGACTGTGAGAGAGAGAGAGAACAGTTTATATATAATTATGTATATATGTAGAAAACCGAAGCAAAAGAAAAACTAAAATAGAATATACAGCAAAGCAGAAAAAAAAACAAGAAGGATATAGGCTCACTGCGAGATGTACTGTAAAACATAAATAGAGAACACACGCACACGCTCACGTATTTATTTATTTGATCGTATCACTGTCTATACACTCACAAGAAGAGAAGAAACGCGCGCAAACACAAGAGAGAATACATGTCACTGTTCTTTCAGTAAAATAATTTTTCTTAATCTATCTATCTGAGTGTTAATATGATAAATCTATGTATATGTATATATATATATTCTTTCGAAAACATCATAGAATAGAGAATTTTCTATCATCACCATTGATTCGACAAATGAATTGAATGAACTTGGCCTTGATATTGTTGATGATCGGATGAATCATTAGCACTATGTTGAGATGAACTGTCATCAACATCTTCACCCATATCATCGTTTGCTCCATCATCATCATGCATATTTGAGAGTAAATTATTCGGCAAAATCGAGAGACTGTTCATTGCATGAGATGATTTGCCTGTTGAATGCGACATTAATGTTGAATTACGAGATTTTTGATGAACTTTAGCATGACGTTTACGTTCATCGGATCGAGCAAAACGACGACCACATGTATCACATGAAAATGGTTTTTCTAATGGCAATGAAATTCATTGAAAAGAATGTTCGATTTGTTTTTTTTCTCATTTACCTCCTGTATGTGTTCGAATATGTGTAGTTAAATGATCCGATCTTGAAAATGCTCGAGCACAGATTTTACATTGAAATGGTTTGTCTCCTGTGTGAATTCGAAGATGTCTGGCAAAAAAGAAAAACAACGTGAATGAGAAAATCGTTCGTTCGATTGTTTTTACCTTGTTAACTCGTCCGATCGAGAAAAACGTCTTGGACAATTGTCAATTGGACATGAAAATGGTCGTTCATGTACAGGAGTTTTCGATGGGCGATTGATGTACGTTTTCGGCTTGACAAAATGTACTTGTTGACCATTAGCAGCTGAATTCGACGGATAATCTTGTGGTTCATCCTTGATACATGACGATGATGATGATACTGGAATATTTGCTGTTTGTAAACTGAATGTTGTCGTTGGATTCGATGGCCAATCGTTGGCTTTTCCATAGGAAAGATTTGTTCCGTTTAAATTTATTGTTGACATAAAATTATTATTAATGGCTGATTGTTTAACAACAGCGTCGTGATAGGATGGCGGAGGTGGATTAGTTCCATATGGAACATAATGAGTTGGATCAACATAATTCATCGTTGATTCCGTTGATGATAATGACGATGTTGTTGTTGTTGTTGTTGATGATGATGGTGTTGAAACCGGAACGGAATTAGATACTGATGATGTACTGTTCGAATAATCGGTAGCAACTGGATTGGATGTGATCAATTGATGTAGTTGTTCGGTTACACTTGGCGTATCGGAAAGATTGTTATTTGTATCTTCACCTAATTGGCCTTTGATTGATGATGGTGGCGAAGGTGATGTTGTTGTTATATGTGGAATCGATTTTTTCGCTGGAAAATTCAATGGAAATTGTGTATTTTCATTAATTAAACTACGTGGTAATTGCATTCCTGGTTTTTCATTGATATTCGATGATGATGTTGATGATGCTGTTGTTGATACATTAACAACGTTTGAACTTGGTGTAACAGTAATTGACGGAATCGATGATGAACCAGTATGTGTTGATGAAAGAATATCAGTCGAATCGGCTAATAAACGTGTGGTTGCTGCTGTTGCTGCTGCTGCTGCTGCTGCGGTTGTTGTTGATGATGGTAATAGTTGAGAAGGTGTATTGACTGTTGGTGAGTGTGTCTCTAAAGAAATTATAGATTGTCTCGTATTTTAGTGTGAAAATAAAAAAAAACGAGCAAAACAAATGATTATATGAATAGAATGAGAACGATTAGATGTTTTTGATATGCACTGTTAAATGAATAGATGACCGGACTCTCCCTATTGAAATCACTGACGATAATGGCTTTTTTTTTATTTCTAAGCACGTTTGTTTGATCTTTAAAGAAAGAAAGAACGGTTACGCGCCATTATTTTTCATATATAAAAATTATATATTCATAAAACAGAAAGCAGAGAGAGAGAAAGAAAGGAGAAAGCGTATGTCCATAATAGTCAAAGATTGGAAATATTTTTTTAATCCATTTACTTATCAATTCAATCTGATTGAACTCGAGCCCAAACTTGGCCAACCATTTTCATATTTTACTCAATCATTATGCACAAATATCTGTTCATCAATACGACGAACTCATCTTTCGTTGAAATCATCAGACATACCTGTTCTTAGTTCGTCAACGGAAATAATAATACCGAATGAACGAACGATTACAATTGAATGATAATGACGGATAAACGCTTTTTCTCTTTCTCTCTCTTTTTCTCTCTCTCCTTCTTTTTTTTTCTTTCGGCTGGTGCTATTCTACTTGATGATGAAACCTATTCTTTTCGATCGACCCCACCCAACACAAAAAAAAGAAGAAAAAGAAAAGAGATGTAGTAACATCAATTAAACCAGTAGAAACGGACGAATCGTCCTCGTTGTGCTAAGACCTCGTGTCAACAAAAGCAACAAGCTCAGCGCAAACACGCCCTTTTACAATTCATTTTCTCTTTCTCTCTCTTCTTGTTCTTCTTCTCCTCGCAAAAAGGTGGATTATACACTTGATAGTAAGAAGAGTTTAACGAAGAAGTTCGAGGATTTCGTGTGTATGTTTTTTTTTCTATTCGGCCCGAGATCGATCAGATAAATCCACAAAAAGAAGAAGAAGAAGAAGACAAAAAAAAAGAATGAATTTAAACAGATTCTCAATATGATAATCGAAAGATAATCATTATCTTATCTTCAAATAAAGACACATTGACAAATATTAACCTGTTGAAATGATACAATCAAAAAGAAAACGCAATGAACAAATACAAATTATTTGTTCATTGAAAAGAAAACTAAATAAGCATTGTTATCTGTAATGTTATTAATCATTATCGTCGAGTATCCAAGGTTGTTTTTTGCTTGTCTAACATTCTCCGAAAAGAACAGAGATTAGTTATTAGAATCCGTCTAACGAGATACAGATCAGTTCGATCTGTATGTGTATTAGTCTGTGCTCAATTGTTTTTTGTTATTGTCCTTTGATTTCCTTCTTCTTTTTTCTATTTAAGATAATTATCGTGAAATTGAAAATGACATTCAAACGAGAACTTTATTTTTTGTGTTTTCTCCATTTGTGTCAGACGTGATTTGATTATTAACAATCTCTCTCTCACGCTTTTTCTTTGTCATCTACCGGTTAACTCGATTTGCTGAAACTAAAACGAGCAGAAACTCATGTAACAACCTTGACTATGACAGACATTGATCGAAATGGCTCGCACACTTGTATTCTTAAGCAATATTAACTCATGTCAATTAACTCCAAACAAGTTGACCCTGAAATATTTGCTTACCAGTGATTGTTGGTGTATTCATTGTCGTTGGAATTTCATAGAAAAATGTTGTATTTTTTGTGCAAGTATTCGGTGTATTTAATACACATGGTGTTGTTGGTTCTTGTGTGATATTTGAATTGAGAATAAGTAGTTTTTCATTCGATAAATTCGTCGATGATTGTTCATCGGCAGTCGCATGTGCGCCACCAACTAAATTCGCTTTCATCAAATTGTTCATTCTGACAATGGCAAGCATCACGATTTTATATAACGAATAAACATTGTTCGTACGAAAATAATCAACCTGACTTCGAACAAGAACAACAACAATAATAATAATAATAATAATAATATAAAAGAACGCTCTTTTATTTTAGCAAGACGTCATCCAACCTTGTATCAAAAGATAAATAAAGCGTAGGTGGTTGCAGTCTTTATGTGTATATATAATAAATATATCAGGATAGAGAGAGTGAGCAAATGCGTCGCGTGTGTCTCTGTCAAATAGTAAATAGATCGTCTGATTAATAAATAAATAAATAGATCTAAAAGAAAAACAACATGATGAGTCAGACACCTAGTCTTATCGATGAATAAGTCGAGTGAAGACGAAGAAAAAAAAAGGAAAACCAACGAACCGAGAAAATGCGCTTAGAAATTAAAAATAGATCGGATGAATTTCGTCGATGGTTTTAAAATATCTATATACAAAAAGAAATATTCAAGATCGGAAGAGCGTCGTGTAGGGAAAGAG
>ERZ778029.3125-NODE-3125-length-10596-cov-4.051229_pt1 | contig 10596 bp, 10 predicted proteins | sample MGYA00375759_ERZ778029 | MGnify/ENA primary metagenome ERZ778029 (study PRJEB29350, sample SAMN05389819) | bioreactor metagenome | isolation source: Ammonium sulfate bioreactor | place: South Africa: University of Cape Town | collected 2014-04-04 ...
ATGATGGACACGCATTTGACGAGAAGATCATTCGAAGATGAAGTCAATCGACGAATGAATTCATCGGAATCGGGGATCTAAATGAAGAGTTCGATCGATTTAGCAAAACGAAAGGACAAATTCTACATTGACTGGCTCAGCATCGTTGAGAATGAAGAGAACTTCGGATGTATTTTGATTGAAAACAGGTGCTGATGGTTGCAAATCGGGATAGAGAGATTTCTCAGCCATTTGAATACGAATTCTGAATCAAAAGGAAAACAGAAAAAAACAGCTAGAAGATAACGATAAGATTATTCATGTCGAAGCATGTGACTCAAATTTCGACAATGATGATGATTTTTTGACGGTTCATTCGAATTCGGTTATTCGTTCGCGAATAAAAACCCTACGCAGTGAACTAAATCGAATAGATGTCAGTAAACTCGAAAACCTGACTCTCCATTGGTCATTTAACAATAAATATTTATCATTTCTAGACAAAAAACAACAGGCTAGTAGTTTACAACATAAATAACTGTCGATATGTCTGATCAAGCTCGTCTTTCATTCGAATCCGTCGCGTTATTAACAACATCGACGGTCAATACTTTGCATTTTCCTGGTCTATCGACCGATGGACCGGGCAGTCGACGAACCAGTTTTCTTCTCGATGGCATTGGCATGTGCGAATCGATGACCGAGAGTTTCTGCTCGACAGGCGGCGGACAAGATGATGTTCAACATACGGATCCAATGAAATTAGAACGACGAGATTCGACGAGAAAACGACGATCTCGAAAATCACAATATGATGCAACAATCGAAGGCGTTAGTCTCGATAAAATCGAAACTGTCAATCTATTCGACGCATCGGCCGAACCGGACGATGCTTGGTGAGCTGAGAGATCACACGAATTGATAATGAACTTGATTTTGTTTTGTTCTAGGTTAATCGATATGCCGATTAAACGTGAACCATCGAGAGAGAATATCTTCTCGTGGGTACATAAGGAATTTCAGAGTAATGATATTAATGCAAATAAACATCGACTTCTTTGCAAATTAGATGATATGTCTAATGGTAGAGTTTGATTATACAAAGAACGGATTGGAGAGAGAATTGGGTTTTTCGTTTAGCACGAACGATACGAAGTTTATCGTGTCATAATTTTCTTGAAAATGTTACTCAACCAGTTCATTCGTCAAACGGTCGATTAAGTTCGCCAATTCGTTCGAAATCACCTGTTCATGAAAATGCATCGAGAGAGCGATTGGATTATACAGATTTAGAAGGTTTGATATCGTCAACTGAACTTTTCCTTACAAAAACTTTTTGTTGATTTTTTCTAGTTATGGCAAAAGTTCAACTCGAAAGTAACGGGAAAAAAACTAAGGATTTCGATGGATTTTGAATTTCGAATTTCTAGATCTACGTCAAGCTGATCGACAAGTTCCACTAGCAAAACCTCTCGGTATGTTTAAGAGCGAACGAAAAAGCGAATCTTTGTTTTTGACTTATATCCAGGAGAAATTTCGTCGAAACAAAAACTCGAATTTCAGGTTGTTTGTGAGCCTTCTTAACCCGCCTGTTGTCTTTTCTGACTTTGGTCTTGCTTTAACCATTTGCTTATGCTGTTTTTTTTCTTCTTTGCTTTCAGGCGGTTCGACTGTTTCGCTTGCGTCGACAAGTGAGTTTATTAACAAACAAAATTCCACAGAAAAAGTTTAGATTTCACCGATGTTTTTGATTTCATTCGTGGGCCCGTATGCAAGGTTATCGTAGGCGTAATGTGATTTGTTCAAGGACGAGCATTTTTTCACTAATTTCGATGGAGATCCGTGTTTTGACCGTGAGATTTCTAAAACAGAAATCAATAAAAGGTTCTTTTATATTTCTGATTTACTTGGCAAAGTTTCCTTGAGATGTAATAATTCGATTTTGATCTTTTCGTTCTTCATGTCAGATGGCAAAAACAACAACGAAATGCTTCGAGATTAATCATGACATAGGTGTATTTATATGCATAGAGAACGAAAAAGAAAAGAAAAAAAACATATTTTTTATTATTTATTTGTTTCAATAAGCATGATCATGTTTTGATTCTTATAGAACCTTCAGCAACTAAACCTCCACTTGCACCGAAATCTGCAGTTATCAGGTGCGTAATTACGAGCAATTCTCTCCTGCAACACGCTCAACTTCGATTTTAGATCAACTATTCGACCGAATAGTTATCAACGAGCGAATACTCAAACAGTTGTTCATGAACCACACCCAGCTGTCGAAAGCAAACCTCCTGTTACATTAGCAACACGTGTTAGTCTCCTTCCAAATTCAGCGAATAACAATCGAACACGTCCACCTATCTATCGTGGCTCGCAAACCAACTTAAATACACTCAATGGTAAACCTCAAAACGGTTCCTCATCGATTCAACGACCGACGAAACCACCGTCGACTGAAGTATCCAATGGTCTACTCAACGATGTGAGTAACAAACCATTTCGATCACAAGTCGGCCCACAACGACGAACGATGCTACCTCAAACAGCAGCTCTGCCACGCAGTTCATCGTCATCGTTTAGTCAAGGCAGAAAAAGTGGCATACCCACCACAGTCGACAAACCACAAAAACCAACAACATCAAATCTAACACGGTATGCACGCGAAAACTGAAAGTTATTCATTCGACATCTTTTTTTGCAGTCATCATTCGCTTACATCTCGTCGTACAACATTGAACAGATTTTAAATAGATCTGAGTAATAGAAAAATCTCTTCACTAACATTGCATGACTAACACTCACTCTCAATATTTCAAATATTTTATATCTTTGTCTTGATTTAGAAGGCCAATAACAACAACATCATCGTCCAGAAATCTCTCGCGAAGTCGAATACCTACGCCTGTCTCATGGAATGATGGTTGTTACTAATTGTTTACTCTCATATCTTTATTTCTTTTTTTGTTGTTCTGTTTGATCTGCTTAATCAACGGTGACTTTCTGTCTTTCTTTCTTTGTTTTCTTGATTGAAAATTTCAATTGCAGTAATTGTGTGTGTTAAGATTAATCTTTGCTTTGTACTTCATTTCTGTATTCTTTCTTAAACAAAACGACAAAGAAGAGAACAAAAAAAAAGCATTCAGCAATATTTATTTCTTTTTGTTTTTATTTAAATTAATTAAATTAATAAACACAAAAAAGGCTATTTATCTGTTTTCTTTGAAGAGAATCTTTTTTGCAACATGGGCTCACAGGTTAGTGATCGATGAATTGATTGATTGATGATTGCATTCGAATTATTTGTCTAGTTTCGATTGACGAAAGAGGAAAGTGCATTGATGGATGAATGTCGAAAGAATAGCTTTTGGTATCGATGTGAGTTCGCCGATGTTTAACAAAAGAGAAGCTTGACTTTTTTTCTTTAGCCGTACCGTTAATGGCAATAACAACGACTTTTATGACCTATCGTCGATTGAATAGTAACAAAATTTCGTTTTGTTAATCAAATACGAAAAAAGAAACACGTGTTTATTTTTAGATCCAAGTTTCATACCGAAATTCTACGGAGTAAAACTAGCTGCGTCAGTATTTACTGGTAAATCAAGAAAACAAAAACTTGATTCTTCTAAAAGAATACCAATTTCTCCACTCTAGCTTATCTATTGGGTAAAGCATCGTATATTCCCGAATGTCGACGATTAATTCTACAGAAATTACCTAATTCTAATCTAGCTCATACTTTAGAATCGAAACCCTACGATTACATATCGGATATGTAAGCGAAACAAATGACATATTTATTAAATAAAAACATGTGGATTTTCAAAGGGCACAACCGCCAGAAATTGTTCCTAAAACAACAACAGCGAATATTTTCAACACAAAAGACGCTGATGACAACGATGATGATGATTCAAGTCCATCGATCGAGAAAAGCTCGTCGCCCAAGATGGTCACTTACGACGAATTACGTCAACGAAATCGAGCTGAATACGCATCGAAATATCCAGCTGTTAAACCTTCACCTTCACCTCCTCCTCAACCAGTCGTTGCTAATGAACAAACGACAACAAACAAAAAACGATCAACTGTTCGAAAGAATCAATATGGTGACGAAATCTATGACTAAATTCGTTTATTTTCAATAAATTTCTGTTCTCAATTAACTGATCGATGATGAACTTGTGACATTAGTTAAAGAACTTTCATTGAATGTGCTCAGTGTACTCGTTCGACAGACATGTCGTTTGCGAATACTTGGAAACGGTTTGTTATGTAGTTCAGCTTTGACACGAATTGCTTTTGAATCCGACGGCGGCGGATTAATTGTTGCTGAAATCGGTCCGAATTGAGATTGAATTGTTAATTGTTGATTCGTGGAATTGAAATCCATCGATTGAAATAATTGATTCAGCAATGCCGATGAAAAATGAACTTTAAATTTGGATTTCGTTTGTTGACTTTGAAGTGATCGAAGAAATTGTCGAGGCAAACGAATCATAAGAATCGTATGTGAATTGTCGTTCGATGAAAGTTCATTATCATTGCATTGAATATTTTTATCTTGAGCTAAACTAAAAATATGTTCGAAAGAAAAGCAAACCGAAAACACAACAAAGAAATAAAACTATACGATTGCTGTTTAGTGAGACAATCGTTGGCCGGTTGTTTCGATTTAATTTGCATTAAATGAACTTTCGTTCGATAATACGCACATTCGTTTGTTTTCAATTGAAGACATTTTTCTAACATCATCAAACGAGTTTGAAGTTCTTCGAGTTGATTTGTTGTCATGTGTTACAATGAAATGAAAACTAGAGTAAAATGAATTCGCGCATTCAAATGATTTATTCGTAGGATTTCATAAGAGAGAAAGAGAGAGAGAGAGAGACAAAAAGAACGTTCATTTGAAAAATATTTAAAATTCAAATTTTAACGTCGACCTGCCCAAGCATTGAAACGTCGTTTACTCATTAAACTTCGCTTGCCCGCCCAAGCATTGAATCGACGTTTGGCGAGTTCGTGTTCGTCGAATTCATCGGAATTGTCGAGCATCGAACCATCATCTTGAAAAATCGAAAGATATTTATTCGGAGAAATACCCAATGGTCGTTCAACGATCAATGCGTGTTCATCATCATTTGTCTTATCAGCTAATGTAAATGCATGAGCAACATTGAACTAAAACACATGACTTCTATCAATTCAAAATATACGAAATTCAATCGATATACCATAAGTAAAAGACAGCTGATTAAAGCAGCAACCAACATTGTTGTATTCATATCTAAATCAAATGCAAGTGAAACTCAATATTCTTCTTCGTCGGAGAGCTATGTCAATATAGACAGGAATAAATAATAAACATGAATAATTATTACCTTCAATAGTAATACTTGGTTAGTCTTTTCTCTTTTGTGTAAAGGAAATACTGCGCGTTGTGTCGTCTTATATGAAGTGATACAATTATTAATATTTCTTTCTTAATATATGCTCTCTCACTCTCTTTCTCTCTCAGTATTCAACCCACTTAGTTCTTCCTTTTCTCTCTCTCTCTCTCTTCGGCGAGATAGGTATAACGAGTTTGTTTTGACTAAATATGTGTGTGTATACACATAATGATGAACAATAAATGAGCACAAAAAAAAATCATCATGCGTCTATCAATAATTCAATAGTGATAATAACGAGTGCGGGAAACGAGTAAATATTTTATTCATTCGTCGACGATCGAGAGATTTAACAATCTCGTTTCATGCAATTAAAGAAAAGAAAAAACGCACACACACCCTCACTCTTATTCGAGGTGCTAGTTTTCGGATATTTTATTGAGAAATACTGAAGCATTTCTCGCTTTTTTTTCTCCTTCTCAGGCTAAATTTGACTTCGATGAATCAGTTGAGTGAATAATATAGTTTGGTTATTTATTTGTTAATCAGAAAAGAAAGAAGAGAAATGATTTAGTTCGGAAATGTGGGTCCAGGCTTATTATCAAATTGAACTGAAATAGGTTTCAATGTTTGTCGAACTTTCGGTTTTTCACGAGCTTTAACCGTAACTATGGGCGGCACAGGTCGCCATTGCGGTTTATTCGGTCGAGTCGTATTCGGTTCCGTCGATGAATTCGATCGTGCTTTAAGACGCTCGATTTCACTTTGTAATTCTCGATTCAATCGATTGAGTTCTTCGATTTTCAAATCTCGAATACGAATCTCATTGAAATGATCTCGATCCGATTTCGATTGAACAACATCTTTCGTGCAAATAGCTGCTAGTTCTTTCACTTGATCCGGCCCGTACAAACGCATGAGTAAATCGTGAAATGATTTGTTCTTTCGATCTTCAATTGGCAAATATCGACTTGTGAATATCGATTCATGTAAATCTTCTTTTAATTTATCCGTTCCTAATAAAAAAAAAACAAAACAAAGAATTTGGAAAAAAAGAAAATTGGCCAGTTGATTCTACCGATGCCACGATTTTGTAATAACTCGAATTTTTTTGTGTATTGCTTGAGTTTATTCTGCAATTGATCAGCTGTATCGTTTTCTAAGGCAATCGGAGCGTCATGAATTTGTAGGATATTTTCTTGAATAAGAAGAGACAAACAAATGATTCAATGAGAGAAATCTTTCTTTCGTACCGATTGTTCGAAGCCATTCGGTGAGTATCGACATTTTATCGTTCATTTTGAAAACACTTCGATTGTTTGCGTCGATCTTCAACGAGAAACAAAAAAAATATTGATGAAAAATGAATTGATCTGCGAACCATTCGCATTTGACTTGACCATTTCTGTTCAAACTCAGATTGAAGACGATTTAATTCACTTCGGAGTTCTTTAATTTGATCATCCTAAAACAAAACAAAAAAAAAGAAGTAAACAATATGATTTTCGAGAGATTGAAATCCACTTTTTGTTGTAAAAGTTCGTGTTCATTTCGTAATGTGTCTTTCAAATGAACGACACTTCGTTTTTCTCTAAAATGAACCAGTAGATTTACAAAAAACGAAAAAAAATCAGTACATCTCCTACTCTTCAATTGAATCGGCTAGTTTCTGTTGAGTTTCGTAATGTTGCCGTTTTAAATTGATTAATTCAACTGATTTCAACTGATTTTGTCCTTTCCATGTATCGGCTAAATGTGCTTTGAGTAACTAGAGAAAACAATTTATTGATTGATTCGCTTTTTTTTGTTTGATCTACTTGTTCTTGAAGATAGATTTTCAATTTCTCTCTCGTATCTGCTCGTAATTTATCGATGCCCGGACATTTTCTCAGCATTTCATCATCGATAACAACTCGTTCACTGACATCATTGTTTGTTTCGGCTGTTTTCTTATCTTCACGTTCGAGAAGTTCACCGAGAAATGGTTGTCCATTAGAAATTAAACCTTCGACTAATTTCATAAATGCTGTATCACCATTATCGATGATATTCGAGAGAAATTTCTTATTCCTATCCAATGGTGTTGGTAAACTCTGAATAGAAGTCAAAAAACAACTTATAGCAATCGATTTAGTCGAGTGCCGATGTTTTGGCTTTGTTTACTTGAATATCATCGAAAATAAATTCGGGAAATACTCTTCGATCTCGAAACCATCGAAGTAAATTATCGGTGAGAATAAGATTATTCTCCAATAATTGTCTATATCGTTCTAAAATATCACGTTTTCTTGAATTCACCATCATTGAAATGCAAAGAGGAAATTAGTTTTCTTTTTTTAATAGAAAAAAAATGTTTTTATTTGTCTAAGATCTCCGTGTCAAAATTCAATGACATTTGACAAATAAAATACTATTTTCTCAACGGTGTTTTCTTTTCCTCTCTCCTTCTCTCTCTCTTTTCTTTTTTAATTTTCATATTAATAACATTTCTCCATAAAAGAATAGACTTTTCTATTTATACACGTATATAGAACGGCTAATAAAACAATAAAAAGAATAAACGTCCGAGAAAACGTTTCGAGATATGAAATGTTCACACACACACATACACATATATATATTTCCGGCAAACGGAACAAAAAAATGCGTGGGGAAGAACCTAAGCAATCGCTGCCGTTGTTGATGATGACGACGGCGGCGGAAATGAATTCATCTGACAAATGGGAAATATCTTGAGTTATCTTTCTATACATATGTACAACGCATTTATGCACTTAATGTTCGATAGAAAGAACGAGAACGGATAGCAGTTGAGTGTGTTTACATTTGAGATGTTGTGGATATTGATAACGAGTGTATTGCTCAGCAATTTTCTCTCGATTTATGGTTTAAATAAAGGTATTATTGAGTTCGATTTTGTTGTTATTGAGAGTGAATGAGTTTGTTCTAGACGATCTAATCGTTGTTTCCGTTGCAACTAATCAAACAGATGGCTATCATCGTTTTGTTCGTTCGTTGAATATTTATGGTTATAAATATGAAGTAATCTATGATTGGACAAAGGATGTTGAATGTTTGATTTGCGTGTTTAGATCTATGGTCTTGGTCAAGAATGGAAAGGTGGAGATATGAAGAATGCAGCTGGTGGTGGACAGAAAATAAATATTCTTCGAGAGAATTTAGCGAAATATAAAGATGATAAAACGACAATTATTCTTTTTTCCGATGCTTATGATGTTATTTTCGCGGAAACAGTTGATGTTTTATTGGAAAAATTCGAGTCATTTAAACCAGCACGAATTGTTTTCGGTGCTGAAGATTTCTGTTGGCCCGATTCAAATCTTCAAGTAACAAAAAAAAACACAATTTTTTTAAAATTTCATGCATTCATTTAGTATGATTATCCATTTGTTGAAAGTCACGAGAAACGTTTTCTGAATTCAGGAGGTTTTATTGGTTACGCATCGGATATCTATGAAATGATTATGAGTAAAGAAACAATCGACGATACCGAAGATGATCAATTGTTCTACACGAAAATCTTTCTCAATGAACAAACTCGAGTAGGCTAAATTTGAAATGAATCAAACAAATAAAAAAACAGTTGATTTTCTCATTTGAAGAATCAATGGTCGATTGTTTTGGATAAACGTGCCGAGATTTTCATGAATTTAAACGGTGCAATCGATGAACTCGAACTGCCCGTTAAAAACGACGAAGTCTACGTGTACAATTCATGGACTAATTCGACTCCGATTGTCATTCACGGCAATGGACCAGCTAAAGTCGAGATTCTCCTTTTCTTTTTTGATTTTTATAATTCGATTTTGTTTTACAGAGAGCTTTGAATTACATCAGCAATTACATTGGCCGGACTTGGTCGCCGACAAAAGGTTGTTTGCAATGTCAAGAGAATGTAGTTGATTATGTAAGATGAGAAGTTTTTCTTTTTTTTGCGAAGAGAAATTGTCAATGGAATGTTTAGAAGGATGATGAATGGCCAATGGTTTATATCGCCGTATTTATTGAATATCCAACTCCATTTCTTCGAGAATATTTCGAGAAAATTCTCAATTTAACTTATCCGAAAGAAAAACTCGCGATTTTAATTCATAATCAAGTTTGTTATTCGAAACTGTTTTTGTAATTTGTCATGGAAAATCAAAAATCTCTTTCAGGTCGAATATCATAAAAATCTAACTCAAATCTACATGAGTAAATTTCAAGAGAATAAATACAAATTCGTGAAATACATCAATCCAGACGAAGATGTCACCGAAGGCGAAGCTCGACAACAAGCCATGTAATTCGTTTGAAAAACGAAAATTTTCATCAATAAAATCTGCACGCATTTATGTTTAGTTCTGAATGTCAAGAAGATAAATGCGATTATCTGTTTGTTGTTGATTCGATTGTTCAGCTCGACAATCCCGAGATATTGAAGAAATTAGTTTCACTCAATCGAACGATTCTCGCACCGTTGTTAATCAGACCTGAGCAAACCTGGAGCAATTTTTGGGGAGATTTGAATGAACAAGGATTTTATAAACGATCGAATGATTATGTCGAGATTATTAATCGAGAGAAAACGTAGAATTGACTTTTTGTTTGTTCAGAGAAAGAATTGTTTGTTTTTGATTTATAGAGGTTTATTCAATGTTCCACATGTGTCGAACTGTTATTTGATTAATGGATCATTGCTGAGAAGTTTTACACCGGAATATATCGATCCGACGATCGATCCTGATGTGAAATTCAGTCGATCATTACGAGATGCCGTATGCGGAGAATTGTAGTTTTGAGTTTTTGATTTTTTTGTTTTTAACTTCAGGGTTATTTTATTTATTTAAATAATGAAATTCAATACGGACATTTGATCGATCCGGATAATTTTAATACTTCATTGATTCTACCTGAACTCTACGAAATCTTTAACAATGTTCAAGTAAATTCTTTTTTGTCTAAAAAAAAGCGATTTCATTTCGATTGAAATCAATCATTAGGATTGGAAAGCTCGATACATCCACCCGGATTACTACAAAGCTCTCGACCCAAATACAACTCTTCAACAAGTAACTAACTAATCAACTAACCAATTCTTTCGATAGTTTTGCTTGTTTTTCTTCAAGCCATGTCCCGATGTCTTCTGGTTTCCAATGGTTACCGATGAATTCACCAAAGATCTCGTCTATCTCATGGAAACATTCAACCAATGGTC
>ERZ778029.3133-NODE-3133-length-10578-cov-4.203934_pt1 | contig 10578 bp, 8 predicted proteins | sample MGYA00375759_ERZ778029 | MGnify/ENA primary metagenome ERZ778029 (study PRJEB29350, sample SAMN05389819) | bioreactor metagenome | isolation source: Ammonium sulfate bioreactor | place: South Africa: University of Cape Town | collected 2014-04-04 ...
TAAAAATAATAATTTAATGATTTATTAAAAATAATAATTTAATGATTTATTAAAATAATAAAATTAATAAAAATAATAATAAAATAATAAAGTAATAATAATAATTTATTAAATTATTAATATAATAAATTTATTTTAATAATAATTCAATGAATTATCGAAATAATAAAGTAATAAAATGATAAAAATAATAATTTAATGAATTATTAAATAATAAAGTTAATAATAATTTATTAAATTATTAAAATAATAAAGTTATTATAAATAATAATTTAATAAATTATTATTTATAATAAAGTTAATAATAATTTAATAAATTATTAAAATAATAAAGTTAATAATAATTTAATGAATTATTAAAATAATAAAGTTAATAATAATTTAATGAATTATTAAAATAATAAAGTTAATAATAATTTATTAAATTATTAAAATAATAAAGTTAATAATAATTTATTAAATTATTAAAATAATAAAGTTATTAAAAATAATAAGTAAAAATAGAAAATTAAAGAATTTATGTAAAATAATTTTCAAATAATAGTCAAAAATAATATTCAAATAATAGTTAAAATAATTTTCAAATAATAGTTAAAAATAATTTTCAAATAATAGTTAAAATAATTTTGGAAAATTATTAAAAAAAATAATTTTATGAAATTGTCAAATTTGTGAAGCAAATTCCAATGCGTCTTTGGCGCAAGGAATTTTCTTCAAAAATTCTTGAAAACTTTGTTTTCTTGAAATAATAATTAAATAATTTATAAATAAATTATAAATTAATTTATTAAATTATTATATATTCTTGTAATTATATTTTAAAGAATATATATATTTAAAAAATAAAAAAAATAACATAATAAATTATATAAATTATTAATTAATAATTTTTTAAATAAATTAAAAAAAATAATTTAATGAAATTATTTAAAAATTATAAAATATATTTAATAAGAAATTTAAATAATAAATATAAACAATGATAAATAAAATATAAATTATATTTTATATTAAAAATGAGTATATTGGCCTATTTATTTTACACTGGAGATGAGAGAACTAATGATAGTTTATGGAATATTAAATTTTATGATAAACAAACAACTATTGTATTTGTAATAATATTGTTCCTGAAAAATATAAAAATTTACAACCATTTATTTTTAACACTAATGTTAAAGATGAAAGAGACCAAATCGAACATTATGAAGCTAATTGTGAAAGAGCTATTGCTGAATATCGTAAAACACAATTAATGGCAGTTAAATCTAAATTAGTTTATTTAGTTAAAGAAGAATTTGGTGAAAATATTCATGTTGAATTATATGAACACACAGATAGATTTCATAGATATTGGGATTATAAAATAAAATATCAAGATTTCCCAGTTGTTATATGTGATGATAATTTAATTAATAGCTTTTATACAAAATTTAATGAAATGGAAAATAGTGAGTTGAAAGATGGATTATTATTTTTATCATCGGAGAGTTTATATAAAAGTTTTAGTAAAGGTGAAACAATCTATCCAGATTGGTATTTTTATAACTTTACAAGATATATTGTTAAAAATTTAATTAATATGCATAATGAAGATATGATTGCAGATGGATTTAGATCTAAACTTAATTTATCTATACCAATTAAAGATATGATTATTTTGGAAGGATATAATACAGGAATAATATATATATTTTTAAAATATATTTTCTTTGCTGATGATGTTATAGTAACAATTATTTATGAATATATTATTAATGAATTATATTATTTTTGTAAAGATGGAATATTCCCACCAAATACACCAGAATATATTATTAAAGAAAAATCATTAATACCAATATTAAATGGATTATATAAATGTAGTATTAAATATCCAAAAGATTTAAATGTGGTTTTAGATGTTTATGAAAAAGAATTTGAATTAGATAATGTCCAAGAATTATATATTTATTTATTAAATAACATAAATGAAAATTATAAAGTGATATTACAAGGAGACAGAATATTAATTAGAATAGTTGATAGTAATTTAAAGAATTTTGTGGATAGTTTAAATATTAAAAATATAATGTTCACTTATCCAAATATTAAAGTAAAAGTAATTCCAAAAGAAGAATCAGATGAAAATACTATATCATTTGTGGATTCATGCACAGAAAATATATATTATCTTAAAAATGTATTAAATTAAGTTAAATAATCAATGATTATTTAAATAAGTCAAATATATTGAATAATATTTATTTAATATATGTTTAATATTATTGGATTTAGATTAAGGATGTTAAATAAATATATATTTAATAATTATTTAAATGTATGTTAAATAAATAATTATTAAATATGTGTTAAATAAATAATAATTAAATATGTTTAAATAATTATTAAATAATTATTAATTGTTAATTAATATTAGTTAATATATTAAAATAATATAAATAAATATTAAATAAGTTAAATAATTATTAAATATTATTTAATATTTAATTAATTAATATTAGTTAATATATTTAAATAATATAAATAAATATTAAATAAGTTAAATAATAATATTAATATATAAATTAATTAAAATATTAAATATTATCAAGATTAATAATCTATTATTAAGTAATATATTGGAGAATATAATTTGAATTTGTAGAGCGAAATTAATAAATTTTTTTTACTAGTTTAAAGAAATAATGTGTAGTATCGAATGTGATTCTAAAAAAAAATGTTATGAATCTAATAATAGTAAATTAAGAGCTATTATTAACGAAGAATTGTTATATTTAACCTCTACAGGACAAATTAAATTAAATACATTACAAGGAGACCCAGGTATGCCAGGAACATCATGTGGTAATATGACAAGTGTATCAACACAAGCAACAGCACAACCAGGATATAGACTTCCAACATATATGCCACAATGTTTAAAATGTAAGTGTGAAAATAAATGTAAAGAGGAAAAATGTAAAGACAAAAAATTACAAAAATTAATATTGGAAGAATTAGAAAAATTAATTTGTTTTGGATTAGTTGATGTTGTGGGACCACGTGGAGAAGATGGACCTGATGGAACATCATGTTTTGCAACTGGAGTTATTGCAATGTATGTTGGTAATGTTGATATAATATATGATCCAACAGTTAATGGATATGTAATACCTTTTGAAACTTTACAACTTTTATCGGATTTAACAATTGATCAATTAGATGGATTGGATGTAAGTTTATTAGAAAGTATTGGATCTAAAATAATACCAGGAACTTTAACAGTCGATGGTAATAACGTTATATTTAAACCTAATGATTTATCATATACTTCTAATATCAATCCAATGTCTTTATTTGTTTATGGTGAAATTGTAAGTTATGTTAAAATACCTGGAAAAGTAAGTTTATCATGCGGAAATAATATAGTGAATTCAAATGAAATAAATTTTAGTAATGATAGCCAAGATCTAGTAAATGGTAAAGTTCAATTTTTTTCCAAAAATGGTGAGTTAGTAGGTGAAGCTACTATAATAAATGTTAATACAATACCATCACCTACACAATATAGTATAACTGTTAATTGCACAGGAACACAAACTATAGATTTAGATCCATCATTTTATGGAATAGTATTTTCACCATAATAAAAATATAAATTATAATTTTATTAAAATTATATTAATGTTGGTAAAAAATTTTGGGATTATAAAGACGATGGCAAATAGATTAGAAATAAGAAGAGAAATACTTGAAATGTATTTTGATGGAGATTTTAATTATTTAAGAGTAAAAGGTAGACAAGGTAATAATGGAAAAAGTGGTGTTGGTTCGGTTATTGTTACAGAACCAGGACGTGATGATGATGGAACTGGAGTTGCTTTACCAGATTTAATATTAACAGAAGGATATAATGAATTTAAAAAATCACAACTTTTAGTAGAAATAAATGGTAAATCAGAAGAACAAATGAGAGAAGGTATATCATATAGTGGTTTACCAATAACAAATACAAATGGAATCCAAACTAGTGGAATAATATATACATTATCTAATTCATATGTATTTTATCATATGGGTATTGATGTAGATTTAAATACAGAACCAATATTTTTACAACAATTTACATTTGGAAAACCGATTGATGTTGTCGAACAAATTGAATTTGATTTTAATACATATAATAATACTTATAATGCAAGTGGAATATTACTAGTTAAAACAATGGGAAATAGTATGAGTGATGTATTATTAACAGTTTCATCTATTAATAGAGTAGCTAATCATATAGTATATTTACCAGTAAAAAGAAGATTAGAAGATGGTGAGATTGTAAATTTAATAACTCCTATGTTATTAGTTTTAAATAATATATTAGCTAGTGGTAGAAGTATTTTTAAATTATCATTCATGTCATCACCAAGCGAAAGATTGACTAGATATCCATTATATGTTGAAGCTGGTGTTGTTGGTAAAATGGTTTGTGAAATGTGCACTAATGCTTATGTTTAAATACATATTTATAAATTTATCATTTTATTAAAATGATATAATTATTATTATTTGTAAATAATTTTAAATATATTAAATAATATTATTATTTAAAATAATATTTAAAAAAATAATTTAAATTATTGTAATGTAATATAATATTTGATATAAATAATTTAAGATAAAATAATTTAATAATAATTTAAGATAAAATAATTTAATAATAATAAGATAAAATAATTTAGTAATAATTTAAGATAAATAATAAACATAAAATAATTTTAAGATAAATAATTAATATAAAATAATTCAAGATAAAATAATTTAAGATAATTTATATAAATTATTATTTAAAGAAAATTTAAAAAGATAATTTAAATAATAATAATTCAAAATTAATTTAATTTAAATATAATTTATATTTAAGAAATTTAAACTTAAATTAAAAATTTTAGAGGAATTAATTTAAAATTAAAAATTTTTAGAGGAATTAATTTAAGATAAAATAATTTAAGATAAATAATTAATATTAAATAATTTAAGATAAAATAATTTAGTAATAAATTAAAATAAAATAATTTAATATTTAAAAATTAAATAAAAATATTTAATATTTAAAAACTAAATAAAATAAAATAATGTTTAATATTGCTCCATAAAATTGAGGAATCACAACTTGTGTAATTTTAAAATATATAATATTAATTATTTATAATAATAATTTAAATTAAACATATAATTATTTATGAAAAATTAATAAAAAAATATTTATAATGTAAAGAATTAGATGACGATTGATGGTGAAATTATTTATGATAATATTGATTATGTTTTAAGAAGAGAAGAATTTGTTTTAGTGATTATTAATAATGGAAAAGAATGTGAATTATATAAATTAATTTGTAATAATTATAAATTATGTAAATTACCAGAAAGATTTAAATTTGTTGATAACTTTAAAAATTTAAAAATTATTTATGAATATAATAAATTAAATATTATTGAAATTTCAGATAAAAAGTATTGTAAATCAAAAGAATATTATAATTCAAGTTTATCACCACAAATAGTTATAGGACAAACAGGCCCTCAAGGAAATCAAGGTCCTAAGGGAGATCCTGGTCCTAAAGGAGATCCTGGTCCTTTTGGAAATCCATCATTTTTATATGCTACATATAATGATAATATTACATTAGAATCAGATTTTAACGCTGTATTACATTTAGAAAATTCTTCTAATTTATATAATAATGATGATAATATAATAATTATACCGGATAATATTTTAATAGAACCAGGTAGATATTATTTTAAATTTACACTTAATTTTAGACTTACACTTACCGGAAGTGTTCCAATATTGCCAATATATTTATATAATGTTACTCAAACAAATTATGCATTACAAAATTCATCTACTCTTAATAATCCAAATTTGACTGGAATATATAGTTTAACATTAGAAGGTCCATTAGTTGTGTCAACAACAACAACATATCAAATAATTATCAACTATCCATCAGGAGATTCACCAATAACTTTAAATTTAACAACAGATAATTTAAGTAACCAATTATTAATTACTCGATTAGGTGATTTATAATTTTTACTTTAAATATGTTAATTTAATTATATAATTATTAATTATATAATTTTGATTAAATATAAATTAAATGTATAAAAATATAAATTAAATGTATAATTATAAATTAAGCGTATAAAAATATAAATTAAATGTATAAAAATATATCATTGACAAAATTATGCGAGTATGGACTAGCTCAATTTACTTCGTAAATTTAATAAAAAAAATTATTTAATATAAAGAGGCCCAAATGACAATTTACGGGGAAATTTTATACACGAATATTAATTCCGCTTTACGAAGAGAAGAATTCGCTTTGGTCATTATTAGAAACGGAAATGCCTGTGAATTATATAAATTAGTTTGTGGTAGTTATAGATTATGTCAATTACCAGAAAGATTTAGATTTATTGATTCATTAAAAGGTTTAGAAGCAATTTACGAATATGGTAGATTAAGCGTTATTGAAACAGGTAAAAAGAAATGTGGATGTGGATGTGGAAATAGAAATAGATGCAATTGTGGATTTAATCCATTAGCTGGAAATTCATCAAATTCACAATCATATTTACCAGCTCAATCTGGATTATTACCTGGACAATGTTATGATCCATGTTTAAATTATGTTTTAATTCCAGGGCCTGCTGGTGCTACAGGAAGTGCTGGGCCTGCTGGAGTGATTGATATGTTATCAGCAACATATACATCTAATCCAACAGCAAGCATAGCAGGAACACAATTATTATTAAATAGTATGATTGGGTATAGATGCAGTTGAAGCTAGATTATATAATTTATCATCATTAACACCAACAGTTCCAATTTTAACAGCAAGAACATCTATTTTTGCTACAGGGACTAGAACTTCTATTAGATTAGTTGGTGATATTAATTTAATAACTCCAGTAACAATAAATACTTTATCTATTAGTTTATTTCTTATACCAGGAACACCAACACCACCTCCAACAGACTTACTTTTAACTGGTGATGGCCTTAATCAAAGTTTATATATTACTAGAGTTCCAGCAAATAGAGTAACAGTGACTCCAATAACATTATTACCATAATTTATTTAATTACTAATTTATTATATTATTAATATAATAATAATATTAATATATTTTATTTATTTAATAACATATTATTAATACATCATTTTTTAATAAATAATAATAATATTATTAATATAAAATATTAATATATATTTCATAATTTATTTAATAACTAATTATATTAATAATATAAAATATTAAGATGAAATAATTAAACTAATAATAAACATATTAAATATAATTCACAAAATATTAATATATATTAAAAAAATTTACCTATTGCTATATCTTAAACATTAAAATATTATAATTTATTAATTAATATATTACAATAATAATAAAATTATTAAATAAATATTATAAAATTATTTAAGTTAAATAATATTAATTATATTAATAGTATATGATTATTAATTATTTATTATAATTAATAAAATAATAATACAATTATAATAATTAATAAATTAATATATTTCAATAAAATATTATTCCAAGAAATATATTATTCATATTTTAATAATTTAAAAATATTTTGTTATAAAAGAATGACAATTTATGGTGAAATAATATTTACAAATATTGAAAATATATTTGCTAGAAATAAATATGTTTTATCAATATTCGATAATAATTATAAACTATATAAGTTTGTTGATGGTGAATATAAATTATGTACATCACCACCAATATTTAATTTTGTAGATTATAATAAAAATTTAAGAGCTGAATATAATAATGGTTTTTTGAATCTTATTAATTTAAATCCAAATGAATTTAATAATACTAATTATGTTATACGTCAAGGTGAAAAAGGTGAAAAAGGAGATAAGGGTGATAGAGGTGAAAAAGGTGAATCTGGAAGTAATGGTTCACCTGGAATTAATGGTTTATCTGGAAATGATGGCAATGATGGTAAAGATGGAGTTGTTTCATTTTTATCTGGATTATTTAAATCTGATATAACAATATATGATGATACTACAATTACACCTAACTCTGTTAATGGAACACAATTAGACTTTAATAATATGAATGGAAATATTTATTCAAATACAACAATTATTCAATTAGATAGTGCTTATATTAATATAAGTGAACCAGGAATTTATAATATTGATTATAATATAACATTTAATTTACCTCCAAGTAATGGTGTTAATAGAATTATATTTAGATTAATTGAGAGTGATCCAATACAAACATTATTAACAACTACAGAAGAATTTACAATACAAAATGAAAGAAGAAGCATGAGATTATTTGGATATATTTATGTATCAGATACAGATGTATTACCCAAACAATATTATATTACTGGTGGTTTTGTTAAGGAAGGCTCCGTTAGTGAAGTAACTTTACAATTATATTTATATAATTTACATAATTATTTATATATTTATAAATTAGCTGATAATGATAGTTTATCACATATAGAAACTACCGAACAACCACAACCATAATGCTTAATTATATAATTAATAATTATATATTTATGTGATATTTGTATTTAAATTATTAGGTTTAATATATTCAATGTATGTTATTCTTTTTAAAGACCTTACATATTGCATTATTAAAATAAATACAATTAATATAACTAACACACATAACAAAACTGTTAATAATATTATAAATAAATTTCTTCTTTGTGTTTCTTTTTCTTTTTGTTTTAATATATTTTGTGCTTCTTCTGGTGTTGGAACATATTCTTCATTATTATTACATGATACTTTTCTATTATTTCCATATTCATCAAAAGTATAACAATTTATACCTCCAGTGCATGATTGATTTAAATTTATATCTCCTCCTATTGATGATTCTACAGCAACTATATTTACACCTGATATTGTGCAACTACATCTTGTGTTTCCTTCACAACCACCACATATTTGTGAAAAACTTATATTTCCAGCCGACGATTGATTTAATCTTATTGTTACATCATCAATAATACATAAACTTCCACTACATTCTATTTTATTACCATCAACACTTGTTTCTTGAATTGTTGTTGTTCTAGCACATATTGGAGCACAATTTTTAGATATACCATATAAATTTTCATATTCAGCATATTCATGACTAGGTAAATAACAACCACAAAATTCAGTAATGCTAGAATTTCCTTGTGCTTCTTGTTTATTATATTTTGAACATTCTTCAATTAATGCTTCTCTACAAGCACCAGGAGTATTTAAACATGTTTGATATAAAACATTTTGAAATCTATTTTCTAGACCCTTTTTTTCAATACCATTGGTTAATGTTTTTCTGAATAATGTTCTCATTTCATCATTAACCCATTCAACATCACCAGTATTTTTAGATAAATTACTAACCATTGTTTCACAATATCCATCTCTCCAAGCTTCTAAAAATTCATCTTCAGTATTATTTTCAATACATTTTTGATGAAACAATTCTTTACAAGCCTCAGAAGATGAAGAACGATAAATAGGATTACAAGCAACTCTAAAAAATTTATCAGAAAAACAATTTTCAATTTGTTTATTGCCATTGTAATCATTTAAACAACATTGATAAGGGTCGGCAGTATATTTAGCATTAAAAATACAAGTTACTGATTTATAATTAGGTTCTCTATCACAACAAGATTGAGTTGTATAATTATTCCATTCAGGACCATAAGCATCAATACAAATATTACCAGGACAATAACAAAACCCAGGAATAGTATGGGTAAAACCTTCATATTCTGGACAAACCGGAGAATAATCAGGCGCATGAACACAATTTCCACTCATTTATATATGTTAAAAATTATACATTAATAATATTTAGATTATTGAAAGGAATTTAATAATTAATAAAATTATAATTTAATAAATTATAATAATTAAAGTAAAATTATATTTTATAATAATTTTAATAATAAAGTAATATTATATTTTATAATAATTTTATGGTTATAGTAATATTATATATTATAATTAAAGTAATATTATATTTTATAAGAATATTTTAATTAATGTAATATTTATTTTATAATAATATTATATTTTATAGTAATAATATATTATTATAATAATTTTATAATTAAAGTAATATTATATTTTATAGTAATATTATATTTTATAATAATTTTATAGTTAAAGTAATATTATATTTTATAATATTATATTTTATAATTTTATAATTAAAGTAATATTATATTTTATAATAATATTATGTTTATAGTAATTTGGTTATTAAAGTAATATTATATTTATAATTAAAGTAATATTATATTTATAATTAAAGTAATATTATATTTAATAAAATTTAATATTATAATAATATTGTAAAATATAATAATTAAATTCATGTAATATTATATTTAGTAAATTATTATGTATTAAATATAATAAATATTAAATATAAATTAAGAATTTAATAAAAATAAATAAATTTATAAATATGTGTCGAAGTTTATGAAGCCAATAGGCGATTATCCTTGGCAAG
>ERZ778029.3139-NODE-3139-length-10565-cov-4.627593_pt1 | contig 10565 bp, 6 predicted proteins | sample MGYA00375759_ERZ778029 | MGnify/ENA primary metagenome ERZ778029 (study PRJEB29350, sample SAMN05389819) | bioreactor metagenome | isolation source: Ammonium sulfate bioreactor | place: South Africa: University of Cape Town | collected 2014-04-04 ...
GGAAGGACGGCCGTGACATCACGTTCGCCTACGTCGGGGACGGCCGGTTCAACGTCGGCTGCTCGCTGCTGGTCGGCGGCGCGCTGCTCGGGATGGACGTCCGGATCGTCGCGCCGAAGAAGCTGCTCCCCCCGGACGAGGTGGTCCGCGAGGCACTGGCCGTCGCCGAGGAGACCGGGGCCCGGATCACGCTCACCGAGGAACTGGACGGGGTGGTCGGCTGCGATTTCGTCCACACCGACATCTGGGTGTCGATGGGCGAGCCGGAGAGTGTCTGGACCGAGCGGATCCTGCTGCTCCAGGACTACCAGGTGAACGGGGCGCTGCTGGAGCGGACGGGCGTGCCGGACGTGAAGTTCATGCACTGCCTGCCCGCCTACCACAACCGCGACACATCGGTCGGGGAGCAGGTCTTCTCCCGGTTCGGGCTGCCGGAGTTGGAGGTCACCGACGAGGTCTTCGAGTCGGACGCGTCCATCGTCTTCGACCAGGCCGAGAACCGGATGCACTCGATCAAGGCGATTCTGGTGGCCACCCTGTCCTGAGCCCCTGTCCGGAACTCTGGACGGAGTTCGCTCCCGAAAGTGACGTTCGCTCCCGAATTTTCGGGAGCGAACGTCCTCTTCGGGAGCGAACTTGGGTGGGACGGGCGTAGCTGGCGTCGGCGCGGACGGGCTAGCGTTTGGCCATGTCATTGCCTGGTTCACTGCCCACGTCGCGCGTCCCTGAGCCGTCGACGGCTCCCAGCATCCGGTGGGGGATCCTCGCCCCGGGCTGGATCGCCCGCCAGTTCGCGTCCGCCCTGGCTGGCATGACGACCCAGCGGATCGTCGCCGTCGGGTCGCGGTCGCTGGAACGGGCACAGCAGTTCGCGGCGGAGACCGGCGTCGAGGACGCCTATGGGTCCTACGCCGAACTGGTCGGCGATCCGCGGGTGCAGGCCGTCTACGTCGCGTCCCCGCACAGTGAGCACGCCGCGCTGGCCCTGCTGGCGATCGAGGCCGGCAAGCACGTCCTGGTCGAGAAGCCATTCGCTCGGAACGCGGACGAGGCCCGCCGGGTCGTCCAGGCCGCCCGGAGCCGGGGCGTCACCCTGATGGAGGCGATGTGGACGCGGTTCCTGCCGCGCACCGACATCGTCCGCCAACTCCTGGAGGACGGCGTCCTCGGCGAACTGCAGACCACGATCGGCGACCACGGCCAGCCCATCTGGCACATCGAGCGGATGCAGCGGCTCGACCTTGCCGGTGGCGCCTTGCTCGACCTCGGCGTCTACCCGGTCTCCTACACGCACTTCGTCCTCGGCCGGCCCGGCTCGATCGTCGCCACGGGCGAGCTCACCGACACCGGCGTCGACCGGCAGGTGGCTGCCGTGCTCACCGACTTCCCCGACCACCCGCACGCTCGCGCGCTGGTCAGCACGAACATGGGGGCCAAGACGCCGACGACGTTCGCCATCGCCGGCAGCGCGGCCCGCGTCGAACTGGACGCCGAGTTCTACGCGCCGGGACGCGTCCGCCTCGTCACACCGGACGGGAGCGCCGTCGTCAGCCCACCGGACGTGGTCGCCGGCCACTACGGACTGGCCTACGAGGCCGCGCACTTCGCGTCCCTGGTGGCGGACGGCTATCCCGAGTCGCCGACTCTCCCGCTGGACGACACCGTCGCCATCCTCGAGACCATGGACGAGATCCGCGCCCAGGTCGGCGTCCGCTACCCCGGCGAGTAGGGGTTCGAAGGAGCGGCGCCAGCCTGAACCGTCGGGGACAGGTACTTCGGTTCACCGGCGTCGCGCCTGGACCGTTGGGGACAGGTACTTCGGTTCACCGGCGTCGCCAGCTTGAACCGTTGGGGACAGGTACTTCGGTTCGCCGAGGGCGCCAGCCTGAACCGTCGGGGACAGGTACTTCGGTTCACCGAGGGCGCCAGCCTGAACCGTCGGGGACAGGTACTTCGGTTCACCGGCGTCGCGCCTGGACCGTTGGGGACAGGTACTTCGGTTCACCGACGTCAACCCGACGCCTCAGCGTCCCGCATCCTCGACCTCCCGCCGCCGGCGCGGGATCAGTCGCGGCACCCACCAGGCCGCCCATGCGGCCCCGAGCAGTGACAGCCCGCCGGTGAGGATGCTGGCCGTGACCACCCCGGCGGCAGCGGTCGCCACCGTGACCAGGCCGGGACCGATCAGGCTTCCGGTGCCGACGTAGCTGTTGTAGACGCCGAGCCAGGACGCCCGGTTCGTCGGCGGGGTCAGGTCGGCACTGAGGGTCTTCACGATGCCGGCGCCGAGCCCGTTGCCCAGGGCGAAAACCAGCCCCATCGCCCACAGGCCGACGACCGAGGCCGCCAGCGGCGCGAGCAGATAGCTCACCCCCGAGATCACCAGGCACGGGACGAGGACGACCGCGCGGCCGAGCCGGTCCATCAACACGCCTGCGGGCAGGATGAAGGCCAGTTCGACCACAGCCGTCCCGGCGAAGACGAGCGCGATCAGCGACTCGGGGTGGCCGAAGTGGTTGCCGAGCAGTGGCAGCAGCAGGTCGCGGTTCGTCCGCACCGCGCTCAGGATCAGCGGCGCCACTCCGGCGAGCAGCAGGGGACGGAGCACGTCGCCGCGCGTCCGTCGCGCCGGGACGCCGTCCGCCTCGGGTGCGTGCTGCCGGGCAGCGGCCGGCGGGACGAAGATCAGGATCAGCACCAGCGAGATCACGACCGCGACGAGGTGGACGACGAACGCCGACGCCACCCCGAAGAGGGCGATGACGCCGGCACCGAGGAGCGGCCCGACGATCCGTCCGACTCGCATCACGCCACCGAACAGGGTCATCGCGCGGGCCCGGAACGCCAGTGGCACCTCGTCGGCGATGTAGGTCTGACGGCCCAGGTCCCAGGTCAGGTCGCCGAGGGTCATCAGCAGGATTGCGGCACAGAACACAGCCGTCCACACTCCTGGACCGTCGGCGCCCGACTGCACGGCCACCAGGCAGGCGAGCACGGAGACGGCCGCGACCACGCCGCCGGCGGCCAGCGCCGCGCGCTCGCCGATCCGCGCGACAAGGCGTCCGGTTGGCAGCGGGCCGACTACGGCCACGAGGCCGGCCACGGCGACCAGCAGCGCGACCTGGGGGACGGTGAGTCCGAGCCTCAGTCCGACGAGCGGCAGCACCGGGATGATCGCCGATGCCCCGGACGCGTACAGCGCGGCCGGCAGGTAGATCGGCAGGGTGAGCCGGCGCAGCAGCGTCCGCAGTTCTGGGTCAGCCAACTCGACCTCCGTTCGGCGTTCAGGCTAACCGCGCGGCCGGTCAGGTCCCGGTTGTCCTGAACCGTTGGGGACTGTCCCCGGTCGTTCAGGCTCGTCGGCCGGGAGGTACCCGTCCGGCCTCGGCGCGATCCGTCCGCCTACACTCCGAACATGGCAACGACTCTGGAGCTGTGGTTCGACCCGCTGTGCCCGTGGGCGTGGATGACGTCCCGCTGGGCGCTCGAGGTGGCAAAGGTACGGGACGTGGAGGTCGCCTTCCACGTGATGAGCCTCGCGGTGCTGAACGAGGGCAGGGAACTGGACGAGGGCTACCGCGCGCTGATGGACCGGTCCTGGGGCGGGGCTCGGGTCGCCCTCGCCGTCCAGCAGCAGTATCCCGAGAAGCTGGCCGACTTCTACACCGCTCTGGGCACCCGGATCCATCCCGGCGGAGAACCCAACAGCCGTGCCACCCACGAGGCGGCCCTGGCCGAGGTCGGCCTGCCGGTCGAACTGGCCGCTGCCGGGGACACGGACGCCAACGACGAGGCTCTGCGGGCCGAGCAGGTGGCCGTGACCGCCGCGGTCGGTGACGAGGTCGGTACCCCGGTGATCCGCGTGAACGGCATGAGCCTCTTCGGCCCGGTGATCTCGCCGGCACCCAAGGGCGAGGACGCCGGACGCCTCTGGGACGGCTTCGTGAACGTCTGCTCCTACCCCGACTTCTTCGAGCTCAAGCGCACCCGGACGGTCGACCCGATCTTCGACTGAGTTTGCACGCTGCCGAGCTCTGCCGCCCGGCTTACATCCGTCGCCGACGTGTCCCCCCTGTTCGCGCGCGGACCTCACCGGCGTCGGCGAGCCGTCGGGGGACGGACGCGGACTTCGGTGGCTTCCGCAGGGGAGGCGCCGGTGTGGAGGTGGACGGACGGCAGGTAGCCGAAGTGGTGCGCGCGGAGCGAGGCAGACTCAATCGACGGACTCCCGGCGGTGCTGGCCGGGCTTGATGCTCGCGACGAGTTCGGGGACGTCCGGCGCGATCACCTCCGGATGGTTCTTCCTCACCCGGGAGAGGAACTTCCCCTCGGCCTTGGCGCGGCGTTCGAGCAGCTTCGCCGGATCGATCCGGAGGACCTCGGACGCCTCGGCGTCGCTGAGCCCGTCCCAGTAGCGCAGCTGGAGCACCTCACGGTGCTTGTTCCGCAACTGCGACAGGATGTCGAGCAGGACGTTCGGGTCGCGCCGGGACGTCCGCTCGAACGTCATGTTGTTGCTCAGCCGTTCGATGATGCTGAGCTGCGCGGCGTGGCGCTCGTAGGTGAGCTGGACGACCCGGTCGATCGCGTCGTACAGGTCAGCCAGCGTCGGGTCGGATTCGGAAAGGAGTTGGTCGAACGCCTCGTCGGCCATCCGGTCGGGATCGGCCAGGCCGATGGCGCGCCACTCGCAGGCCGTCACGGCCAGGCTCCGATGCCTGGCGGCGAGCAACTCAAGCCTCATGGGGTCAACCTAACCCGCCCGGCTCGGTTCGGTAAGCCGCAGCGCCACTGGGCTCTCTCTCAGCGACCCAACCGGGCATCCCGTGGCTTTTTGTGCAAGACGGGTCTTGCGTAATTCGTGAGCCCTGCGCCATAGTTAGGGCAGGCTCACCTACCGGCCGGAGCGGACGCTGTCGCAACCGTCCCGGCTGTAGCGGAGTCGCCCGCCGCCCTCACTTGGCAGCGGATCCATGGCCCCGGGATGCGCTCCCCGGGGCTCATGGGCAGTCAGTCCTGGCTCTCGTAAGGATTGATGGATTCGGCCGGGACGGGCGTCGCGTCCGTCCCGGCCGAGCCACGTCCGCAGGACCCGAGCCGACGTGGGCGGATCGGCCACCTAGCCCGCGTCCCGCTGCCGGACCCGGGTGATGGTCAGGCCGACGATCCGGGAGACGGCCACCGCCAGGTAGAGCATGCCGCCGATCTGCTGGATCATCACCACCGCCCGCGCGACCGGCTTCACCGGCACCACGTCCGACAGCCCGGTGCTGGTCATCGTCGTCGTGGACAGGAACATCAGCTCGACCCAGGTGCGCTGGGCGTCGGGGTTGACCGCCGCCGTGAACGAACCCGGCGCGACCGTCTGGATCGCCGAGTACGCATACGCCCACAGCCAGATCGCGACAGTGAAAGTGGCGCCGATGCCCCAGATCTCGTCCGCGCAGACCTTCTCGTCGTGGAAGAGGGAACGCAGCAGCCCGATCAGCGTGTACGTGTAGAACGTCGACGATCGTCAGGATCACCGCCGGCACGCCGATGATGATGCCGAGCCAGGTGTTGGTCGGCGTCGCCCGCACCACCCCCAGCGCCAGCACCACGACGAGCATGCCGAACAGGGTCAGCGCCAGCCGTCCGACCGAACGCGGACTGCTGTCATCGATGAACGCGTACAGCAGGATGCCGACCAGCTGGGTGATCAGGAGCACCGCGGACGGGGTGCGTCGCATCAGCGCGACGGCCTCGCCCAGCCAGTGCCTCATGCGCTCACCCTAGAACCGTCCGGCGGCAGCCGTCTCCGTTGCGGACGAGCGGCCCCCTTCCCGTCGCAGGCCCACCCGGGAGGAGGTGGGCGACGTGGCGGAGACGACTGACCCGGAGGGAGGCGGCGACGCGGGGAGAGGCTCACGACGTGGGACGGGCTACCGGAAGCCGCGTGGGCTCGGGCTCGAACCCAGCGGGGCCTGCGGCCTTCCGTCGTCGGTGGGAGCGATCCCGCCCTGGCAGGTCGGGCAATAGCTGAGCGCCCGCTCCCGGGTCTCCGGCCCGATCGGGGCGAGTCGGACGGCAGTACCGCAGCGCCGGCACGGTCGTCCGGATCGTCCGTGGACGTAGGTGCCCTCGCCGCGGCGCCGGTCGCCGGTGGTCGTCGGGATCGGCTGGCTCAGGGACGCGGTGATCAGCCGGCGAGCCCGCTCGACGAGGGCGGCGAGCGCTGCGGTGGACAGCTGCGCTGCCGGCGTCCAGGGGGACAGGCGCTGGGCGAACAGGGACTCGCTGGTCCAGATGGTGCCGAGCCCGGCGAGCCTCGTCTGGTCGAGCAACGCGCTGCCGATCGTCCCGGGATGCGAGGCGAGGTTCGCCACCGCCCGGGCGGCGTCGAACCCAGGATCGAGCACGTCGGGGCCGAGGTGCCCGATCAGGCCCGGCTCGTCCCGAGTGCGGACGAGATCGAGCATGCCGAGGCTGAAGCCGACCGCCGTCCACTCGGAGTTGGTCAGGACCGCTCGCGCCGCCGGGCTGCGGGCGGCGCGCAGCGCTTCGGGCGCACCGGTGGCCCACACCCGCCACCGGCCCTCCATCTTCAGGTGGGCGTGCACTGTCCAGCCGTTGTCGACCCGGATGAGGATGTGCTTGCCGTACGGCCGCACCTCGGTCACGACCTGGCCGGTCAGGTCGGCGGTGGAGATACCCGGCCAACGCAGGTCGGCGACGGTCAGCGACCGCCCGGCCAACGCCTGGTGCAGCCGGGCGCACGTCCGGGCGACAGCATCACCCTCGGGCATCAGCGGATCCTCAGCCCCTGCGGGGTCAGCACGAAACCGGCTCCGGCAAGGGCTTTCGCCAGCGGTTGCGTCGAGCCGATCGCCAACTCCCCGTCCACCTTCGCCACCGTCAGCCGACCCAGGACGCCGCGCTGCACCGCCTGCGCGAGCGCCCTCGCCGCGGGTGCCAGGGCGGCCTCCTCCTCGGTGAACGAGAGCAGCGTGCGGCCACCCCGCTCGACGTAGAGGACGAGCCGGCCGTCAACCAGGACGACCAGCGCCCCGGCCTTGCGTCCGGGCAGATGACCGGTGTCGCGGGCGGGCCAAGCCAGCGCGGCGCCGTACGGGTTCGCCGGATCGGTCGCCGCCAGGACGAGGGTCTCGCCCGGCCCCTCGTCGAGCGGACGCGCCTGCGCCCGCAGCCGGTCGATCGCGCCGACCGCGCCGAACTGGGCGGCGCCGAGTCCCTCGACGAAGTAGCCGCGGCGCACCCGTCCGGCCTCCTCGGCGGCGGCGAGCACCCGGTAGATCGCCGCGAATCCTCCGGGGACCTCGGCGGCGGCAACGCTGCCACGGGTGACGATGCCGTAGCGGTCCAGCATGAGCTCGGCGGTGGCCAGAGCCCGCGCGGTCGGGTCGGTCTCGGGGACGGGCAGTGCCGACCAGCGTCCGGCCACCTGCGGGGGAGCCAGCCGGCGGGTGAGCGCAGCCGTCGACAACGCCGGACGGAACCGGGCCCGCCCGGGCCTGGGTTTGGCCCGGTGGGTGGCCTTGCCGCTGCCCAGCAGCGATCGCAGCGGGGCGAGCGAGTCGTTGCCGACCCGTCCCGACCAGACCAGCTCCCACAGCAGCCGGGTCACCTCCTGCTCCGGCAGGCTGGTGCGTTCGACCAGGGCGGGGAAGAACAGGCCGCCGCTGCCCAGTGCGTCGAGCAGGGCGGTGGCTGACGCGTCCGCCTCCCCGGGCTCCGCTGCAGCGAGGGTGAGCGGTGCCAGCTCGGCGGGGTGCAGCGACACCCAGCCGTCGTTCGCGCCCAGCGCCCCGTGACCCTGCCAGACCACCTCGCCGGCCGTGGTGAGCTCGTCCAGCAGCGCCGGGCTGTAGTCGACGACCCGGGCGGGCAGGACGAGCGACTCCAGCGCGCTGGCCGGCACCGGGACCCCGGCGAGCTGCTCGACGACCTGCAGCAGGCCGTCCACGCCGCGGCGCTGCCCGACCCCCTGCCAGCCCGGCAGGAAAGCGGCGAAATCGGTGGCGGCGACCGGCTCGACCGCGTCCCGCAGCGCTGCCAGCGAGCGCCGTCGGAGCAACTGCAGCACCCGCGCGTCGGCGTACTGCGGACCTTCGGCGAGCGTCCGGTCCCGTCCGGGGCCCACCCAGCCGGGCGGACGCAGCTCGCCGATCGCCACCCGTCCGGACGCGACCAGCCGCGCCAGCACGTCCTTCGCCACGGCCGGGCCGATGCCGAGGGCCGCAGCCACCTCGGCCGCGGAGAACACCGCGTGGCTACGGGCGTAGCGGCCCACCAGGTCTCCGAGCGGATCGGCGACCGGCTCGGTGAACGCATCGGGGACGCCGGGAGACAGCTGGACGCCCAACGCGTCCCGGATGCGGGCAGCATCCTCGACCACCACCCAGCGGTCGCCGGCCAGCGCGAGCACGCGACGCTCGGACTCCAGTTGCGCCAGCCAGCGGGGCACCGCGTCCGGCTCCCGGCAGCGCACGGCGAGGGCGGCACCCGTGAGCGGCCCGAGCTCGCGCAGCAGGTCGGTGAGTTCATCCGCGTCCCGGGCCTTGCGGGCGTCCACCAGGTGCTGCAGCTCGAGTTCGGTGCGGGTCAGTGCGTCGGGGTCGAGGAGGTCGGCCAGCGCCAGCCCCTCCGCCGTCCCCAGCAGTTCGGCGAGCAGTGTCGGGTCCAGCGCGAGCGCGGCCGCCCGCTTCTCGGCCAGCGGCGAGTCGCCCTCGTACAGGAACTGCGCCACATAGCCGAACAGCAGGGACGACGCGAACGGGGACGGCCGGGGGGTGTCGACGGCGACCGTGCTGACCTTTCGCGAGCGGATGTCGGTCATCAACCCGACCAGCGCCGGCAGGTCGAAGACGTCGTTCAGGCACTCGCGGACCGCCTCGAGCACGATCGGGAAGTCGGGATACTCGGCCGCCACCGAGAGCAGCTGGGCCGAGCGCTGCCGTTGCTGCCACAAGGCCTGACGGTGTCCCGGACGCCGGTTCGGCAGCAGCAGCGCCCGTCCCGCGCACTCCCGGAACCGGGACGCGAACAGCGCCGAGCCGCCCACCTGTGCGGTGACTTCGGCGGCCACCTCGTCGGGGTCGGGGATGATCAGCTCCAGCAGTTCCGACAGTGCGAACCGTCCGTCCGCTGCGGGCTCGTCGTCGTCGCCGAACCAGCCGGTGTCGGGCAGCCGGAACACCAGGCCGTCGTCGGCGTGCATCGCCTGCACCTCGACGCCGAAGCGCTCCCGCAGCCGGGCCGCCGCGACCAGCGCCCACGGCGCATGCACCTGGGCGCCGAAGGGGGAGTGGACGATCACCTGCCAGTCTCCGAGTTCGTCCCGGAACCGCTCGACCACGATCTGCCGGTCCGTGGGCAGCCGGCCGATCGCCTCCCGCTGCTCGGCGAGGTAGTCGAGGAGGTTGTCGGACGCCCACTGGTCGAGCCCGAGCGCAGCCAGCCGCTCCCGCGCCGGCTTCGGCTTCAGCGCCGCCACCTCGCGGACGAATGCGCCGACGGCACGGCCGAGTTCGGCCGGCCGGCCCAGCCCGTCCCCCTTCCAGAACGGCAATCGGGCCGCCTGGCCGGGCGCGGGACTGACCAGCACCCGGTCATGGGTGATCTCCTCGATCCGCCAGGATGTCGTGCCGAGCGCGATCACATCCCCGGTGCGGGACTCGTAGACCATCTCCTCGTCGAGTTCGCCGACCCTTCGTCCCTCCCCCTCGCCGGCCACGAAGACGCCGTACAGGCCGCGGTCGGGGATCGTGCCGCCGGAGGTGACGGCGAGCCGCTGGGCGCTGCGGCGTCCGGTGAGGGTGTCGGTGGCGCGGTCCCAGACCAGGCGGGGACGCAGCTCGGCGAATTCCTCGGACGGGTAGCGGCCGGCGAGCATGTCGAGGACGGAGGCGAGCACCGAGCGGGTCAGCCCGGCGAACGGTGCGGCGCGGCGGACGAGGGCTTGGAGGTCGTCGACCTGCCAGGCGTCCATGGCGACCATGGCGACGATCTGCTGGGCGAGCACGTCCAGCGGGTTCGCCGGGACGTGCAGCGACTCGATCTGGCCGGCCAGCATCCGCTCGACGGCGACCGCGGTCTGGACGAGGTCGCCGCGGAACTTCGGGAAGAAGATGCCGGAGCTGACCGCACCCACCTGGTGGCCGGCGCGGCCGACGCGCTGCAGCCCGGAGGCGACCGACGGCGGCGCCTCGACCTGGACGACGAGGTCGACCGCACCCATGTCGATGCCGAGCTCGAGGGAGGAGGTGGCGACCACGGCCGGCAGGCGTCCGGCCTTCAGGTCCTCCTCGGTGAGCTGCCGCTGCTCGCGGCTGACCGAGCCGTGGTGCGCTCGAGCGAGGACGGGGGGAGCTCCGTGGCTGATCGCCGACTGCGCCATCACCTGCGCTGGTGGCCGGGTCAGGTCGATCCCGTGAGGCAGAGGTCCCGGGGCGGGGCCCGGGATGACACCCAACGGCGGGCTGTCGTGGGAGGAGTCGTCGGTGTGGGGCGGGGATTTCGGGGGGGGGCTCGGGATGAGGCCCTCTGGCGGGCTGTCGGCGGCGGGG
>ERZ778029.3143-NODE-3143-length-10546-cov-3.452388_pt1 | contig 10546 bp, 9 predicted proteins | sample MGYA00375759_ERZ778029 | MGnify/ENA primary metagenome ERZ778029 (study PRJEB29350, sample SAMN05389819) | bioreactor metagenome | isolation source: Ammonium sulfate bioreactor | place: South Africa: University of Cape Town | collected 2014-04-04 ...
ATACGAGATAAGCTAGTGACTGGAGTTCAGACGTGTGCTCTTCCGATCTAACCTCATAGTCAATAGTTTTCTTTTTTCTCTCATCTAAATATATTTGCAATGAATGTCTACGAAGCAAATTGAATATGACATAAATGATACTTTGGCAAGATTTTGAAAAGAGAAGGAAGAAATAGATTTCTTGTCTCGCTTTTCTTTTGTTATTGGCTGATCGATTCTTTTTCAAATGTAAAGGAACAAGAAAAACACACAGATATACGGAAAACTACGAAGAGAAAAAGATACTTTCTCGTTCGTTTGAAAATAATGCGAATGAAAGTCATTTAATCGACGTAACTGAAATAAAAAACCTCTCTTTTTTTGCAAAAGAAAATAACGATACCAAACGCTAACGACGTATCCCGGCTGTTTTCTCATAGCGTGTTATTATTTTTCTTTCAAACTTACTTCATTACGTATGTTAACTAACACGCTCATATCCGTATTCAATTCTCTAATCATGGATATAGAAGGTTAAATTATAATTATTGCTCAAACGAATGTCTAATAACAAAAACAACAAAGAAGATTTCCTCGAGTATATTCTTCTTTTAACAAAGAATAATCGGAATGCATCATTATCCATCTAATTACGTCGATATCTATATGACAATTAGTTTCGTTGCGAAAAAAAAACAACATAACTTCATCGAACATGATCACTTTCAAAAACAGCAGCAAAAAAAGGCGACCAAGAGATAAGAAAATCAAGCTCAACAGCATTTTGTCAAAGTTGCGTTCTAAGAAAACTCGAATGGGAATAAGAAACTAATAAGAATTCTTTTTCTTTTCTTCGTCTTTTCTTCCTTTTTGCTATTGCATCCGATTATAGTTGTTATTTGGAGTCTAAATCACTACACGACTAAGAACATGAATCGCTGGAAAATAATCTGAGTACTTCTTTTCATTGCTCGTCTTTTTCTCTCGTTCTTTTTCCGACTAAATGAAAAATTAGGTTAGTATGTTCTTCTTCAAAATAAGTTCCTACATTCACCCTGTTCTGTCATCGACACTATGTTTCATACAAGGTTTTGTTTTGTCAGTCAATTCAGAATTGATTTAATAGTTTTTATTGAAATCAATCTCATATTACGAGTTTATATGAATATTTATTCACGAACGAAGAAAAATATTACAATAATAATAATAACAACATCAAGCAAAATACATGTAGATAGAGGATTCAATTAGGATTCTGTATAATTATGAAAGATTTTCTCGTCTCTTTCCGAATCGAACTTGGGCACAAATTCAATGTGAATGATTTCATTGAGACCTTCACTTTGTTTTGGTTCGGCATAGTTCTTTTTGTACATGTTATAGCCAACATCTAAAAATACACAAGACAATGACAATAATGAATAATTAAATAGTAGATTATTGTCGGTACCCGGTATACGACGAGTGTCACCAGATGTTTGATGAACACGAACATAATTCAAATGATGACATAATTCAATTGGCGTATTGAGAATAAAACATCGACAAGGAATCTTGTGGGATTTAGCGAGTGCAATATAGTCTGATCGAGCGTCAGCACTTGGATTTGTATTATCAATGACAATACTTTTGCCTTTTTCTAGAGCTTCTTTAGCAGCCTAAGAAATAAATCATCAATCGATGAGAAACATAAAACAAAATCGTTTCATACTTTAATACATCGAGCAGGTGTTTGAAGTGTATCACGATTGATAATTTCGTAGTTATGTGGTTTAAAATATCGACGAGAGAATGTACTTTTTCCTAGACAAAAGATTTGATTAATTGAAAAAACCTTTCGCGATTGAATAACTCACCTGATGCCGGTGGTCCTTGTAAAATTACAACTTCTTGAGTCTAATAAAAATGATTTCTTTTTGTTATGTTTTTCATAAAATGTCTTTTTTTTTGTCTTACGTTTTTATGATAATTATTCGATGCTGTTGTCGTTTTGCCTTGAGTTAATTTTTTTATACATTCTAGCGGATTAATCGATCCCCATTCAAATTTGTCTGTTGCTGGCTCATTAAGAAAACATTCTTCCGGCGTTTGAAATTCTAAGAAAAAGAAAGGGCAAATTAACCATTAAATTCCATCGACCTATCACGCTTACTTAATCCGATATTATTCGCAAATTTTCGATCGGCACACGAAAAGTCTTTTTTCTTTCCCGGTGCCCAATTATTCACTCGACCGGCTGCATCACCACAATAGAAACTAGTTTTCTTGTCAATCTAATTTTCGAAAATAATGAAATTTAATTTTAAATATGAAGTTGTGTGTGTCCTAAGATTTACTTCGACATTTTGATTACAATTTTCTACAAAGAAATCGAACATCGCTGTTGCCGGTTTTCGAAAATGATTTTCTCCCGTTGCGATAAAAACATAGATCGGTGCATTTGTTTCTGCAATTAATTTCTCGCATTTACGTTTAATATCATCTAATTTTGTATGTTGTTTTTCAATGCCACCTTGATTCGTAAATATAATCAAACGATAGCCATTTTTATGAAGTTCACCAAGAGTTTTCGGTACTTTTTCGTGCCACCATACCCAATCTTCATGATCTATACAAACAGTATGACTTAGAAAATCTTCTTTAGTATCTCAAACGCGTACTTTTTGCAAATTTTGCACCGGATTTAACATTAATTAATGTTGAATCCATATCAAATGCAGCGATTTTCGAGCAACCTGGTAACTTATCACCATAGAGATAAACTAAAGGTATAACGCCTTTGGATAATGGTTCACCATGTTCGTACCATTTTAAATCGAATAGGCTTGTTTCACCTTTGGCTCGTTTCATTTCAGTTTCAGCATTTTCTGCAGCTTTTCGTTTTGTTGCCGTTCGACTTGACATTGCAAACCTTGTTGTTTGAAAATAAATTTTGTCGAAGGTATTTATATATTTTGTTCTGTTGGTATTACAGAGCTGTTGTGCAATGACACAACAACAATCAGATCTAGTAAAATTCTATTGGTTAGTTAGATTTTTTTTTTTTGAGATTCCATTTTTATCAAAAATAGAATTTGAATTATATTTCAATTCGAGACAGCAATAACAAAAAAGAGAAAAGAAAAGAATGAGAGCGAAAGTTTGTTTGATTATTGCACTTGAGTAATAATAATACGTAAAAAACAACGAAGCTGGAATAAAATAATAGTAGCAATTGAGAGTTTTATCCACTGTCCATGTCTATGCGTTGCCGACGGACGAGTTCACGATACATTCCATGTTCGATATCCATGAGTTCTTCGTGAGTACCTTGCTCGATTAAATGACCTTTGTGAATCACAAAAATTCGATCACATCGTTCGATTGTACTTAAACGATGTGCAGAAATCAGAACGGTTCGTTGTTCGTTTTTTTCTTTATTATAAAATAAAGCGTCTTGAATCTAAAAAATAAAACGAAGAGTTTCAGTAAAGATTCGAGTGAAATGTTTCGTTTTTACGAGTCGTTCATTGACGGGATCCAAAGCTGATGTTGCTTCGTCAAGTAAAAGTATTGTCGGTTTACGAATGATCGCTCGTGCAATTGAAACTCGTTGTTTTTGTCCGCCTATTCAAAGCACAAACTCAAATCTCCCAAAAAGAAAAACAATTGAATCTCAAATACCAGATAAATGTCCACCTCGTTGTCCGCATATCGTGTTATATCCATCGACGAGCTCTGTAATGAATCCATGTGCATTTGCTTCTTGAGCTGCCTGAATAATATCTTTATTATCATCCGAAATTCCGTAAGCTATATTCTCCTCGATCGTACGATTGAATAGAATCGGTTCTTGGCCAACGAGAGCAATTTTTTTATGTAGATATTTATGATTGTAGTCTTGAATTTCTTGACCATCGATTAGAATCGTGCCCTTAGTTGGATCATAGAAACGCTCGAGAAGGTTAATGCAACTCGATTTGCCTGGTTAAAGAGTCGAACACAGACAAATCAAATAGAATTTAGATTAGAACTCAATCTTACCGGAACCAGATGGCCCAACAAATGCACAAGTTTGTCCTGGTTCGATTTTAAATGATATGTTCTTTACGTAGAAAAAAAAAGATATGTTAGTAAATAGAATCGATTTAATGAAAATAAATATAAAATTTTTACTTCAACAGCAGTTTCATCGGGTCGAGCTGGATAAACTAATGAAACATTTTGAAATTCGATTTCACCTTGAAATTCATCTGGCTGAAGTGTACCATTCGGTTTTTGTACTGATTTTCGATCTAAATAATCAAAGACCGATTGACTGGCGCCAGCAGCTGACATCAATGCCGTATAAATTTGTGAAATTTCCTGTAGAACAGAAAAAAAAAGTTCTACTATTTTAAGATATTTCATAGTTCCTACGCTTAGAATGCCACCGAGTGTCAATTGATAGATAACAAATGCTAGGAGATCTGGTCCAGCGACTTGTCCCGTTCGGACAAGATGTGCGCCGTATGAAAGCATAACAACACTCATGCCAAGTTGTGCTAACTAAAATCCAAAACAGATTTAAAACAATGAATTCGATCACTGCTTACTTCGACGAACCATTTCTGTGCAGCTGATAGAGCTGCTTGAATAAGCGAAGCTCGATAGGCTTGTTGAAGAATATTAGCAAAACGTTTTAGTTCTTCATCTTCGTTGCCGAAACTTCGAACGGTTCGAATTGTTTGAATAGTTTCTTCGGCAATTTCGGAAGCATCGGCAGATAAATCTTGAACTTGCTCGGAAATACGTCGATGTGCATTGCCACTGATCTTGGCTACGATTAAAATCAACGGTGCACCAATTAGACAAGCAATTGTCAAATGTAAACTTAAATTTATCATCATAATAAATGTTCCAACTAAAATCACAATGAAATAAATCGTAGCAAAATTTTTATTTTCTTTACCAAATTTTACAAGTGCGCCGATACATTGTGCAATGTTATTCGCAACTGTCGAACTCATGATTTGCGTATCATGATTAAGACGTGAGAGTAGTTTGCCACTTTCATGTGTGTCGAAAAAGCCGATTTCTTGTCGTAAATACGATTGAAATAATTTTGTTCGAAGACGAATATTCAATTTCGAAACACATACAGCAAATATTCCGATTCGAAAACCGCCCAAAAATCCCCTAGAAATGACCGTTTTTTTCTCGTCATTCAATGAATGTTTACTTTAGCTTTTATTTACCCAGCAAAATTTACGATGACGAACATGATTAAATTATGTTTGAAAACATGGTATTCATCCTTGAATATCAGTCGATTACAATCGATAGTACTTGCATAGCGCAGCGCCTAATAAAGGTATCGTTCCACAAGTGATTAGTGGCCAATCGGGCCGACTGTATCGAAACAAACGTTTGAGTGCTCGACGTTGTTTACGTTGAGCTGGTGAATCTGTTCGTAGAAATAAATATAATGAATTCAGAAGAACAAAAAATTTTAATCTACCATCTTCTTTTATCTTTGATCGACTCATTTAGACAAAAAAATCAAATGTTTTTCATCATGCCTTTCAAACCCAAAGCAACGAGAACAAGCGAGCGAGAGAAAAGAGAAGATTGCACTCCATTCCCTCGAATAGAATACTATCACATAGTGAAGTCAGATTGGAAACAAGAATGGTAGTTAAACATCGAAGCTCACTTGAATTAGTTGTCTCTTTGATCGCATCATAAGATTTATTCGACATTTTTTTCCACACACGAATACAAAAAATGAATCAATAGTAATGAAACCTCAAACGCCAAGTTTTTTTTATGATTATGAATCACCCTCAAGTTTCTGTCTGCCAATCAAGATTATTATGAGTTCTTTTTTTGTCCTATTTCAAGTGAGAGAATAAAAACGATTGTTGGCTTTTTCTTTTCAAGATAGATTTTATCAGACATTTATTGATAAATTAATCGCTCTAACTAATATTACATGTATATAGACGTATAATTTAAAAGAAAGAAGATTTCATTAATAGGAAAATTGTGCTGATTGTAAACGTACACGCATAGCGTTTTGTATTGAACTTAATGCATTTCTTTCGACCGGTTTACCTAAACAAATAAACCAAACACACACGGCAATAACGATAAGACAAAGAACATCTTTAATGATGGTAAATATCATGTATAAATAGCCATTTGTTAATGGATTACCATTGAATGAAAATAAGATGAAAGCAAGACAAAAGACGGCACATGCAAAAAACACACGTTCACGTTGAATACGTTGAATACTTTGTTCAACAACGAGACAACCTGAACGAAGAATATCAGTTGTTTGTTCATCGAGAGTATCGATTGATTTTAATCGCGGAATTGATTTTTGATCTGCTGTTTCATCGAGTTCGAGCAATGCATAAACAGCTAAATGATCGGAATAGTAGAGACCAGTTGAATGATTTGCAACTTTATGCAATGTTGGATAAGATTCAAGACATTTAACATTGTCTGAAATTTAAAAAAAAAACAAACAAATTTTATGTTGTCATGAAACAGAAATGTCTGTCTGACCATGTCGTGATCGATAAAGTATATAATCGATTCGTTCACCATCGCCTTGATGTGGATGAGGCGTAACATATGGATTATCGGGTAAATCACATGTTAATCCACTATTGCCAACAGTTGGATCGTATACATCCTTGACAAGAAATATGTTTTTCGTTCTAATATCTTCGAAAATTTGAAATTACTTTATGAATTCGTTGGAGAAAACTATCGTTTAATTGTAAAACTCCTCGAATTAATTGAAAACCAAGATCTTCAGTAGTTAAATTCAAATCTCCCAACAGAATTGTTAAATCTGTTGTATCAGCTGCTGATGTACTTTCAATAAATTGAATCAATTCATATGCTTGACAAACTCGATGTCCTAAATAGATATCTTTCGGTATAACGTGATGATAATTTGCATGTAAATGCGTATTATAAACATTGATAATATGACCATTGATTAAAATCTTGCAAAGACCAATTAATTTACCGGCAAAATAATCACCATGTTGAATTTTATGTGGAAAACCTACGAATTCTCATAGAAAAATTGTTTTGAAAATGATATAATCTACCATTGAGAGTATATCGATGTTCGTAGACACCGATGATTGGATATTTGGAAAAAATACAACAGCCAGAACCAATTAATCCGCCAAGGAAATAGTAACTATGCGGATAGATTTGTTTGATATGATCACGAATATAAATAAAATCTTGTTTACTCCAAACCTAAATCATTTGTTAAGTGAATTCAATTCTATTGATTAAATGATTTACTTCTTGTAAACCGATGATATCGTAATTTGCCTCAGGAGTATTTAAATGTTCGACAAGTGCTTGAATCCGTTGGCTAATTAATTTGGCAATGTAATGAACACCCCAAATATTTAACGTGAGAATACGTAGTTGCATGTTGATGTTAGTCTAAAAAAGATATAAAAGAACAAAAATGATCTATCTCTCTCGTTTTTTGTTTGACTCTTTAGAGTTCGAGTTTATTTAAAAGAAAAAAAAATCCTCATCACAATATGTTTGTTCAACTTGAGCTGTTATTTGTTGTCGATTTATCTCCACTTCCTTTCTCTGTTTTCTTATCACCATTGGTTACTGCCGTTGCATTGGCCGTCGTTGTTGACGTACTATCACCTTTTTCTGCATCTGAATTTTGAATTTTATTCATAATTAAATTATGTAGAGCAATAATCGAACGTATCAATGATGAAAGATAAACAAGTAGCATTTCATCATTTGTTTTGACATAGATCGATTTAATGAGATCTTGTTGAGTAACATCAGGTAATAGATTAAACATATCTTGGATATGTGAGAGAATTTGATGGTTAAGTGGCAATTTATTAGCGAGTAATTTATCGAGATAAGCTCGAATATCGTATAGACTTTTAGTTAAACCTTTGAGACCCATTAATTGATTCGTTATACGTTGAGAAAGTGTGCCAACTGTTGCATTACGAATATCACTGAAAAATAAAAACAAATGAATATCGATTTCTATAGAAATCGAATCTTACCGAAGAAGATGTTCAACTCCGACTTCTTCAGCTTCTTCGGCACCGATTTCCGATGGTAAATGTTCGAATGTTTTCGATGCTGGACTACCGTCCTAAAACAATCTCAATCGAACGAAAAAAACATTCGTCTCTTTCAAAATTTACATCATGAATTTCTTCGACAGCAATATACGCTTCTGTTGGCAAGCCTAAATCTTTTGGTTTAGCATCGATTATGACTAAAACAGAATCGGGATGATATCCACGAATGAGTTCATTGATTGAAATATCATTTCGATGTAATTTTGGACCTGTGTGATACCAACCAACGATTCGTTCACGAGCTTAACAATTTCAAATGATCGTCGTTGACATTTTCTTTTTCCTAACTCATCAAAATCCTACCGTTAACTTTTCTGAACATCGTATACATATTTTCCAAATATTCATGATCGAGAAACCAAACATCTTTTTCTTTTTCTTCTTCATCGAACGGCACTAGACAAACGAAAAAAGAAATTATTTGAAATTATTCGATAAGAAAGAACGTGCTTACAAGCAAAACTATTCGATACGTCGAGGATTTTGTTTTTCAATGATCCAAGTAGAACACCGACGACACGTTGTGAATTGCCTACTTTACTCATTCGATTGAAATGATCGACAACACTGAGAAGTACGAGTGGATGAACGACAACTTTGTCGATTTTATTCAACGGTGAAACCGAAACCGAGAGATTCTTGTCCGATGATAGACCATTGTCAGTCGAATTTTGTTCATCACCGACTTGTTTAGTTGATGGAGGTGACATTTGTTTAGTTTAACTTCAAATAAATGGAGATATAGAATACAGACAAAATGTAATGTTGTTTTATTTGACTATTAATAGATGTCAGATCAATGATTAATCGATGAATGATCATTGGATAGAAGCTGTCACCAATAAACAATACCTTTTCAAGAATGAATTTTGAAATAAACTTATATTTAAATTTATATTGAAAGTTTCTTAATTATGTACGAACTGCTAAATTATCTTGAATTCGATATTGATACAAAAAAAAAATAGACAAAAGATTTTTATTAAGCGTTTCTAATTAGTCAATATCCATGAATTCATTTCATCTTTGAGATACTGAACAAATTAATGGCATCGATTTAAATTAACTTAATTACTATGAAGTTTTTTTTCTTCCAATTTTAAATAAATAAACTCAAGATAGTCTGCTGATAAGATTTGTTGTTCTTTTTTTCCTTTCTTCAACATGTTGTTTATAAAATAAACCGCATGAAGAACACCAAGTGACAGTATGCTTTCTGCAGCATAAATTTCACATGCTTGTTGAGATAACAGAATTTATTTTATCATTGGTCAATGTCTTCTTTCTGACAGAATGTTGACTTAACAAAAGTGTATCTCTCGTCGTTCTTTTTTTCTTCTCTTCTTCGTTTTCTTTGACGGTGATAAAACATTGGACAAAAACGACCACAAAAACTTTGTTTGTTACGTTTTTTTTCTTTTTCTATACGAAAAAAGATATTCTACACGAGAGTTTCTGCTAAAGGGTAGACAGCGATAATTTACCTGAAAAAAGAAACTTCGTCCTTCAACGAAAAGAGAAGTCAAACAGCAAATAGCTTTTAAAAATACCGCATTTAACGCACAGCAAAGTATTCCATACAGGTAGTGTTTTTCTTTTACTTTGAAAAAAAAACACACATACAAACGGTGTACATTAAAAATAAATTGCCGCAGACTCGAGTTGTTGTTGTCACCGTTAGAATACAAAGAGAGATTTAAATTAATATTTAGTATTTTTAAATAACGAAACGTGTGAAGAAGATTTTTTAATCAAGAGACCGCCAATGATCCATACGAAAAATTAATTGAAATTATGAGTTGAGTTTCTCTCTTTTATTCGTTCTTTGTGTCTTCGAAAAGTGAATGACTTTTATTACTCCTATCGAATGTCTATAGAATTCGATAAAGTTTTCATTTTTTTTCCTCATGTCCTTGATTCTGTTCTTTTTCTTTAAGACGGCGTCAACCACATCGACAAACATGTAACATGATATGTTTTATTGCTTTTTAGAAATAGTTTTCGTTGTCGTATAGTCTTTTCTTTCACAGACATATCCGATATTGTATTGAAATAATCCATCTCTTTTTTTAGTTATTTTTATTAACTGATATTACTATGCCGGCAAAACGAGATAAGCAGAAGAAAAAACCAACAGGCGCGGACGATGCAAATAATACAAACCAAGAAGAAAGCAATAACGATCCAGTCGCAAGTCAGCAAGGAAAGAATGATGGTGCCACAGGTATAGCACCTATAGAAGGTGGAGATAATGATAATCCACCACCACCATCAACAACGACAGCCGGTACAAATGATGATCAACAACCGCCATCAGAAACTGGAGATAATGATAATCCATCACCACCACCAACAACAACAGCCGGTACAAATAATGATAAACCACCGCCATCAGAAACTGAAGATAATGATAATCAAACACCACCACCAACAACAAC
>ERZ778029.3145-NODE-3145-length-10542-cov-3.540383_pt1 | contig 10542 bp, 4 predicted proteins | sample MGYA00375759_ERZ778029 | MGnify/ENA primary metagenome ERZ778029 (study PRJEB29350, sample SAMN05389819) | bioreactor metagenome | isolation source: Ammonium sulfate bioreactor | place: South Africa: University of Cape Town | collected 2014-04-04 ...
AAAATTTAGAAAAACAACGAAATCTTCGATTAATTTGGTTTTGCATCAGCTGTCATTTGAAGCACAATACGAACGCTAGAATAGAATAAAACCAATGATTTTTCCATACGATTCAAATTCAATTTACCATTTTCCTGCGTGAAGTAAGTCAAATGCATCATTGATTTGATCAAATGGCATCTTATGCGAAATGAATGAATCGAGTGGTAATGTACCATCAATTGCTTCTTTGACTAGTTTTGGTACACTGTCACGACTTTTCCAACCTGAAATGTTCCGTGAAGAATGAAAAACAAGATTTTATACTGATCTCATACCGCCAAAAGCTGTTCCTTTCCATGTTCGACCAGTGACTAATTGAAATGGACGAGTTTTTATTTCTTGACCACTAGCAGCTACACCAACAATCACACTAACACCCCAGCCTATTTTATTTCAAGAAAAATGAAAATTTCGATTGTTTCTTTTTTTTCAACTCACCTTTATGAGCACATTCAAGAGCAGCACGCTAATCGAAAGAAAAAAAACCATGAAGTATTTTGATTAAAACGCAAGTTTACCATAACTTCGACATTGCCAACACATTCGAATGTATAATCAAATCCATTGTCGAATTTTTCAACGAGATATTGTTGTAACTAAATTGATCATAAACGAAAACAAAAGGTCAAATAAAATTTGATTTTCTTACGGGATCTTTAATATCTTTTGGGTTAACGAAATCCGTAGCACCGAAAAGACGAGCTAAAATCAATAATAGGCTCTTGTTTTTTTTTCGTAATTTAGCTAAAATATTTTATCAAACCTAATTCGTATTTATCAGGATTGGTGTCAATTGCAACTATTTGAGAAGCACCAACAGATTTGGCGCCCTAGATAATCAAAATAAATCATTTAAATTCGTTTCTTTTTGCTTGCAAATATTACCATAATAACAGCTAAACCGACTGCACCTAATCCAAAGACAGCAACACGTGAACCTTTTTCAACTTTTGCTGTGTTAAGAACAGCACCTATAAACAATAAACTTTCAGTCAATGTTTCTCTTGATTTTTGTTTGTTAAATACAAACCATAGCCAGTTGAAACACCACAACCAAGTAAACAGACTTTGTCTAATGGTGCATCTTTGTTCACTTTACATAATGAAATTTCCAAGACCTAACAAATCGATTCGATTTATCAAAACAAAAGCAAACTCAATCGATTTCGATACATACAACTGAATATTCACTGAACGACGAACAGCCCATAAAATGATAGACATCTTTTCCTTGACATTTATATCGAACTGTTTTATCGGGCATAACACCTTGTCCTTGCGTTGCTCTACAATTCCAACAGAACTATCAAATCGAAAATATTGAATTCATCATCGAACATACCGAACCGCTTGACATAGATTTGTCTTGGGATTCAAACAATACTCGCATTTGTAACATTGAGGAATATAAAGTGGTACAACATAATCACCTGGTTGAACTGATGTTACATCTTCACCAATCGATTCAACAACACCGGCAGCTTCATGACCCTAGTCAAATAGTTCTCGATGAAGCAAAAGGATCTCTGTTTTTCTAATCACTTACGAGAATAACTGGAAAAATACCTTCGGGATCAAGACCATCGAGTGTATAAGCATCGGTATGACATAAAGCGGCGAATAAATTCTAAATTATTGATGAAATAGATTCGAATCATGTCATTTGAATGAATATTCGTACTTTAATTCGAACTTCACCTTTTCCCGGTGGTAAAACTTCAACTTCTTCGAATTTTAATGGACTTTTAGCTTTCCAAGCGACTGCCGCTTTGCATTTAATGATTTGCTAATAAAAAAGAAAATCAACATCGATTTTCACAGAAAAAAAAACGACATACTCCTGCAGTTGATGAATTATCCGAACTCATTTTTTTCCGATTACTGATTCTGAATAATTTCTAAAAAACGATGTTTTATTAGAAATACTCGTCGACAGCTGACAAAAATTTCAAATGTTCATTTCGAAATTTTGACCATTGGGGGTGCAAGTAAGAACGCGGCGGCAGGCACCCCCGCGAACGAACGAACGAACAAGAGCAAGACAATACGGCGGCGGCCAGTGCTATGTCTGCTATCTATCCAATCAAAATCACGCTCATAGATACCGCTTTTAATCCACAAATGCCAACTAATTCATAGAAATATTTTCTTCAAAAATTTTCTATTTTCAAATTTTTTAATTCGAAAATTCTTTCAACGATCAACATCATTCATTGCTCATTTTTCCTGCGTATCTATACAATTGGTAGACTATGGATTCAACTGAAACTTATTCATTCTTCAAATATCCACACAAAAAGTATTATTTCCTAATTATACATCAATGTCGTCACGTGTTGAAACTTATCTAAACGAACGTAAGTTAGCCGGTGGTTCATTAGCCAACGATTGGCTTGAATTCGAATCACTCTATCAAAGTCGTCTTTGGCACGAATTAACTCTCCGTATAACAACGTTCGTTCATCGTGACGAACTTCAACAAGGCGATCAGCTAGTCAAATTCTACGACAATTTCCTCTCGGATTTCGAACATCGAATTAATCAATTAGCTCTCGTTGAAATCATCATACCGATAGCACGTACATACAAACAAGTCGATCAAACAGTACAATTTATTCAGCAAATTCGAGAAAAAGTCAAAGCAAATCCATTAGCTGTTCTATTATGTGATGTAACCATCGGAAAAACATATTTAGTCACGAAAAATCTAACAGAAACAAAGAAAATCATCGAAGAACTTGCGCCGAAATTCGATGAACTCGATCATTTAACAACTGTTCATTCGAGATTTTACGATTTAGCATCGAATTACTATCGTGTGATGGGAAATCATAGTGAATATTATCAAAATGCACTTAAATATCTCGGTAGAAATTCTTTTTTTCAATATGTTTTTCTTTGTTACACGTTTCTTTTTTAAGGTTGCATTGATACGTCATCAATTCCAACAAAAGAAAAAGCCGAACGAGCATTTAATCTCGGTTTAGCTGCATTATTAGCTGAAAATGTTTATAATTTCGGTGAAATTCTTCAACATCCCGTTCTCGATGCGCTCAAAGACACACGTGAACAATGGTTAATCGATTTATTACAAGCATTCAACGTCGGTGATGTCGATAAATATGAATCATTGAAATCAGTTTGGCAAGTTCAACCAGATCTTCGCATGGCCGAAGCAACACTCAATCGAAAAATCAATCTACTCTGTCTTATGGACATGATTTTTACTTCAGGTGCTACACGTGCATTGAATTTCATTGATGTTGCTAAACGAACAAAATTACCTGTCGAACAGGTTGAATTATTAGCCATGCAAGCATTGTCATTAGGTCTTATTCGAGGAAGTATCGATCAAGTCGATGAAAAATTGAATATGCATTGGGTTAAACCTCGTGTTCTCGACTTACGACAAGTTGCGACGTTGAAAACACGTTTAGATCAATGGACAACTGATGTTAAACTCATGTCCAATTTAGTTGAACAACAAGCCGGTGATATTCTTTCGTAAATCTACGTATATATAGATTTTAATTCAATTGAATGAACGATTTAAAATAAAGTCTTTGAAGACATTTTTTTTTTCTTTCTTTTTAACATTTGACATCAATTCAATTAAGTATTCGAAAGAAATCAAGACTAATTCACGTAATACACTCGAGTTTAACAAGTTTTCCAATAATAAAATTGGCTACTATTTTTAGTTGATTTTCTTTTTAAAACTTAATTATATATAATATGCAATTGTGCATATCGAAAGTACTATAATTAATAATATATTCCAAGAATATCATATTCATTTAGTCTATGCGGTATTTGAGAAAATTATATAAATAGATAAGACAGCAGTGATACTCAAAGCTGATTTACAACAGTCAAAATCTTATGTTGCTCATTTCGAGCGCACGTTGAGGACAGACGTCGTTCCCAACAGTTCATAGTTCCAATAAATTGAAATAGAAAGTGATTTCAAGTCGATGAAGGAATTCTCAAATTGAATTGATTAGATTTCCGTGGAAATGGCGACAAATTCGAAAACCCACACTAATGGAATTAATCAAAATAGGAGACTCATACGATTGACTGATTCCGTCGTGTTTATTAAGCAGAAAGGTATCAATTTCCATTATATTATTTTTAATTCTTCTCAACTTGATTTATCATTTGCTTAGGACAAAAAAAGATAAAAAGTTGTTTTTCTTTGAAGAGTTAAATAAATGGAACGAGATGAACTGAGCATATTATGATCTGAAAAGGATGTATACACTTCAATCGTATTTCCCTTCCTACGTCTCTCTTTTCTTTGTACTAGTATTTGCGACACGTTCATGACCGATTGCATTATTATTTCATTTGCAAGATTGAAGAACTAATTTCTGCTATTTTTATATTCGGCGTCCCCTGCGGCGTTCAAATCTTTTCATGTTTTTTTTAACAGTAGGCCTCGTACGAGCAAGTACTTACAATCGAATAAATAAATTATCGGTAAATATTAGTTCATATTTTGACCTAGAACAAGAAATACATGTACAATTTTCAATTTTATTCGGCTTTTGTCTTTCGAATTTCGTTAATAATTATAATCCAACATCCTGAACTATTTATGTTAAAATAATTATATGCAAATCAATATGAAGAATTTTTTTATTTGCTTAATTCAATTATATATCTGCAATTCTTAACAAGATCATCAACGTTTTTTTTTCCTGTAAATATAATATTTGCCCGAGTAAGATAAGTCTAGATTATTGTTTGTTTCATTTTCTCGAAAATTATTCTCATATCTCAAGATCAAAGTCATTGTGTATGCATGATTGTATTTGAGATAAAAAGCCTTGTGAAAAAAAAAGACATGTGCATTCAATCTCACCCCTCAACACATCGAGCAATCAGTTTCAATCTGAATATATATTTCCGTGAAGAGATTCACCATATGATTCATACGACTCGACGAAAACAAAGTTTTTCTCTTTCTCGTCAAATATAATCATATGCATGACAAAATTAACTAGAGTTTGGATTCTTAACATTGAAAGAAAAGGAAATTCAGAAAAAGGAAAAACAATTAAAATGAAATGTCAATCTTCGAAAGATTCATCTCTTCATTCTATTTACTATAATTAGATTCATTCAAATAGAATCCGTGTCTAGTTATTGTTGATAGATTTGATTTTTTACAGATCAGATATTTTCTATTTATTCGTAGCATAAAATTAATAAGTAGAATATAGTGATAAACAATTGCTTTAACATGATTACAAAATGTCATCAATGGCTTTTGTTCGAGTGCTTCTTCTTGTCAAAAAGAGGAAAAGGTGATCGAATTCCAACAAAATAAATCTTTTTTTCCCGAAAAATAACAACTAGACAAAGGAATGAGAGCATGATTTTTGTATTACAAATGTCATCGAAAACTATCTTTCTGTCAATTTATTCTATTCTTCTTTCTATTTTGTTCGCTGTAATCCAATCGTCTGAAAAACATTCATTCATTTATAAAAGAGCAAAAGAAAAAGGAAAATAAAGACATAGATAATCACCAGCTGGAATCATAGACATTTTCCTGCCAAACTAAATGGAGAGAAAAGAGAGAGAGAGAGAGAGAGAGAGAGAGAGCGAAAGAGAAAATCGAGAAATAGTATTTCTTTTCAAAAGATGCTTGTAATCTATGATTAAATCGGTGTTATTCTATGAAACGAGCAAAGAAGAAGCGAAACAAGAAAATATAGTTAGTTTTTGTTATAAATTCTATATGAACGATATAATCGAGTAAAGAATATGAATCGTAATCAAATAGTCCAAAAACTATATCAACGCACAGCCATGGGAGAACAAAAAAAGACATGAGAATAGCAATGAGCGAGAAAAAAAAATCTTGCGAAAATAGAATAGAAATTCGAGATAGAAAATTAGATCTTCGATCGACATAAAATAATGTTAATTTACTTTGTTAGATCGAATAATAAGTCTATGTCGAAAAATTCTCATATGTTTTTGTCTTATTTACAGCGTTGAAATGGGTAAATAGATAGATTTCGTTACCTAAATATTCACTATATATATATTTAGTAATATTCTTTAATTATATTTTTCTTTTTAGACTAAGTTTATAATCAATAACAATTTTGTCTTAGGGCATTCTTATCAGTTATCGGTTTTTATACTTTCTTTCTCTCTCTCGCTCGCTCGTTCGCTCACACACTCTCTTTATAGCTCTTAGAATATCTGTCATGAATATGATGAATAAGATGATTTATAGAACAATATCTATAATCAAATCCATTTCTCATCAATTAAGAGCTTTTTGTGTCTGTTTGTCAGAAAAACAAACAACAACAACAATGACAAAACTGATCATCTGTCAGACGTTGCTTTTTTTCGTCAGAGAAAAAGACTGAATAAATAAGAGAGTTCCGCATATGTGCACAAAACCGATAATTGTATTGTGTTAATGAACCATATAGACTATCTAAGTGATTATTTGGTTTTGTTTTTTCTTGAAATAAACTTTTCTAATAGAAAATGTTGTTTGACCTTTTCTATTTATTCGTTTTTTTTACAAAATAAATCACTTTTTTATTATTATATTAATCCGAATAAGAAAGCATATTCGTGACAATATTTTGCTCCCTTGATTTATTTGTCTGCAAGACAGCGAGAGAGAAAGAAAGACAATTTGAAAAACAAGAAAACTAATGAAGAATTATTTATCTTAGGTTTTCTTTTTCCTTGAAATAGAATTTGACATATTACTATTCTTGATATGCATACGCTATTATGATGTTTACAAACCGAAGTCTGTCACAGCAATATTGAGACTGCCGATCATATCACTATGTTGACATGCTGTTCTCACACGGCATGTGTTTTCCAACGATCAGATAAAGATCTATTTAATTTAATATATTTCATATCGTGTTACTATCTCAATTCCATAGACTTTTCGAAAGATCTATATCGACATAGTAAGAAATGAGTTCTAATCTTATTCATAGAGCTATTCTTTTTCCGTTCTAATGTACTTGAGAAATTGCTTTCCGGAGCATTAGGAGATCGTTACATCATTATATTATATTGCTCAATTACTTTTGACTAATCAATAAAACACTTAAAATTATTTTTTTTCTTATCTTTTTTTTTCATCAATATTGTCATACAAACAAATTTGTATGTTTGTTTTTGCTCAGATTGCCTTCTACAGATATTTGAACACGGTCTCTTCTCATCGTTGTTGTGTCGTCATTATTCTTCCTCTCCTCCTACTTGTTCTACGCCTGTTGTCTGAATTTTCCGTTTTGCGCGTGATAGTCAAAGGAAAAAAATATATCTTAGTATATGTAATATATATATTCTATAGCCTTTCCCACAAAACACTAGTATTTCAAAGCACCTGTTTCTTTCATTTTTTTTGTTGTTTTTGTCATCCGAATTTCTCCTCGAGAATATCCATATGTTAAGTAAATATTCTTGAGATGTCGAATAAGAGAATTATCTTTCAATTAGTAATTCGTCTGCTATCGGTATTAGTGTCACGAGATTGTTATTATACATTTTGCATTCAATGATATGTTTCTATTTAGCGAATAGACTAGAATATAATCATTTATTGAGTCAATCAATCGTTTCTTTACGTCATATATTATTTTGCTTATAGATATTTCAAATAAAACTTCGAAATTATGTTATTAACTAAAGAGCATATTAATCCTCGGATTTTATGTAATGTTCTTGCTCCTATATTCATTAGTGGTTTTCTCGGTAATATAATGTGTATTCTTGTCTTTCTTCGTGCTCGTTTTCGAACACGTTCGATCAGTGTCTATTTCATTGCATTATTTTTCAATGATTGTTTACTATTGTTTATTTCTCATGTGGCAAAAATGCTAATATTTGATGCATCATCATCGTGTTGGTTTAACATCTATATGTCGAAATTTATCGATATTATTTCCTATCGTGAAATGATCTATCGACACGGCCTAGCGGTGCTGACATACAACACGACATATACTCAAATATCGATGTTAATTTTTATGTTTATGTCTATTCAACGTGTACGAACATTTTCATCGATATCCTATCGAGAAAGTCGTATGTGTGCATTCTCAAGTGCTGACGAGTTCAGTTCATCAAAGAATTTAGGTAGAAAATATAGGACCATTGAGAAATGTTCAATTAGACTAGTTGAAAAGAGATTTATTCTTGTTGTTGTTCTCATAGGAATCAATTCAACCAAGAAATTGTCATTATCTCAACTGAATTCATCGTCGATTTATTCTATTTCGACATATTCTCCTCGTTTTATCTCTGCTAACAGTACGTCATCGTTCTCATCAACAAGTTCGCCGAATAATTCGTCAATCGATGAAGATAGTAATTCAATGTGCTATACCGATGCAGATTGGTCTCGTATACGTCATCGTACTATTGCCTATGTTTATCTCCAGTCATACATGTCAATTGATTGGCCTGATCAACATGCTGTTCGTTCGACATGTCGTCTCGAAAGTACTGCTTTACCTGAATATCTTCGAAATTCAATACATAATTTGACATGGCTATCATTGCAATCACGTCCAGGAAAAGATTATTTTCATGAACATCAATTTTGTACGCAAGCATATCATTATATTCATTCGTATACCAATTGTTCATTTCCTCTCGCAGCTGAAACATTCCAACGATGGTATAAATTTCTCTATGACCGTCGTTTATCATTAACAAATCGTTATACACTCGGTTTTATTGTTGGAACATTTATTCCATCGTGTATTTGTATAATTTCATCATTTATTTGTCTCTATTACATATTCAATCGACCGGCAATACGTAAACATAGTCATTCACGTGCCGAACTTCGTTCATTATCATTGATTTTTGTTGAGATTGTTTTGAGTCTCATGAGTGCATTACAATCGTACATCATCAATTTTTTTACATGTCATCATTTATTATTTCGCATGGAATCGGATAATTGTTATGGACAATCGAGTAATAATATTCTACCGAATTTTCTCGGAAGTATTTTAGAATTATTTACATCAACATCGAATATTCTCATTCTTATGATATGTGGTTCACAATTTCGAAATGAACTCGTCGAAATTCTACATTTAAAACGATGCTGTCCAAAAAGTCAACAGCAACAGCAGCAGCAACAGCAACAACAATATCGTTTGAATCAATCGAAAACTAATCGAAGACGGTCGAAGAATAATTTAGTTCATCGCATGACATTGTCATCACCATCGTCAGAGAATGGTAATAGTAAAACAAATGACATAGCACATGATCCATCAGTCGATTCATTAATTGTTTCATTTCAAAATCGAGAAGATATGAGTGTAACAGAAATCGAACAACAATCCGAAGAAACAAGTCAAACTCTTCCGAAAGCGACAACTGTTTAAATGAAAAATTCATTTTTAATTTCGGGTGATTGTTCATGTCAAACAAATATCAAAATTATATCTTTTCTTTTCTTTCTTGCTTCCGTTATTTTTCACTTTCAATTAATAATATTAATGTAGAAAGATACATACATACATATATTTATTTATTTATAAATAAAATTAGATACCAGTCAAAATATCATTAACAATCGAATTAGAATGATAATTTAATTCAAATTCTACGAAACAAATTAGATTAGTTTAAACGGAAATTAAGTATGTCAAGAATTGAAAAGCTACTTAAAAATGACATCAACAAATAGGAAGTACACCTGAATATATGAAATACGTAGATAAACAATCGAGGGTATGAAAAATGTTACAATCGAGCTGAGTGTGTGTGTGTGTTTCTCTAAATGGAAAGAAGATTATTATCCTTTTATCATGAGAAAATACTCATTTATTGATGATTTACGATTATGGATTGTGCATTAGATTAGCTTTCGGTTTCCGTAGAAAACAATCGGCGATTATATCGTTTGTTTTTAAAAAGATATTTCAAGTCGATTGACATTAACGGTCGATTCTCATCGGAATAGACAATTATCATTTATCAATTCCAAATAAAAATAAATAAATAATCTCTGTTTTATTATCTTGAATAAAAAAGTTATTTATCTGATTTTCTACGACCAGATTTGTCCGTATCTTCTATGTTGCTGGTTGGTTAATTTTAAACATGCATCACATTGATTGCCATTTGTTGGTCCACAGTATCCATTAGTACGTCTATCATGAGTCATAACTCTTCGACCGCAATAGAATTTTGTCGGTTCTTCAGGACTACATCGAGCTGAAGCCCCATCTGAATTAACTAACCATCCGCGTGATAGTTTTCGTTTTTGAACATCAAGCAACATACAACCAGAACAATTGCAACCATTTGTTGGTCCACATTGACCATTACAACATGAACAACGAAAACCGTCCAATCTACCAGTACAGTAGAATTTACCTGTGCTACCTAAACGTGCGTCTCGACCGAATATATTTCGTGTTTCTTCGATTCGATCATCGAACGTTATTGAATGAGCACTATTTGCTGTTGGAG